>Ga0210012_1003140_pt1 | contig 13719 bp, 15 predicted proteins | sample CryGeymeta201504_FD_183974 | JGI IMG/M metagenome (GOLD analysis project Ga0210012, IMG submission 183974) | Groundwater microbial communities from Crystal Geyser aquifers in Utah, USA - Crystal Geyser metaG 2015-04 (SPAdes) (version 2) | ecosystem: Environmental > Aquatic > Deep subsurface >... | reverse complement strand
AAGATGAGCCTAATGCTATTATTTCAGTTTTTATTCTTTTTATTCTGTTTATCTCAATTTATAAACACTAAAATTTGCTATAACTCAATGTATTATTGTCCAGAAGGCACAACTTGTTGTAAGGGCTTAGAAGGTTATAGATGTTGTAACGGTTTATATGGAAATTGTTGTTCAGATGGAGTTAACACATGTCCTTTTAATACAATCTGTAATATAAAACAAAACAATTGCTATTACAAAAATATGCCGTTCGTATCAATAGAACCAGAGTTTAAATATGACAAACATTTAAGTTGTGAACCCGCAAAACTTAATTTTATTACACCGACTATTACGAATTATTTAAATTGTTTAACAAAAGCAAAAGAAACTTATCCTATAGTTAGTACAGAAATTTCAAATATTATAACATCAGTTAAATCAGGAAATTATATAAAATGTTTTTTCCAAATGAAAGATTTACATAGAGTTGGACTAGAATTATATACAACTATACGTAATTGTTTCAATTAATTGCTTTTTAATAGTAAAATAGTTAGTTTAATAAAATATAAAATTAATGTAGAATTATTAAATAAATAATTATAAACAATAAAATACAAGAATAATTAAAAAAGTAAAAACATAGTAAAATAATAAGTATAAATATATATTAAGTATATATATTCATCGAAAATAACTTAAATAGTCTATATTAAATGTTCCAAAAATGTTTAAAAAAATAAGAATTTAAACTATGTTAACCATCTTGTCATAAACGACTTATGGGAAACTCTTTTTAGTCATGATATCATAAAATTCTTCAAAAGTTAAGTCAGTTCCATTATTACTAGCTCTTTCAAGCATGTCCTTTAATTCATCACTAGACATTTGTTCTCCTAATTCTTTTGCAATTCTTCTTAAGGAAGTAAGTGTAATAGTATCAGAGCTTGGATCATCAATAAATAAATTGAAAATTCTTTCAATTCCTTGTTTAGTTTCTTTGTCTCCTAATTTATCATTAATGGCTTCAACAAAAGTGTCAAAATCAATTCCTCCTCTTTTTTGGGCATCGGTTGTGTCTAATTCAGCAATCATTTGAAAGATAGTTGGATTTTTAGTATCGAAACCTAAGGATTGCATTGCGGCTTTAAGTTCTTTTGGGTCAATTTTTCCGGTTTGGTTTGTGTCGAATAAGTCAAAAGCTTGTCTAATTTCGTCTACTTCGTCTTGGCTGAGTCCTTGTGGCTTCTCTTTATTTTTTCCTTTTGTGTTTTGACTTGCTTTTGCTTTTCCTGACATTGAGATATTTATTAATAATTATAATAATTAATGTTATAAGAAAATAAATTAAAAATTTTTAATTATAAAAAGTAAATTTAGTTAATATTTGTAAACTGAAATGAATATGTTATTATTCATATATTAAACATAAATATTATTATATTACTTTTTATTAAATAAATTAAAATTACTTTATAATATTAATTTTAATGAAAATAAGTTTTTAAATTTATTTAGTTACTAATCATTTCTTACAATCTGTTCTTGAAAAAATACCTTTTCCACATGGTAAGAAACTACTGCTTGGATACATAATAGTTACTTGTCTTTTTTCTCCATGACTTGTAGTATATTCAACTGTTGCAAAACTCTTTTTCTCTTTTGGCATATATTTAAGTTTTTTGACATTACCGGCATAATAAACAGCAGCTCCTGATGGTTTTAAATCACATTTATCTCCTAGTTTAGGAATCCAACTCCAGTTAACGGCTTCACGGGGTTTTACTATTTTTGGTAAAATCTTAAGTTGATTAAGGCATTGAGTAAAGCAGCTAAAGTTACGAATATTTTCAATTTTATTTGTAGAGTCGTCACATCTGTATTTGCAATATAAATGAGGTCTTTTGCATCTATTAATTTCCATTTTGTCAGCAATAAAAAGATCAGAACAATAAGTAGCTATTTCTCCTGCAGTGCTATGTTGAAGGATATGTTGGAATGTATAAGTATTAGCAGGGTTATGACCTTTAAGAGATATGTTAGTTCTAAAGATTTTGATTCCGCCTATGTAGAATTTTTTGTTTCCTAGAAAGATTGATATATAAATATAAGAGTATAGTGATTAATATTGATAATTATTAGTAATAATAATCATTAAATTAAACATACCATTAGTTCCAAATCCTATTGTTCCTCTGTGTAAACCTTGAATTTTTCTGTTAAATATTACTTTCTTCTCTCTAATTTTCTGAGTTTGTATTAAAACTCTTAAATCTTCATAGTTATATTCTACTTCAACTCTGTAGTGAGTTTCTACGTCAATTTCTTTGCTTTTTGTTTCTACAACTGATGCAAATCCTATAAATTAATAAGATATATTATATAAGATTCAATTACCTTCAATAATTTTAAGAAGGCTAATGTTATATAAAGATTTAGTAGGATCAAATTGTATTGCATAGTAATTTTTTTGATCTTTGTATCTGAAGAAAAATGCTACCGGCTTTTTGTCTTTCAAGAAAAGGTTAAATTTAACAGTTCCGTTAGCCCATTCTGCATTTTTTAAATAAATCCAAGATGAAAAAGTATTTTTAAATCCAGGTACAGCAATATTTCCTTCGTGACTAATTCCTGTAAACTTTTCAAGACCTTTTCCTCCATCAAGTGAATTTTCGAATTTCCATGTATCATTAACCTTATTCTTAACACTACCATTTTCAGTTTGAAGATGTTCCCATTTGTGTTTTAATGATCCATCGCATTGCTCCGTATAATGGTAATGAATAGCAGCTTTTGTTCCTACTAATTGGAAAGATCTAATATGTGGTCCCATGTCTTTTGAAAGTATTCCAAATCCATTTGTTCCTTTGTATGAACGTTGACCTGCAGTAATTTTGAATTTAACTTCTCCACCTAAATCATTAATAACTCCGTGATGTATTCCAGCAAAACAAATACTTGAATTGTCTGAATAATATTCATTTCCGAATAATTTATAGTCTGGATCTTTAGAACATTTTGGTGGACAAACTACTACGAATTTAGTATTGACTATAGCTCCTGCAAATTTACCTTGGTTTGCTGTTGATTTACATTCAACCTTGGTAAGAGGTTTAGCTTCTGAAATTGAAAATGATTTTTCATCAGCGGAAAATGTTCCTGAAGTAATTTTTGCTTGTCCATCTGAACCATTAAACATAAGTTTTTTTCCTGTTAATAGAACATGAATCTCACCACCTTTTTTTGCACCTGCTTTAATAGCACCAATGTGTAATCCAGCTCTACATATTGAACTTAATGGGTGATATATTGCTGTTCCGAAAACCATTGATTTATCTCCATTACAGTCTGGACATCTTACTCTAAAGATTTTTCCTGGTGAACCTTCAAATCTTTTATCTTTTAGATTGGTTTCGCATTTAATATCAAGAGTTTCAATATTATTTTTGTGAGCGTGATTGTAAGTTCCTGTTGCTCCTGGTTCAATTTGTCCATTATTTTTATCAGCTTCATTATGACATAATTTTTTAGACGCTTTTTTAGGATCTGCATTTTTACCTCCTGGGCTTCCTCCTGCAGGGGCTGGGGCTTGGCCTGGAGTTGTTCCATTTGGTCCAGTACCTGGAGGTTTGGAATTTGGATCATTAGACTCACTACCAGATGGCCCACTAGGTGAACTTTTTTTTTCTTCAGGCATTGGTCCATTTATGTTAGCACCAGGGGGAGCTGGTCCAGCAAGAGGGCTTGGTGGGACTGGATTATCGTTACATGAGCTAACACATGGTCTTTCATCGACTGTTTTTTGGAAATTATTGGTGTCTCCAAGACCTCTAATAGTAATTGCTGAAATTAAAGCATTTACGTTGCCTTTTGGGAAGTCGCCTTGATATATCTGTAAAAATTTAATTTCTCCAATAAAATGATTTTTATCTGAGTCAGCACTTCTTCCAATCCAAATGTTGTTACGTATTAAATATTGTAATATCATAGTTGAAGGGAATTTCTTGATAAAGGGTATTTTTCCTTTTTCTGAAGTGGAAATAATTGAAAGAGTTGAGTCAGTATATCTTAAATAAATAGTAACAAGGTCATTAATAGGAATTCTTAGACCAGTATTCCAATACTTAGATGGTTGACAATAGTCTCCAATGATTAAAGATCCAGTTTTTGTGATAAAAAGATTGAAGTTACCACATCCTCCATAGGAAAAAATAAATGTATTTTCGTCTTTAAACTCTAACATTTTAAATTGAGTTATAAGAGTCCAGTCACCAACTGCTCTTTGAATAAGATGTTTTTCAATATGCATTTGGGTATCAGGTTTAAATTTAAATAAGTATGATGGTCTTACATAATCTAAAATTGGTATTTGTTCTCCTACTCTATTTTCGATTTGTAAGAATGACGTATACTGCATTAATTTATTAACGTAATGATTGTTATAACCTTCATTCTTTTCAATATGATGTTTTAGAACTATTGGGGAATGAATTCTATCTATTAATTTGATTTTAGCTTCATATCTTTGTAAAAATGATAATGCTCCACCACTGTTAATCCAACCTGTATTTACCATTGAAATAGAAAAACTTTGATTCCATACTTTATGACTGTCATCTGTAATAACATCTGCATGCTCATCTCCTTGATATGACTTTTGGTTATATGTTTTGACATAAGCAAAAAGACCTCCTGTAACTCCTATTACTCCTGAATGGATAGCTGCCTTACATACATGGGAGTCTGAACTATAGACACCGATACCCCATACACTTCCAGGTTGAGAATCGCAAAATCCAGGACAAGTAACTAGATAAACACTGCCTGGGTCACCTCTAAATAATAGATTATCTCCTTTAATTTTACAATCAATTTTTCTGCTTGCAGTTGGTAGTTTTCCTAGTTTTGGAGGTGGTTGAGGAATTTTTTTGATATATTGACTTCTTCCACTTGGATCTCCAGCTTTACCTAAACAAATTAATACAACGTCTTGTTCGTGTTTGCATTTTACATTATTCATATTCATTGAACATTTTTGAATACTTTTTTCATCACCTTTACAAACGAGCATATTTGCAGTAAAAGGTCTTGGGTCTGTTTTAGGAAGTTGGAATTTTTTAAGTGTTTTATTAATTATGAACTTTCCACTTTCATAATGCATAGTTTTGCATGCAACCATAGCTGAGTGTTTGTTAAATCCTACATTACAAACAGGATTCCATTTATTTTTATAATACATTTCAAGTCTACCTGTTATTTTATCTCCATAAGTTTTATAGTTTTCAAGTCTAATTGTTTTCGCTGGAACAGGTGGTACTTTAGTATAGTCATTATTAAAACAATTGATAATAGCATCAAATTCATGTCCACATACATTTGGGTCAGTTAATGTTTTTTCACATTTTTTGAATTTATCATCTTCTTTATGGCATTTAATATTAGCTAAGAAAAGTACAGAAGTTTCTGATCCGCAATGGTCTTCTCCATTAAAGCTTTTACAAAAATCTTTTCCAGCTTCTTTTTCTGGATTTTTCCACTCTCCATCTTTATATCCTATTTCACGGCAGATAACTTTAGCTGCTTTTCTATTGGTCCCTTTCATACATAATGTTCCCCATATACCTTGATATCTCATTTCTACTCTTCCTGATGCCGTTAATTGACCTTTTTCGTTTACGATTCTTATATCTTTTTCAACTAAATCAACATTATCAACTTTAGCAAGGACATATGATTTTTTAGCATCTTTTTTATCATAAGGTAATATTTTAATATTATGCTTTTTTGCTGGAATATCTTTTTCAATTTCGTATTTTTCATAAGCAGGGAATACTGAAATTGAAATAATTCCACCAAATAAGGACATCGCATTATCAACTATAGCAGACATACAAATTGGTGATGTGTGTGGGTGAATACCTACTCCATAAACTTTAACATCCTTATTTTTATAGCAGTCTCCTGGACATCTAGCTAAAACTCTTAAATAGTTAACATTTTTTGTTGGATATTCTGGTCCAAAAAGATTTGTTTGTTCATCTGGATTTTCGAGTGTTTGTAAGCAAGTTAATTCTATTATGCTTCCTTTTTCAGCAGGTGATACTAATCCTCCATCAGGGTTGTTAATATCCATTGAGCCTCCAGGGGCTGCTCCAGGGTTATCAAATTTAAATCCTGCTCCTCCTGGACCGCCGCTTATAGCTCCTGCTGGTGCAGGGGGTTGAGGTGGTGTTTGTCCAGTTGCAAGAGCAATTGCAGCAGCTACAGCACTTGATGCTCCTACTCCCCCATTTCCAGCAGATTTTCCTGCTCCGGCTGATTTATTAAATGTATAAGGACATTTTCCAGGTCTTACTACAACTACACTATCTAGTTTAAAAGTTTCGTGATCTCCATTTTCTATAATGTTTACTTAAATAATTTACTATTGTTTGTAATTGATACTTCTACAGGTCTCATTTTTCCATTATCTTCCATGTCAATTGTAAATCCAACGATTTTTCCTACATCATTAGAGTCGACTGATACAACTTTATTTTCACTAGGTTTAATTCCACCATCTGAAATAAGTTTCTTTTGTGCAGCTCCTTTTTGTCCAATAATAGTTAAAAATACAGGGGACTTTGTTCCATCATCTTTTTTATTTCCCATCTTAACTTCAACTTTATAGTTGATAGGTCCATCTACTTCTATATCTAGGAAACATTTAGTAGGCTCATTTGCTGTACAAACTGATAAAGCTCTTAAACAACTAAACTTGAATTTTTTCTTCATTGCAAATATTGTAATCTCTTTACATCTGTAATTTTGTTTTCCAGCTAATATAAGCTATTAATATTATATATAAATATACTCTTATTTTTTGAATTTCACCAATATTCTTTCCAGGGAAACTTATTTTCTTTGTTGATCCTTTATCAAATCCAAATTTATAAAAAGGAAGTGGCTCTGTTACACCTTTTGTTCCATACATTTTGATCAATAAATTAGACTTGGTTCCTGATCCTTTGATAGGAGATGTTTTAACAACAGCAAAATACTTTGTAGGAGGAATCATTTTCTTAGTCTGACAATATCCCCAGTTCATTCCTCCTTTTGTTTTATCTAAGACAAAACTTGGTTCATTTACCATCGAAGTAGTCCAACACCATTTTTGTGTTCCTATTATGCTTATCTAAATTTAATTTAAATAAAGATATTATTACACTACTAAGAAGAAAAGTGATAAATAGGAATTTACGAAGATTACATCTATAACTTTCCATCAAATAATACTTCATTAATAATTATTAAAAATAATAATTTGTTTATAATATAATAATAGTTCTTAATATTATGTAATTGTAAAATTATATTATATAAGATTATATAAAAAGAATATTACTAATAAATTATGATATATAATTAATAATACTTTTATATTATTTATGCTAAAAATAGTATGTATTTTGGATAAGCAAAAAATTCCAACCAATCCCCAAATTAGAAATAAATACTTAAACATTTATAAACAATAATTTATAATTTTGATTTTATTAATTTAACTTATAAATCATAAAACCTTATTAGTTTTATTAGTTTATTTTAAAATATTAAAATAATTTTATTCAGATATAATATATAAATGAGTTTCCCCAGACAATCAATTCTCTTTATTAGTGGTCTCGATAAAACTGTTAATGAAAATATGCTTTATCAGTTGTTTAATGATTACCCTATTTCGTATATAAAAATTGCAAAGGATCATCCTTCAAGAGAAAGTTTTGGTTATGCCTTTGTAGGATTTAAGAGTCAACAAAAAGGTAAATATAGTATTCTTATTTTTAGCCGAGGAAGCGCTAACCAAATTAAACTATCATAAGTTAAATAAAAGAACTCTCAGAATTTCCTGGTACAATAGAGAACAAAATAATTATCGAGATCACCCTGAATTCAATGTCTTCGTCAAGAAAATTCAAAAAAATGTTACATCACAAGAATTCCATGATTTCTTTTCCAAATATGGAAATGTTGTGTCTGCAAGACTTGTTGAAGATGAAGAAGGTGAGAATGTAGGATATGGATTTGTCCTCTTTGATAGTAAACAAAGTGCTGAATTAGCAACAAAAGAGGCAAATGGTGCAGAATGGAAGGGGAAGAGTATATATGTTGGAACATTTATTAAAAACCGACCCAAAAAGGCTCCTAGATATAATAATATATATGTGAAGAATATTCCTCTTGTAATTATATTATTTAATATTAGGATTATTCTGAAGAAATGATTGTAAATCATTTTAAAGTATATGGAGAAATAGGAAACTATATTATAAGAATGCCAGAACTATCAACATTAGGAAAGCTTCCTGAAGAAAAGAGAAATTTCATAATGAATCATAAATATGCTTTCGTATGCTTCAAAGACTTTGATGCAGCTTCAAAAGCCGTTAATAAGGTCTCCTATGAAAAATTAACTAACAAGGAATACAATAAGGAACTCAATGCAATCGTCGATGCTTTAAAAAAACAACAAGGAATGAGCGAAGAAAATTTATACAGATGTGCTTGCTTTATTATTGAAAATTGTGATAATTATAAAGCTGACTTCGGGAATGATACTAAATTAAAAGAATTTATTAAAGCATTCGAAAAGCATATGGTTGAAAATGACAACGTTTATACTGTCAAAGATAAATCTGATCGTATGGAATGTTGCCAGTATTTAATATATTAATTTTTAGAGCCTTAAAAAAAGCAGAAAGAATGAAAAAACTAAAACAAGTATATGATAGAATCAAAAAACTTATTAAAACTAAATACAGATATTGCAACTTATATGTAAAGAATCTACCTGATAACTACGATGATGAGCTTCTCAAAGAAATGTTCTCAAAATATGGAAAAATCAGATCTGCCAAAACAGTAAGAAAAGAGCTTTATCAATCCTATCTCGGAATTAAAAGAAGCGTAAAAGTATGCGGATTTGTCTGTTTTGAAAACGCAGAAAGCGCAAAAACTGCCAAGGATGCTTTAAATAACCAACCTCAATTTACTAATTTACCAAAATTATTTGTTGATTATCACCAAAATAAGTATGACAGAGCAGAAATTTTAAAACTAAAGCAGATTCACCAGATCCATAAAGGAGGAAATAAAAATCAAGAAATGCATAACCAAAACATGGTTATCAAGCAAATGCAAATGGGAGGACGTAAATATTATTCTAAAATTTAGTTAAACCACAATTTAATACCTACTTCGGTCCTCATATGCTTAGAAAATTCCCTCCTCAAACTGGATTTAGCAAACCTCAACAATTCAACCCACAAATGCAACAACAGATGGGTGGAATGCCTCCCCACATGATGCAACAAGGATTCCCTCAACAATTTAACATGGGAGGACAAATGCAAGGAATGATGCCCACTGTTCCTTTATTAGATATTTCTAAAATGGATGCTAATACTAAGAGAGAGTATTTAGGAGAAAACCTATTCGGAAAAATCACTTCTAATCCAAATTTTGCCAGTATCAGCGAGTAAATATTAATTTTAATTGTAGTTTGCATTCAAAGATCGTTGGTATCTTTTTAGATATTGAAGATGATGAAACCAAATTACATCTCCTTAGAGATGATAATTATTTTGCCTATCAAGTCAACGAAACTATTAGGGTAAGCATATTATTTTAATATTTAGCAACTTAATGAAAAAAGTTAAGTATGTGAATGAATGTATTTAAGTGTTTAGCGTAACAAAAAAATAAAAAAAATAAAAAAATTAGACTTTTTGATTTCATTTTCTTTATTTAATATAATATATAAATTATATATTATATTAATAAATTATTAATATTATTATTTAATATTAATATTGAGTAATAATTACTATTTTTATTTTTTAACAAATTAACAAATATTAATTATCTAATGTCCCAACCGTTTAAATCGTCTTCTGAATCAATACCATCATCTGGAGTTTTGCTTAAACTTCTCTGTATTTTAATCATTGCTTCAGTATCTTTTAAGATCTATAATATATTTATTTAAAGATTTTATTAACCTTGGATTCTCTTTCTTCAAATTTAGCAATATCAGAGTTTCTCCAAGTATCAGGTAATTTCCAGAACTAAAAATATTATTACTTAATATTACTCTTAAAGCCTTATCTTTTCCACCAGAAATTAAAACTCTATTTTCCTCATCCCAATAAATTTGACAAACTGGTCCAACATGAGCCTCATAAACACCTTAAAATATAATATAATTCTTACACATAGGTTCTAAGGTTTTAAGACTCCAAAATGAAATTTTTCCTTCTTCATCACCACAAATAAGCTCATTAAGTTGACTATTATATTTAACAAGTCTCATTTTTTTATTAGTATTGAAAGAGCTTAGTTCTTTAATAAATCTTTCCTTGTTAGGTTGATTTAAGTCCAAAATACTAATGGATCCATTAGTTGAAGCAGTAAAGATGTAAAACTTCAAATAGTCAATATGGAATCCTCTAATACTAGCTTTACAGCTGCATTGAACAGAATTGATTAAAGTTGGAGGATTCTAAATTTATTTTAATTATTTACAGTTGTTGTTGAGTAAATAAACACTACTCCAACTTCGTTAGTAATAAATAGTCTTAAATTCTTTCTATCATAAATTAAAGCTGTGCAACCATGAGAACCGACATTAACTTCTGAAATAGCTTCTTGGTAGTTTATTTCAGAGACTTTTAATTTCTTATCACTACCACATGAATAAATATAACCTGTTTTTGGTTCGATAGAAATACCCATTACCCTGTTTGTGTGAGGTTTAAGTTCACATATCTATTTTTATTAAAGTTATTACTTCATCATATTGCATAAAGTTCATTTCAGGAGCTATTTTATAAATTTTTATTTTTCCGTTGTCAAGACCGACTGCTAAGAAGTTCTTTTCTCCTTCCCAATATAAGCAACTAGTTTGAACTGGGAATGATTTTACCCATAACTTTTCGAAAGTGTGTGAGTTATTATCAACTTTAAATCTATACAACATTAAAGCTCCAACAGTAACATGAGTTTCAGTTTTCTTTTCCCAAGGGAAATTAACATTTGTCAAATAAGCATCAACTCTACTAGTAATGTTCATATCTGATACAGCTAAGATAATAATTTTTTCATATTTCAAATAGATAAAATCTCTAACTCCTAAAGGTAAATCTGCTAATTCAGAAACCTTAGTAGGACTAAAACCAGAAAATTCTGGAGAATGAGATTCAATCTATATAATGATGAAATTATAATTTACTTCTAAAAATGTTCTAAATTGTTCATTATTCATAATGTCTTTTCTTACTATACTCTCTTTTAAAAAGGATTCTAAATGGTCTTTACGTTTATTTAGCTCGTCTAATGCAGTGACTTTAAAAAAAGATTTTCCTGGAATAGAAGGGCAATTTGGATAGAGTTTATTTAGTAAAGTATGTAAATCTTTAAATTCATTATATCTTTTCAATAGTGTCCATTTAGATTTGGAAAAATTGTTAAAAACTTCAACGTTGTAAAAAGTAATTGGTTTCTTATCAACAATTTTGTCAATAAAGTTGGGAATTATAGCCTTTATGTTAAAACTTGATTTACTGTAATTGATGAGGTAACACTTTCTTTAGACATTTATTCTTATATAGTTAATTTATTAATGTGAATTAATATTATTATTAATATAATTAAATAAAGAAGATTATATAATTACATTTGTAGAAAATATTTATTTAATAAATGTTATTGGGGATTGGGGATTGGGGATTGGGGATTGGGCCCAATCCCCAATCCCCAATCCCCAATCCCCAAAGTTTACTAAATATATTACTAATCTAATTTCATAAATAATTAAACATAAAGAATTAAAATAAATAAAATATTACTATTAAATAATAATAAATACAATATAATATATTTATTTTAAAAATTATAAGTAAAAATAAATAAAAGAATCAAGTTTTCTTAAAAATTAAAACTTTAAGTTAACTAATAATATTATTCTATATCATCTTAATCAAGGTAGAATAAGGTTCTTTGTGACCATTCATTTGGATTACTATTGAATTTGTTTACTGGAACTGAGTATAAGGTATGGTCACCTCCATCGTTACCATTTCCGACGAAGATATAAGAGTTATGTTTTTTATCAAGAATTCTCCAGCAGTTATCTCCAGCTGGGACTAATGAGAAAGAGGTTCTGAACATAAAGTCATTGAAATCTTTCCAGATGTTTTGAGGGGAAGCATAAACAGTGTGGTCACCACCATTGTCAACTCCGTTTCCAACGAAGAAATAAGCTTGATGGTCAACATCTTTAATTTGGAAGAATCCGTCGTTAGTGGGGACAATGACTAATCCAGTTCTAGGGTGGAAGTTTTGGGGGTTGAATCCAAGTTGTTTGCAAGCATAGACAGTGTGGTCACCTCCTTCATCTTTGCTATTTCCAACAAAGACGAAAGTACTATGGTTAACGTCATAAGCTTTAATTACTCTGTGAGCTGGTACTTGTGGTTTAGCTCCTTGAATTTCGAAGCAAGTTCTTCCGTGCCATTCATTTTGATTACTGTTAAATTTGTTAACTGGTACTGAGTATAAAGTATGATCACCTCCGTCATTACCATTTCCTACAAAAATATAAGAATTGTGTTTTTTGTCAACGATTCTCCATCCAGATCCATCAACTTGAACGAATGAGAAAGAAGTTCTGTTCATGAAGTCATTGTAGTCTTTCCAGAGTTTTTGAGGGCAGGCATAGACAGTATGGTCACCTCCATTGTCAACGCTGTTTCCAACGAATAAGAAAGCTTGATGATCAGTATCCATAATTTGGAAATAACCGTCATTTGTAGGGATAATAACGAAACCAGTTCTTTTATCGAAGTTTTGTGGGTTGAAGCCGGATTGTTTGCAAGCATAGACAGTGTGATCTCCACCATCTTGACTGTTTCCGACAAACATATTGGTTTGGTGGTTTCTGTCGAAGAGTTTAATAACTTGAGCAGCTGGGACTTTTTGAACTTTGTAGTTTATATTTGAGTAAAAGTCTTGTTTCTTTTGGAAATTTTGACTCATTGCACATGGTTCGCACATATCGAAGTTACATTGAGTACATGCATAGCTTGGGTTTAATCCCCCTCTTCTGCAAACATCACATACAGCATTTCTTCCGTTAGTTAAAGCAAGAAAATGTCCTTTTGGGCAATATGCTCTGATGTTCTCCCCGAAGTTAAATCCAATAGAAAAGTTAGTATTCATTAAATAATATAATAATTTAATAATAATTAATTGTTTATATAGTGGATATTGAGAAAGAATAATTAATTCTAATTTATTATAGGAGATTTTCGATTAAAGTTATAAAATTTTCTATAATTTCTTATAGTTTCTTATAAATGATGATAAATAAGCTTATAATTTTTAGAAGGTCATATTTTAATAATATTTAAATGAAATTAATATAAATTAAGTAATCTTTTAAATAAAGTATTGTTAATAACTTATTATTTTAGTTATTAATTAAATATTAATTTATATATGCATTTAGTATTTATACAACATCATTACGTACAAAGTTTGCTTCTTAATAACATTTTATTTTTAATTAATTGATAGATATATTCTAACACTTTTAACTACTATACACTATTTAAAGTATTTTCATTATTATCATCATCAACATAATTAATTAAAATAATTAAAATAGTATTATCTTATTAATTTTGATTAAATTATTAA
>Ga0210012_1003114_pt1 | contig 13790 bp, 15 predicted proteins | sample CryGeymeta201504_FD_183974 | JGI IMG/M metagenome (GOLD analysis project Ga0210012, IMG submission 183974) | Groundwater microbial communities from Crystal Geyser aquifers in Utah, USA - Crystal Geyser metaG 2015-04 (SPAdes) (version 2) | ecosystem: Environmental > Aquatic > Deep subsurface >... | reverse complement strand
TACTTTTTGAAATCCATTCTCATAACCTATTCTTATAATCCTGTCGATAAGATACTCACCGTTTATAGTTATAAGATGTTTAGGAACATTGAGTCCTTCTTCTTTTAAACGGGAACTTTCTCCCGCACCAATAATTGCCAGATTCATTTCATCATTCTATTATTATACAATAAATGCCAATACTCCAACTAATAAGCCGCTTAAAACAGAATAAGCAATAATTTGATATGCCTTGCGTTTATCAAGCGACCGGAAATGATCGTCATTAACTTTATTTTGTTCTCCAACCTTATCAAAATTAAATACCGAAGCCAGACCAAAGTAAGCGCAAAAATTCATTGCAGCCTGGATAAAACCGGCGGCGGCTATCATAGCAGGAATTGCAGTTAATAATCTGTATCCACGCGGAACACCGGAGACAATGAAAAATATCCAAAGTAAAATTGTTATTATCGAACCTGTATATCCGGCATTCATTCTTTTTCTTTTCTCCTGGATGCCGATATTGCAAACTCCTGCCTGATATTTATTTTCATTATTCATTTTCATATCTCTTGTTTTTTTATAAATTTATTTTAACTATTGTGCCAAACTCAGCGGAATCGGAACAGTCTGATATAAATACCAAATTAGGAAAGCAGCTCCCGCTAAAGCTAAATCTTTCAAAAAATGATTCATATCATTTTGTTTCATCATTGGGTCTTCTACTGTCCAGAAGTTATGCATTATAATTGCAGTCGGTATTAAAAATATAATGAGCAATACAGCCCCAATATTAACGAAAGCTCCTAATAGAATACTTAAACCACCGAGCAAAAGCATTACTCCGGTAACCAAGACAGCCAGGCGGGGAGCCGGAACCCCTTTCGATTTTGTGTACTCGGTCATTTCATCTGTATGAGTAAAATGAGCAATACCCGGCATCAAAAAAATAAAGGAATATAAAATTCTTGCAAGTAATATTAAGATGGTCATTATATCCTCCTACTATGGTTTATATGATAGAACTACAATAAATTTATTCATTTATAATTTTCTAAAAATTCTCCAAATTTATTGAAAGATACATCTTTGTTAAGTTGATTTTTAAATTTCTTCGAATCAACAACCACAAAAATTCCATTTGATTTTGCATAGATAGTCTCTTCATCTTCCGAAACTAATCTTCCGCTAATTTCCACAGTTTTACTATGAAAATTCTCGATGGAAAATTCGCCCAATATTTTTGTATTTAAAGGAATGGGTTTCAAATAACTTACTTCCAATTTTGCCGTCATTACTTTATGAGCATTCAACCAAGCTGTAGCACCCATACCTTCATCGAAAACTGAAGCAATGGCGCCGCCGTGCGCAAAGCCCGGCGGACCAATACATAAGTCACCAAAAATAACTTCTAAGTAACCTGTCTTGCTATTTTTATCGAAATAAAAACTCACGTTAATCCTATTATTATTGCCATCACTTACAAAAGTATTGTAAGGCAGTTGGTTCTCAATCTTTTGTAATTTTTTAACAGTATCTTTAATATTCATCAGAATGTAATGTTTAATATTTATTTATGGGTTAATAACATATCTGTTTCTTAATAAGCAATTAAAACATTTTCTCAATATTCCAAACAAAAGCGTGAATTCCTTGTTCTTCAGCTTCTTTATTTATCTGTTCTACTTCCTTTAATAAACTATCCACCAGATTATCTTCAACAACAGTTAACACAACAGCATTTTTACTCGGCCAAATATGCGAGCCCTGATGCGGGTCGCCTTTTTTTGAGCCCTGACCGTGAACATCTAAAAATCTTGTAAACCCCCTGATATTTAATTTTTCTAATGCTTCGTCAACTTCTTCAGTGATTCCGTGATTATATACTATCATTACTGCTTTCATAATTTCTCCTTAATCAATTTCTTTTTTCTTTTTAATTCTGGTTTCAAAAATCGAATAAAGTACTGGCACAAGAACTAAGGTTATAATACTGGAAAAGAATAATCCGCCAACCGTGGCTATTCCCAATGATTGCCACATTTCTGAACCCTGCCCTTTACTCATAGCTAATGGCAAAGTGCCAAGTAAGGTAGTTAAAGTTGTCATAAGTACCGGTCTTAATCTGTTTCTACCTGAATAAATAATAGCTTCATATAGCGGAATATTTCGTGCGCGGGTTATATTTGTAAAATCAACAAGAACGATAGCATTTTTTGTAACTATACCGACAAGCATAACGGTTCCTAATAAAGACATTATATTTATCGGGAAGCCTGTAACTAATAATGCCAGTATTACTCCGGTGAATGCAAAAGGAACGGAAAACATAACTATGAACGGATCTAGGAACGATTCAAATTGAGCTGCCATAACCATATAAACCAATATAATACTGAGCAGCAACAATAAGCCCAAATCCCGGAATGATTCTGTTTGTTGTTCTATTTGGCCGCCATATTCAATAGTTACTGTGCTTGGCATGTCCATTTTATTAACATAGTTCTGTATGTCTAATGTTACGTCCCCTAAAGGTCTGCCTTCAATATCAGAGACTACAGTTATTACTCTTTCCTGATTTTTTCTTCTTACCTCTGAAGGAGAATATTTTTCAGAAACACTTCCTAAATCTTTTAGTTTTACAATTCCTCCCATTGGCGTAGATATTGGAAGATTTTCAATTTGATTAATTGATGTCCTTTCATTAGGCGGATATTTTAGAAAGATATCATATTCGTCGCCAAGTTCTCTATATTTTGAAGCGGTTAAACCGTAAATATTGCTCCTAATAGTATTTGCAACCATAGCTGTGTTTAATCCGTTCAATGCTATTTTTTCTCTATTAAGAGTAACTTGTAACTCCGGTTTTGGATCACTAACGTTTAATTTTACGTCTCTAGTGCCTTTTAGATTGTACATAAATTCTTTAATTTGATTAGCAATCCTTCCGGTCTCATCTAAATCTTTACCAACTACGTCAACTGCAATCGGCGCGCCGCCCATCATAGCAGCGCCCGTACTCGTTGATATAGTTAATGATTTTATACCGGGTATATGTGATAGTTTTTCTCTAAAGGAATCTGCCATATCAAAAATTGATCTTTCTCTTTCATCTTTTTTTGAAGTCCTCATCATAATACTAGCTATATTAGATCCTTCACTTTGTCCTATAATGATAGAAGAAAAACCTTTAGTGCTGGTTCCGGCTCTGCCGGAAAAATAAATTACTTCCGGAAAATCTCTTTTAATGATATCTTCAACCTTAGCAACTAATGCAGAGGTTTCTTCTAACTTAGTGCCTGACTGCAGTTCTATAGAAATGGTTAGAGAAGCCGCATCTGATTTCGGCATAAATTCTGTCCCTACTGTAGGTATTAAAGCAAGTGAACCTCCAAAAATTAGAACGGAAATAGCTAGTGTAGTCTTCTTATGACCCAAAACCCAAATAAGCACTTTCTGGTAAAACTCATCTAATGAATCGAGCATTTTTCCCAAAGAACTATCAATTGCTTTTAAGGTTTTGTTTTTAATTGGCTTTTCATCTTTTCGGGATTTCAATAATTTTGCAGAGAGCATTGGTACTATTGTTAATGCAGCAAAAAGCGAAATTAAAATAGTTATTGTAACCATAAAACCAAGCTGGCTAAATAAAATGCCCGATAGTCCGGTAATAAATACCAATGGAAAAAAGACCGCTACAATCGTCAACGTTGAAGCCATTACAGCTAAGCCAACTTCTGAGGAGCCGAAAATTGCGGCTTCTCTTGGTCTTGATCCTCTTTCCACGTGCCGGGTTATATTCTCTATAATTACAATCGCGTCATCTACAACCATTCCTATAGCTATCGCTAACGAAGAAAGCGAAATTATATTTATTGTGTTGCCGGAAAAATATAGATAAACAAATGCACCTATTAATGAAACCGGAATAGTTAAAAGAACAATTAAAGCAGCACGCCATTTTCTTAAGAAAACCAATATTACAATTGAAACAAAAATGAATGCGTAAAGAATTGTTTCAGAAAGATTACTTATGGAATCTACGATGTATTCAGAGCTATCCATTATTTTTTCTATACCTACATCAGAAGGTAAATCTTTCTTAATAGTTTCGATTTTAGCTAATACTTCTCTTGCTACATCAACAGTATTTGAGCCGGATTGTTTTTGTACCATCAGCATCAAACCACGCTTTCCACCCATCAACCTTACATCTCTCGTGTTTTCTTCCAACGTATCGCGAACAGTAGCTACATCTTTTAGATAAACTATTCTTCCGGCTTGTTGACCAACTACAACCTTTTCCATCTCTTTAGCGCTCACAAATTCGCCCACGGTTCTAACATTATACTCCAATTTCCCCATTTTTATAGAACCGGCGGGCATATTTAAGTTTTCGCCTGCTAATATATTGCCAATTCCAGAAGTGGTTAAATTAAATGCTTGTAATTTATTAGGATCAATATCGATTGAAATTTGTCTTACCGGGCCGCCTATGTTTTGAACAGTACCAACACCGGGTAATCTCTTCAACTGATTTGCAATCTTATCTTCTACTAATTTATTTAGACCGATATAGCTTTCATCAGCAGTAATTCCCAGCATAACTATAGGCATCATATCTGTACTGAATTTAAAAATTATTGGTTCATCGGCACCATCGGGTAAGTTTCTTTTTACTAATTCTAAAGCGTTGCGGATATCATTAGCCGCTTCGTCTAAGTTTGAACCGTATTCGAATTCTAAAGTAACTGCCGACACATTATCAATTGAAGTTGATGTAATCTTTTTAAGGTTACTAACAGAACTAAGACCTGTCTCAATTTTTTTCGATAAATTTATTTCAATATCCTGTGCAGTTGCCCCGGGATATGAAGTCAAGACACTTATCATCGGCAATTCAATTTCCGGTAACAAGTCAATCGACAATCTTTCGTAAGAAACTAATCCTAAAACTATGATTGCCAGATAGAGTATTATTGTTAGTACCGGTCTCTTTACGGATATTTCGGGTAAAGTCATTTGGTCTCTCCTGTTTTTTTGATATCTACAGTCGAACCATCTTTAACGCGTACTTGTCCGTTAACAATTAAATTATCGCCTTCATTTAATCCTTCAATTATTTCTATTTTATCATCAAATTCTCTTCCGGTTTTTACTGTTCTTCTAACAGCTTTATTTCCTTCGGTTACGAATGCATAGAAAGTATATGTGCCGGTTTGTTTTAAAATTGCAGAGCGATTGACAACCAATGCGGATACTTGCCCTAAATTTATTGTTGCTCTTATATACATTCCCGGTCTCAATTTTCTCCCATCATTTGGTATTTTTATTTCTATATCAAAAGTTCTTGTTGCGGAATTAATTGTCGGATTGATTTTGCTGACAATTCCAGTAAATAAAATTCCTGGATAAGCATCTGCCTGCACATCAGTTTTTTGCCCTAGTCGTAAATCTTTGAAGTTTAACTCGCTCACGCTGGTTTTTAATTTAAGGGGATTTAACTGCATTAGTGTAACAACTGCCGGCGCTCCGCTTCCACCCGGTGCAAGAAGAAATACTTCACCATCATTCATTTTTTTCGATGTTATTATTCCGGTGAAAGGAGCTTTGAATTGAGTATTTGCCAACAATAAATTATAAGCATATTCTGCTGTTTCAAATCCAGCTTTCACTTTATCAAATTGCTGCTTGGAAATAGAGCCCTGTTCAATCAGAGGTTTCATTCTATTGAAATCATCCATAGCAACTTCATATTGGATCTTAGCTTGGGCTAATTGTGTATCATCCATCTGGAAAAGAAGATCGCCCTCTTTAACCTCGCTGCCTTCTTCTACAAATATTTTTTCAATTCTTCCTGTTGTTTGTGCGCCAAGATTTGCTTCTTTCCACGCATAAAGAGTTCCTACTAAATCAATTGTCTGATTGAGATTGCTTTTCTCAACTTTTTTCGTTTCAACGGGTATGGCTTCAGTTGTATTTTTTCCGTTAGTATTATTATCTTCTTTTGAGCATCCCGCAGCAAAAAGTAGAGAGAAAGCAAAAAATATTACTAAAAATTTCTTCTTCATTTTATTCTCCTTAATCCTTTTTTATTTTCTACCTAATAAGTATTGAAGATCAGCTTCTGCAACTTTCAAATCGTAAATTGCCTGCAATTTATTTAGTTTGGCTTGTCGCAATGCAAGTTCTGCATCATTTAATTCAAGTTGAGTCCCGATTCCATTTTCTAACCTTGTCTTGGCTATAGTATAACCTTCTTGTGCTTGTTGCACGGTTTTAAGTTGACCATTTATTCTTTTAACAGCTTGTTCAATTCTGTAAACAACGCTTTGTGTTTGTGTTTTAAGAACTTCTATCAAGTTTTTCTTTTGTTCATCTACCTGCGTTGATGCAATCTCTGCCTGTTGCACTCTTGATGGTGTTTTAAAACCGTTAAAAACCGGTATTTGAAGTTGTACTCCTACAACAAAAGTGCTTACCCACTTATAGTTCTCAATTTTAAAATCATTTGCTTGTGTTTGATACTGATAATTCCCAAAAGCTGCGAGAGAGGGAAAATATGCTGATTTTTCAAGTGATATTGAAGTATTCGTAATCTCTAACTGTTTATTAACTATATTCAATTGCGGGTTATCTACTAGCACTTGATTTATTATTTCCGAAATGGAAGGGATTTGATAATCTTCTGCAAATTCTAAATCGCCTGTAACTTCTATCTCTTTTTCAGAACTTAGTCCTATTGTTATTCCTAAGCCATCTTTAGCTAATTCATAATTGTCCTCAGCTTGTTGTGCCAGCGGTTTTAAGTTCTCAACACCCACTTCAGCCCTTAACAAGTCGTAATTAGAAAGAACTTCATTCTTATTTAGTCTTTTTACATTTTCAAAATTATCCAAAGCATTTTGCAAACTCTGCTGCATTACATTCTTGAACTCTCTTGCAATTATCACATTTAAAAAAGCTTTTTTAACATCTGTAATAGTCTTAACCTGCATTGATTTAAGATTTTCAGTGCTTAATTCAACACCTTTAGAGGAAATTCCAATTCCATCATACAAACCTAAAGCGAAAAGAGGCACACTCGCCCCTACTGTTCCAACATATGAGTTGTCGGAACCTATTTCTAATATACCTGGCTGTCCCGGAGGACTGAATGGAGAACCCGCTGGTAAAAATATGACCGGCTTTTCTATAAATCGCTGATATTGTGCACTTGCATCAATCTTTGGGAATAATCCGCTTCGTGCTTCGCGTAATTTTTGTTCGGATTTATCCACTTCCAGTTCAGCTACTTTAATTTGCGTATTTTTTTCTAATGCGATTTGAATTGCTTTATCCAAATCAAGATTTATCGTGTTTTCCTGAGCCGTTAAAAAACACGTCCCGGCAAATAACATCAACATAATTTTCTTCACTTATAACGATCTCCTTTATTTTAGAATTCCTTCAAAAGTAATTTTTGTTACTATCTTTAAGATTCTGTCTGATCTATTTGGATTAGAATTAATCTTCATTTGTGAAAAGAAAAAATTACTGTGCATCAGCATAACAATGTATTCCAGTTCATCCTTATCTAAATTTCTTATCTTTACCGAGGAACTTAATTTATCTGCAATCTTTCTGTTTAACTGAACAATTTTGTCGAACAGCTTTGGGCTTTCTTTTTTAAGATCTTCTTTATGCAATTCATAGCCCTCTCTCATAAGAAGTTCATAAGCAGATCTGTTTTCATTGAAATAATCGCTCAAGATTTTAAAATATCTTTCTAAACTTTGCCGCGTATTGTTCAGAACAAAAGATTCATCTATTATTTTTTCAATGTCATTAAGAATTTGATTAACAACTTCCAGAAATAATTCCCGTTTATTCTTAAAATAAACGTATAACGAGCCCTTTGCATAACCCGCCGAATTTGAAATTTCGGCAGTTGTTGCAGCGTTGTATCCATATTTACCAAATACCTGAGTTGCAAAATGGATTATGTCCATTTTGTGATATAGAAACTCTTTTTCTTTTCTGGTTAGTGTTTTATTGTTTTCTAATTCCATTGAATATCAGGTTGATTATTTCTTCAGTTTGTTTCAGAACAATATCAAAATCCAGTTCTCTCATTCGCAGTGTTTCAGTGTTATAAAATTCTCTAAATCTAATTGCTTCGGAAATAGTAATAATAGCTTCAGCAACTTTTTCTTTGCTGCATTTTTTTATTTCATTCTTTTTTATACCATTTGAAATAACCTCTGCAATAAGCTGTTTTTCATCACATTCCATATTTTTGAAAATATCTTTTATGCTTCTTTTAATCTCGATAAACTGGTTTATAGTTATATCAAAAGGGCTGATAGATTTTTTGAGATAATTTGCTTTTGTTCTTTCATAGTTTATTATTTTATCGTGGGTGCTTCCAACAATTTCCAATGCCTCTTTTATTACTTTCAGATAAACTGACTTCTCTCTCATTATAACTTCATACATAATATCTTCTTTGTTTTTGTAATAGTAATAGAGAGAAGATTTCTTCATCCCAATTGCATTTGCTATATCATCTAGAGTTGTCTTCCCGTAACCATACTGAGCAATTAGTTTCCGGGCAACATCGAGTATGAATTCTTTTTTTACATCCGTTGCATTAATTTCATCAGTCATTTTTTGAACCTATCAAACTTTTTATTAGAATGTTTGAAATATATGAAAAATCATAATATTTGTCAAGTAGTTATACTCGCTTTCTAGCATTACAAAAAAAGTGTAGAATATTTGGCAGTAATATTTTTCTAATATAAAAAAGAAGGAAACATTTTCAACACTGGGATTGTGATCGGCAAATCCACCATTTGATATGTGATTAAAACTCATACCAATTCACAGACCTTTTTTTATAACGTAGAAAATCTCAACTTTTGATCTAAATTCTAAGTGATTACCAAGATCTTTCCCGCCGCCCTTTTCATAAAGACCTAGTGCAAAACTTGGTGTGTTAAAATATTAATCGAAGATTATCTCTTTACATAGCCCCAAGTAAATATAATTACTCATCTTTAATGTAGTCGTCATTCCAATGATTTTATTTAATGTTAGAAAGTCGGTTATATTTACCCGAAGTTCAATACCGCTTTCCAGTACTCCAATATCTTTTTCCAGTGCAATAAACTTTCCGAACGTAAATACAAGAGATGAATTTTTTTGTGAAAAGGTATCATTATAAAGAAAAAAGATTAGAGTCATATATATAAAAACGCCGTCGTTAAAGTGTTTCTACTTTTCACCGAGCATATGCCTTATTGATTAACTGATCTATCCTGCTGCATATAATCAACCATCCAGCCGGGATATTCCGGTAAAAGTTTGCTTACTTCATCTATTTTTTTTAGCTCGTCTTCTGTAAAAGATATTTCAGTGGACTTTAGATTATCTTTTAACTGGGTTTCATTTTTAACGCCGATTAAAACACTCGTAACAACTTTCTGATGTAACAACCACCCTAAAGCGACTTGAGCAACTGAAGCATTATGTCTTTTACCTAATTCATCCATCACATCAATAATGTCAAAAGCTTTTTCTTTATTGATTGGTGGAAAGTCAAATTCTTTCCTTCTTGAGTTTTCTTCCGGCATTTGATTTCTTCTATATTTACCGGACAAGAATCCTCCCGCAAGTGGACTCCATACCATCAAACCCAATTTTTGATCTTTAAGCAATGGAACAATTTCTCTTTCCAAATCTCTGCCCCCAATCGAATAATAAGCCTGAAGAGATTTAAATTTATTGAAACCATTTTTATCGGAAATCCATAAACTCTTCATCAATTGCCAAGTTATTCCGTTAAAAGTCAAGAAGAAATACTTGGGCTAAGTTATCCCAAGTATTTCTTCTGAGAAGTTATATTCTCAAAAAGTTCATTGACATATTGAATACGTTTCCTTAAGTTTGAGTTGAAGCAAACGGAAAGGAGCGAGAGTCTGATCCCGCAAAAACAGAAACAATCTGTTCCGCGTTCAGCGGTTTAAGATTTTGGGACTTCTCTTGCTCTTTTCTCTTTTTTAATTGTCTTCTACTAACCGGTGCTTTACAATCAATTGGTTCAAGCATTTTATTAACGACCAATGATTCATCTTTTTTCTTGCTTAAGTTTCTTAGTCTGTTTGCTCTATCAATCTCGGGATTAAAAGGAGTATTGTTTTTTAAGATGCCGTAAACAATCCTGAGTATCTTGTGCATGATGGCACCGATAGCGGCCATCTTCGACATTCCTTTTTTCAAGTGATCGATATAAATTTCTTTGATCAGCGGATTGTGAACAATAGCAAACCTGGCAACATTAAACAAAATCTGCCGGGGTTCTTTTCTTCCTCTCTTGCTCATTCTATAGCCGCTTATCTTGTCACCGCTCTGGCTAAAGACGGGATGTACGCCAAAGAAACAAGCAAGTTTTTTTACAGAAGAAAATCTTTCAACCGAACCAATTTCGATGATGAGTCCTACAGCAGAATAATCAGCTATTCCTGAAAAGCTTTTAAGTAGCGCTACTTCCGGTAAGTTACAACTACTTTGAAGTTTCTTTACTTGCAAACAAATTGTTTTTCGTAAAGAGAGAATCTGATTTACCGTAGCAGTAATAATCTCTGCAATTGTCTCATCTGTTTCTGAAGCAACAGAGTGCTTTGCTTTATTGATGAGTTCTTTGGCTAAGGTTTCGGTGATGTAAGGTATCTTAGAGATTGTACTTACTCTTGCTTTTGCAAGATGTTTTGCTGTAGGATACTGTTTCAACAGCTTTAGTGTCCAAAGATTTACTTTGTTGCGGCAATGGTAAAGGATTTCTGTGTTGGCAACATAAAGCAAAGATTCAAGTTGGTTTAACAATTGTACTCGTTGTTTGGTAAGCATCTTGATAAAAGTCCACTGTCTGCGTAACGAAGCAAAGGGGTCTTCTGTTTGGTAGCTTACTTTCTCCGGGTGACTGATGAGATACTCTGCAATACTTACTGCACTAATAGCGTCAGTCTTAATCCTTTTCAAATCCGCTTTGCTGTTATAGTTTACACCATAGGGATTAAGCCTGGCAACAGAAAGATTCAACTGTCCTTGATACTTGTGCAACAAGTGATACCAATTGTTCTCATACCCGCCGGTTGATTCTACAGCGGCAAATATTTTTGTATCGGGTTGCTGCGTAAAGAACTCAGATAAGATCTTAAAAAGCTTGTTGTGTCCTTCGAAAGTATCGTCTAACTGGAAGCTTTCTAAAACCGTTTGTTTTTTCTCATTCAGTAGAACAAAGTCTGAGTACCCTTTGCTTACGTCGATACCGAGATAATAGTTTTTCATAGAAAACCTATAGTTTGGTTAATAAATAAGTGTTGTCAGGAATCATCAGTCTTGTCAAATACGGCATCCAGGTACCAAGTTATTCCTCGACTTAAACCTGACGGAAGGAAAAAACTTCGTGACGGGTTCTTAGACCCAAGGCACAAACCTTCTCTTCCGTAAAGGAAACTATTTTATTCAATATTTCAAAGAACTTTATTTATAACATTTAACATACAAGACACAAAGACACGAAGTTTCACAAAGATTTCTTAGTGTTTCTTTGTGCCTTTGTGGCGATTTTTCAGAGTATCATTTGAGTTTTTAGAGGTTCCCTACTGAACTTTGCTTACCGCAGTACTCCATGCGCCTTGACCAACGCTGTTTATTGCGCGCACCCGGTAAAAGATTCTTACGCCTTTCGGCACATCGTCATCAACAAAGAAAGTTTTTGTCGTTGTTTTAAAGAGCTTCATTTCAGGGACGGTATCCGTCTTCGATGCATCCGGAGCTGCTCCCTTCTGCCATTCATAAATATCGGCATCCGGGTCAACCTGTGTTGAAACAACGAACCCCACTCCGTCGCTGTCATCTTCAAGCGTAGGAATTAAAGTTTTAGTAGGCGCAGGTTTTCGTGTTATAGGTTTGCGGAGTTTTATCCCGTACTCATTCAGTTTTTCCGCAATGTTCTTTTCTAAACCGACAGCCAATGCTTCTATACTATCGGCATACCTTTCAGTTGCATTGCTTAAGGTATGGGCTTCACTTTGCTTTACTGCAATCTGTTCTTTCAGATCTTCAATCTCCCTTTCTTTTGCAGTAAGTTCATCAATTTTTTGCTGAACCAAATCCGGTGTTTCCGTTTGGTTTTGCCATAGAGCGCTGTTCTTCGTCATGCCGTTTTTTAACGACTTAAGACGATTTGTACACGTGGATAGGTACTGGATCATAACTATTCTCCTTTAGGGTTATTTGATAAATTATGCAGTAAATACTGCATTTTTAGACGAGATTCGCATTATTTATTTCGAAATTCACGTTTTTCAATTCACAAATCATACTTTTTAAATTGTAAAACCCATTATTAGTTTCTTCAAACGCATTAAAAGTTTCTTTTACCGCTGTTTTAATTTCTTTACAAGATGTTTTAATTTCTTCAAACGCATTAAAAGTTACTCAACTGCCGTTTGAAGTTTCTTAAAATGCAATCTTAGTTTCTTTAAATGGTTGCAAAGATTCCTTTCTCACATCCCAAGTTTCTTTAAATGAAATTCAAACTTCATAAATAGCATTCTTTGGATTACAAAAGTATAAAAAATAAAAAGTTTACCCTGTAAAATATAAACTGAAAGGCGTGGCAATATTCTGAAAATATTTATTTAGGGCTCCTCTAAAAACTAATTTTTTAAATAATAGAACACGGGTATATACCGCTAATCCGGATTTTCACAGAAAATTTTTTATGCGAAGCATCCTTCGGATAGGTCTAATCTGTGAAATCTGTGGCAAAGATTTTCTTCAATTGCGGGCGCAATCGTCGGCGCCTTTTTAAACACTCCATCAATCTGCTCTCCATATTGATATTTCACAATAACGTATCCCGCTGACCTGACAATGCTCAGGAAGAAAACACTCAGCACAATCACCGCTTAAAGTCTTTGCTTTCTTTATACTGCATCGCTTTTCTGCTGGTCGCTTCAACGCTCTCTTCAATCCATAGTTTTTTCTGCCACTCTGTATAATCAAAATGTTCCTGTTGAACCAGGGAAATAAATTTTTCCGCCTGTACTTCACCCAATTCTTTTACCAATGCTTTATAGCCGTTAATTTTAATAATAGCGTTAGTTTCCATCTCTTACCTCTCTCTTAATGAAATCAAAAGGATTGACAACTTTTATTGTATCATTATTTGTCATCTTTTTTATTACCGGGTCATCGGTGGTTATAAAATAGTCGCATTTCGCATAAATCGCACACGCTATATGAAGCGCATCTTTACTTTTAATAGTCAAGCGGGCAATGTCCTTAGCAAAGGTAAGAATTTCTGCATTCTCATAGACATATACTTCAGCGATATCTTTCCAAAGACTTATCGCTTCCCTTCTTATTTCAAACGGATTTGCTGAATTTTCAAAATCTAATATATAAGACCAAACAATCTTATGTTCCCCTGCTTTTACCCTTTCTTGTATAAAAAGTTTTGCTTCGGTCTCAATCTTAATCTTTATCGCCCTTTGGTCGTCAAAAGGTCTATTATAAGAGCAATTGTCTAAATATAATTTCATCGGTTATGTTTTTACAATGAATGGCTGAACTGCTTCATCTTCACGAGACCTTTGTTTTGTCTTTCATTTTTCTTTTCCCTCTTCTTACCAAAGGGCGGTTCTAAAATTCAAAAAAGACTTTACCACAAAGACGCGAAGCCGCAAAATGTTTATTATTATTTGTTTTCTTCGTGCCTTTGTGTCTTAGTGGCGAAAAAAACTTAATTTTTTGAA
>Ga0210012_1003113_pt1 | contig 13793 bp, 11 predicted proteins | sample CryGeymeta201504_FD_183974 | JGI IMG/M metagenome (GOLD analysis project Ga0210012, IMG submission 183974) | Groundwater microbial communities from Crystal Geyser aquifers in Utah, USA - Crystal Geyser metaG 2015-04 (SPAdes) (version 2) | ecosystem: Environmental > Aquatic > Deep subsurface >... | reverse complement strand
CGGTGCCGTGACGGAACGGGCCGAGTGCGGCAAGGGCCGCCATCTCATCCCCCACGGCGCGGCGCTCGGCGTCGAGGTAGCGCGCGACGGCGGCGGTAAAACCGGGGTCGGCAAACCAGTGCAGCGAATGCACCGGGGTGGGCAGATAGCCGCGCGCCAGCTTGTGCTCGCCCTGCGCCCCGGCCTCGATCCGGGTCAGGCGGTGGGCGATGGCCCAGTCGATGGCGCGGTAATAGCACAGCTCGAAATGCAGGCAGGGGTGGTGCTCGGTAGCACCCCAGTAGCGCCCGAACAGGGTGTCGCGGCCGATGAAGTTCAGCGCCCCGGCGACCGCGCGCCCGTCGCGTAGCGCCAGCACCAGCAGAATGTCGTCGCGCATGGTGGCGTGGAAGGCGTCGAACGCGGCGCGGGTCAGGTAAGGGGTGCCCCATTTGCGCGCGCCGGTGTCCTGATAGAAGGCCCAGAACGCATCCCAGTGCGCCGGTTCGATCTGATCGCCGGTCAGCGCCACGATGCTGCCGCCGAAGCGGTTGGCGATGTCGCGCTCGTGCCGGATCGCCTTGCGTTTGCGCGCGGCGAGGCTGGCAAGAAAGTCGTCGAAATCGGTGTAGCCGGGGTTGGCCCAGTGAAACTGCTCGGTGACACGGTGCAAAAGGCGGTGGTCGCGGGCGATGCTTGCGGCCTCAGAGGCGGTGCAGAAGGTGACGTGCAGCGACGAGAGGTGGTTGTCGCGCGCGGTTTGCACGGCGGCGGCGATCAGCGCCGCACGGCCTTGGGATTCGCATCCGGGGGCGGTCAGAAAACGGCGGCCGGTGGCGGGGGTGAACGGCACCGCGATCTGGAGTTTCGGGTAATAGGCCCCGCCCGCGTTTTGGTAGGCTTCGGCCCAACCGTGGTCGAAGATGTATTCGCCGCGACTGTGCGATTTCACATAAAGCGGCGCGGCGGCGATCAGTTTGCCACCCTGGCGCACCAGCATCGGGCGCGGCTGCCAGCCAGTGCCGGGGCCGGTGGAACCCGAGCTTTCCAGCGCGGCAAGGAAGCGGTGGGTGGTAAACGGGTCGAGCGGGCGGCCGGTGGCAGCCTCGGGGCAGGCCAGCGCATCCCATTCCTGCGCCGGAATGGCGCTGAGCCCAGGGTGGACTGTGACTTCGGGGGCGGCGGGGATCATGGCGACCGTGGGATTGCGGCAAGGCCGGGGGGCTGTCTGCCCCCCGGACCCCCCGAGGATATTTGTCCAGAGGAGAGGCGGGGGTGCAGGGTGACGGTGGGCGTCAGAGCGGGAAAGCGGCGTGGTAGCGCTCGAAGGTGATGTTGTCGGCGATCCGGCGGGCCACGGCTTCTTCGCCGGGCGAGCGGATCGTCCAGCACAGGATGGCGGCACCTTGCGCCTTGAGGTCGGCCACGCGCGGGCGGGCGAGATCGGTCCATTCGTGGCTGATGAAGCTGGCGGCGGTGCGGCTGTAATCGGGGATCGCGCGCAAACGGTCGCAGATCGCGGCGGGCAGCGGCGACCAGGCGGTGGGATCAAAGGCCGAGGTGATCAGGCCGCGCGGCAGATCGGGGGCAAGGCGGGCGATGGCGGCAACGGAATGGGGATTGAACGACATCAGGGCAACCGGGCCGGGGTAGGATTTCAGGGCCGACGCGGTGGCGGCTTCCAGCGCGCCGACGTTGGGGCCAAGGGCACCGTCCTGATCCTTGATCTCGACCAGCAGCGGCACCCGGCCTGCGATCAGCGCCAGAACCTCGGCGAAGGTTGGGATCGGGTCGTCGCTATCGCGCACCGTGATCGCGCGCAGTTGCGCGGCGGTGCGGCGGGTGATCGGGCCGGTGGCCAGCGTCAGGCGGTCAAGGTTGTCGTCGTGAAACACCATCGCCTGGCCGTCCGACGACAGTTGCAGGTCGATTTCGATGCCGTAACCGGCAGCGATCGCCGCGCGAATGGCGGCCAGCGAGTTCTCGGGGCGGCGCTGAGTTCGGTCGTGCAGGGCGCGGTGCGCCAGCGGGGTGCGCAGGAACGCGGCGGGCAGGGCAACCGGGCGCATCAGGCCAGCTCGAAGATGGCGTCGATCTCGACCGCAACGCCCAGCGGCAGGCTGACCGCAGCCACCGCCGCGCGGGCGTGCCGACCGGCGTCGCCCAGCACCGCCACCAGAAAATCGGAGGCCCCGTTGACGACCTTGGGCTGATCGGTGAAATCGGGGGTCGAGTTGACGAAGCCGGTCAGTTTCACCACCCGCTTGAGGTGTGATAGATCGCCGCCGCAAGCCGCGCGCGCCTGGGCCAGCAGGCTGATGGCGCAGCGCCGCGCCGCTTCGGCCCCTTGTTCGATCGAGAGGTCCGCCCCGAGGCGGCCCTTGATCAGCCCGTCAGGCCCCTGCGAAATCTGGCCCGAGATGTGGATCAGCTTGCCGGTGATCACGAAGGGCACGTAATTGGCGGCGGGGGCGGGGGCGGCGGGCAGGGTGACGCCAAGGGCGGCAAGGCGGGCTTCGATGGTGGGCATGGGGGGACTCCTCAAAGGGGGCGAGCGGCTTCAGCTTTCGCGGAAGGCGCGGGCGAAGTAATCGGTGAAGGGTTTGACCAGATAAGCCAGCGGCGAGCGCGGCTGGGTGCTGATGAAGGCCTCGACCGGCATGCCGGGCACCAGCGCCTGGCCACCGAGTTTCTCGATCTCGCCGGGATCGAGCGCGATCTCGGCGCGGTAGTACGACATCCGGCTTTGCGGATCGGTCAGCACATCGGCCGAGACCAGCACCACGTGGCCATCGAGTTGTGGCGTGGTGCGCTGCGAGAAGGCCGAGAAGGTCAGCTTGGCCGCCTGACCGACGAAGACCTGGTCGATATGGATGGTCGGCACCTGGGCCGCGATGATCAGCGGGCGGTCCTGCGGGATCAGATACAGCACCGGATCGGCGGGGCGCAGCACGGCGCGCAGGGTAGTGACCTGAAGCCCCAGCACGATGCCGGACACGGGGGCGCGAATCTCGAGCCGCGCCACCCGCTCCAGCAGGGCGCGGCGGCGTTCGGTGTATTCCAGTTCCTGCTGACCGATGTCGCGCAACTGGGTGTTGGCCTCTTCGCGCAGGGCGGCGGCAAGCCGCAGGATCTGGATATTGGTTTCGGTGATCTGCTCGCCTGCCTGGGCGGCACTGGCGATCAGCTCGCCCACCCGACCGCGCAGACCCGCCTCGTCGCGTCGCAGCGCCAGCACCCGGCTGGCCTGGGCCAGACCCTTGTCGAGGAGCATCTGCTGATCGGCCAGTTCCTGGTGAATCAGCTCAAGCTGGGTGGTCAGGGCCGCGCTTTGGGCGGTGATGCCGGTGATCTGGCTTTCGATCTGCTTGCGGCGTTCGCCAAGCTGTTCGGTCTGACGGGCCAGCGAATCGCGCCGCGCCGCGAACAGGCGCACCTGGCCATCCACCAGTTCGGCGACATCCTGGCGCTGGCTGGCGGCATCGCGCAGTTCGGGCGCAAAGACCGGGGCCGGGGCATCGTCGCGTTCGGCGCTCAGACGGGCGCGGCGGGCCAGTATCTCGTAAAGCTGACCTTCGACAATCGCCAGTTCCGAGCGGATCGCGGCCCCGTCCAGCCGGATCAGAAGATCGCCCGCCTTGACGACATCGCCTTCGACCACCGCGATTTCCGCCACCACCCCGCCGTCGGGGTGCTGCACGATCTGGCGGTTCAGCTCGACCTCGATCTGGCCCGAGGCGACGATCGCCCCGGCGATCTGGCTGGCCACGCTCCACACCCCGAAACCGCCGAACAGAACGCCAAGCGCCAGCATGCCCGACGCCACCTGACGGCGGGCCGACCAGACCGGTCGGCCCGGCACGGGGGCTTTCGCAGCGCTCATGCCACCCCTCCGGGACCGGTGTTCTTGACGATTTCAGTATGGTTCTTGACCATCTCGCGCAACACCTGATCGCGCGGGCCGAAGGCGCGGCGGGTGCCGTCTTCGAGCACCATCAGCAGGTCGCATTCCTGAATCGCGGCCGGGCGGTGTGCCATGATCAGCACCGCGTGACCGGCATCCTTCATCGCCCGGATCGCGATGTTGAGCGCCATCGAGCCTTCGTTATCAAGGTTCGAGTTGGGTTCGTCCAGCACCAGGATCACCGGGTCGCCATACATCGCCCGGGCCAGACCGATGCGCTGGATCTGGCCACCCGACAACCGCCCGCCAAGCGCTGTCACGCGGGTATCATAGCCTTCGGGCAGTTTCACGATCATCTCGTGGGCAGCCGCCTTCTGCGCCGCCTCGACCACTTTCTGCCCGTCCGGTTTGGCCTGCAGCCGGGCGATGTTGTCGGCGATGGTGCCGTCGAACAGGCTGACCCGCTGCGGCAGATAGCCGAAGTAGCTGCCAAGCACGTCGGGGTCATACTGATCAAGCGCGGCGCCATCAAGCCGCACCTTGCCGCCCGCCGGCCTCCACGCCCCGATCAGAGCTCGGGCCAGGGTCGATTTGCCCGAACCCGACGGGCCGATCACCCCAAGCGCCTGCCCCGGTTCCAGCCGAAAGCTGACCATCCGCAGCACCGCCTGGGTGTCGCCGGGGGGCACCACCGTCAGGTTCTGGGCTTCGAGAATGGCACGCGGGCGTGGCAGGGCGGTGCGCGCGGGTTCTTCGGGCTGACGGGTGAAAAGTTCGGCCAGCCGCCCCCAGCCTTCGCTGGCGCGCTGCACCACCGCCCACTGGTTGACCGCCATCTCGATCGGCACCAGGGCGCGCCCGAGCAGGATCGAGCCCGCGATCATCGCGCCCGCCGTCAGCTCGCCGCGCAGCACCAGCCAGGCCCCAAGCCCCAGCATCGCCGATTGCAAGAACAGCCGGAAGGTTTTCGACAGGGTGGAAAACGAACCGCCCAGATCGGCGACATGGATGCTTTCGGCCAGCGCCATCCCCCGCGCTCGTTGCCAGCGATCGAAGCTGGCGGTCGACATGCCAAGGGCCGCCACCACCTCGGCCTCGGCCTTGATGTTGTCGCCGGTGCGCTCGGCCTGCATCACGGCCATGTTGGCGCGCGCCATCGGGTGTCTGGTCGACATCTGGTTGAGCACGGTCAACCCGACCAGAAACAGCCCTCCGGCCACCGCAAGCCAGCCCAGCCAGGGGTGAAAGATGAAGATCGCGACAACGAACAGCGGCGTCCAGGGAATATCGAAAACCGCCAGCAGCACCGGCGAGGACCACAGCCGCTGCACTGCCTCGAGATCGCGCTGTGCCGCGATCGCGACCGGGTCGCCCGGTGCCACCTGCATCCGGCGCAGCGCGGCCTGAAACACCCGGCGGTCAAGGCGGTCCTGAAAGCGCGCCCCGATCCGCGCCATGACCCGGCCGCGGAAGTGATCGAGGATGCCCATCATCAGGAACAGGAACATCACCAGAACCGACAACGCGACCAGGGTTTCCTCGGACTGGCTGCCCAACACCCGGTCATAGATCTGAAGCATGTAAAGCGGGCCGGTCAGCATCAACAGGTTGACTGCCACGCTGAAGGCGAACACCGCGCCCATCAGGCCGAACGATTCGCGCCGCGCCGCGCGCAGCTCTGCCAGACCGGGGGCGATATCGTTACGGCGCATTCTCGACCTTCCATGGCGATGCCGCAGGGCGCGGCGGTCGGCCAAAATCTTCTTTCATCAGCCCGGTGGCACGCATGACCGTTGTGTTGAACCGAAAGGCTGCGTATGGCTTGCAGACGGCAGATCAGCGGTTGCCTTGCCAGGGTGTTGTTGCGGGACAGTAAGAAGATGATCATTGCATTTCCATTGCTTTTTGCGTCGAGGTTGAAAAAAGGCCGGACCTGGGCGCTTGGTCTTGGGGCCAGCCTGATGATCCTGTCGGCCTGTGCGGCCCCGCCGCCGTCGGCCACCATCAACGACCCCGAAGAGGCAAAGAACCGCGATATCCATGCCTTCAACGTGGCGTTGGACAAGGCGCTGGTGCGCCCGGCCGCGGATCTCTACGGCACCGTCCTGCCGCCGCCGGTGCAGCAGGGGGTGTCGAATTTCGCCGCCAACCTCGATGTTCCGGGCGAGGTGGTGAACCAGTTGCTGCAAGGCAGGCCGGGTTATGCGCTGGAAAACACCTTCCGCTTTGCCGTCAACACGGTGATCGGGATCGGCGGGTTGTTCGATCCGGCGACCGCGATCGGGGTGCCGGGGCGGCGCACCGATTTCGGCGAAACCCTGCATGTCTGGGGTGCGGGCGAAGGGATCTATGTCGAACTGCCGGCGCTTGGCCCCTCGACCGAACGCGACGCGGTCGGCAAGGTGGTCGATATCCTGATGAACCCGGTCAGCCTGCTGTTGCCGACGCCGGAACGCTATTACGCGACCGCCGCCAAGCTGGGATCAAAAATTGGTGATCGGCACCGCTATTCCGCCACCATCGATTCCATCCTATATGACAGTGCGGATGGCTACGCCCAGGCCCGGCTGCTGTATCTGCAGAATCGGCGTTTCGAGTTGGGACAGGTGGTGGCAGCAGAAGATTTCGAGGATCCCTATGCGCAATGAGTATTCCCGTTTCGTGAACCGCCGCAGCTTCATCGCCGGGGCAATGGGTGCGGCCACGCTGGCCGTGCTGCCGCGCCCGGTGCTGGCGCTGGACATCAACTCGGCCCGCGCCCTGATTGATCGGGCGATCGGCGAGGTCAACAGGGTGATCAACTCGGGCAAGCCCGAGGTCGCGATGTATGACGATTTCGAAGGCATTTTCGCGCGCTATGCCGATGTGCCGGTGATCGCGCGCTCGGCCCTTGGGGTGGCCGCGAAATCGGCCAGCGCGGCCCAGATGAGCGCCTTTACCCTGGCTTACCGCGGCTATATCGGGCGCAAATACGGGCGGCGCTTTCGCGAATTCATCGGCGGCCGGATAGAGGTCGTTGATGCCAAGCCTTTCAAGAGCTATTTCGAGGTGATCTCGGTGGCGCATCTGCAAGGCGAGGCCCCTTTCGATTTGCGCTGGTGGGTGTCAAACAAATCCGGCAAGGATCTGTTCTTCAACATCATCATCGAAGGCGTCAACATGCTGGGCACAGAACGCACCGAAGTTGGCGCGATGCTGGACCAGCGCCGTGGTGATATCGACGCGCTGATCCGTGATCTGAAAACCGCCTGATCGGCGGCCGGATCGCCGGTTGCAGATCATCTGTTGCCGCGCAGCGCCCCGAGAACATCGCGCAGAATCTGCTCGGCGGGGTCAACCCGCCGAGCAGGAAGCGGCTGATCCGGCGCGCCTTGCGGCACCGGCTGATCAGAAGCGGTGGCGGGGTTTGGCGGCAGACGCGGCTCGGGCACGATGATCGCCAGCGGGCGGGCGGGCAGGCTTTCCTGCACCCGCACCATCACCTCGTGCCAGATCTCGGCGGGCAGGCCGCCGCCGGTGACCCCGACCAGCGGGCTGTTGTCGTCATTGCCCATCCACACCCCGGCCACGTAATCGGCGGTGAAACCCACGAACCACGCATCGCGCGCGCCTTGCGTGGTGCCGGTCTTGCCCGCCGCCTGCCGACCCTCCAGCCGCGCCCGCCTGCCGGTGCCGACCTCGACCACCTGGGTCATCATATAGGTTAGCAACTCGGCCGCAGTTTGCGTGATCACCCGCTGGCCCAGGCCGCCGCCCTGCCCCAACAGCGGGGTGTCGTCGCCTTGCAGCCGCAGGTCGATCAGGCCGTAGGGTTTCACCGAAAAGCCACCGTTGAGAATGCCGGCATAGGCCCCGGTCATGTCGAGCAAGGTCGATTCCGAAGCCCCGAGCGCCAGCGCCGGGCCTGCCGCCAGATCGCTTTGCAGCCCGAAGCCGGTGGCGATCGTGCGCACCTTGTCGCGCCCCATCGCTTCGGAAATGCGCACGGCGGGGATGTTGCGGCTTTCGGCCAAAGCCTCGGTCAGGGTAATCATGCCCTTGTATTTCCTGTCGTAATTCTCGGGCGACCACGGCCCCGAGCCGGCGATGTTGATGGTCAGCGGGCTGTCCATCACGTAATCCGCCGGGCTGTAGCCGTTGTCCATCGCGGCGGCATAGACGAAGGGCTTGAACGCCGAGCCGGTTTGCCGCAGCGCCTGGGTGGCGCGGTTGAACGATCCGGCATCGGCGATGTTGCGCCCGCCGACCATCGCGCGCACCGCGCCATCGGCCGACATCACCACCACCGCCGCCTGGGCTTTCGAGCCCTCGCGCAGCTTGGTGTCAAAGATGAAGGCCAGCGCCTCTTCCGCGGCCTTTTGCATGCCCTGATCCAGGGTGGTGTGAATGATCACGTCTTCGGTGGTTTCGCGGGTCAGAAAGGCGGGGCCGGCTTCCATCACCCAGTCCGCGAAAGAGCCGCCGGATTTGGTGGCGGCGGCCTGCGACAGTTGCGCCGGATGGGCGCTGGCGTCGGCGGCCTCGGCGGCGGTCAGATAGCCCTGCTCGGCCATCAGCCCGACGATCACGTCGGCCCGGTCCTGGGCGCGCTGAAGGTTGTTGGTGGGGGCATATTTCGACGGTGCCTTCAACAGCCCCGCCAGCATCGCCGCCTCGGCCGGGTTGACCTGATTGGCGGACTTGCCGAAATAGCGCTGCGCCGCCGCCTCGAAGCCGCGCGCCCCGGCACCAAGGTAGGCGCGGTTGAAGTAGATCGTCAGAATTTCGGCCTTGGAATATTTCCACTCCATCGCCATGGCAAAGGGAATTTCCTTGACCTTGCGCCAGATGCCGCCACCGCGGCAGTCGTCTTCGTAGTCGGATTCGGATTTCCACACCTTCGGGTCGTAAACCACCCCAAGGCACAGCAGCTTGGCCACCTGCTGGGTGATGGTCGATCCGCCGTTGCCCTCCAGCGGTCCGCGCCCGGCGGCGAGGTTGATGCGCACCGCCGAGGCAATGCCGCGCGGGCTGATGCCGAAATGGCGGTAAAAGCGCTTGTCCTCGGTCGCCACCACCGCGTCGCGCAGATAGGGCGAGACGGTATCCGAGGTGATCTGCCCGCCGAAGGTTTCCCCGCGCCAGGCGAACACCTTGCCGTCACGATCGAGAAGCGTGACCGAGCCGCGCGCGCGCGCATCCAGCAGCGCGTTCAGATCGGGCAGTTGCTGCTCGAAATAGAAGGTCACCCCCGCCAGCAGCAGCCCGACCACCAGCCCGACCCGCCAGCCCACCCCCCAGACGATGCGCCAGATCAGGCTGACCAGGCCCACAACCAGCCCGACGATCAGCCCGTGTCGCCGGGCAGGACGGCGCTTGCGCGGGGTGGACGGTTTGGCCGCAGGCTTGCCGCCGCCACCTTTCGCTGCGCGGTAGCGCCGATCCGCCACCAGAGGCGTGCGCCCCTTTCCCGATCCTCTCATCCGCTGACTGCCCGTTCGCCTGATGCCTGTTTGACGGCACCTTACCCTGACTTGCGGCAAATGTAGAGAGGCAGGCAGGGTGATTCGCATTCCAACCTTGCTCAATAAAGCGGCATCAAACCGGCCAAGTGCAAATAATGTGCAAGATTGCCTGCAAAGCGCCCCTTTGCTGCGGTCGCTTTCTTGTGCTGCACCTGCGAAGGCCACGTTGTGGAAACGTAGGCCCCTGACCGGGCCACCAACCACGAAAGGGGGCGTCAGGTGAAACTGATCATCGCGGCAATCAAACCGTTCAAGCTTGAGGAGGTGCGCGAGGCGCTGACCACGATCGGCGTGCGCGGCATGATGGTGACCGAGATCAAGGGCTTTGGGGCCCAGTCCGGCCACACCGAGATTTATCGCGGCGCGGAATACGCCGTGAACTTCGTGCCCAAGGTGCGGCTTGAAATCGTGGTCGCCGACGAAGCGGCCGATCAGGTGGTGGAAACCATCCGCACCACCGCCCGCACCGACAAGATCGGTGACGGCAAGATTTTCGTGCTTGACGTGCAGCACGCGGTGCGGGTGCGCACCGGCGAAACCGATGATGACGCGCTGTGATCGCGGCCAGGAAAGAGGAAAGCAACAAGATGACCAAGATGCTGAAACTCAGCGGTGGAACGACGCTGGTTGCGTCGCTGTTCGCCAGCTTGCCGGTCTGGGGGCAAGAGGCCACCACGCAAGCCGCCACCACCGCTACCGAGGTGGCCCCCACCATGGACAAGGGTGACGTGGCCTGGATGATGGTCTCGACCATTCTGGTGCTGTTCATGATCCTGCCCGGCCTTGCCCTGTTCTACGGTGGCCTGGTGCGCACCAAGAACATGCTTTCGGTGCTGATGCAGTGCAGTGTGATCACCGCGCTGGTGATCGTGGCCTGGACCTTCTGGGGCTATTCGATGGCCTTCGGCGATGCGCCCTCGGCTTACTGGGGGGGCCTCGGCAAGGCCTTCCTGGCGGGCGTCACAGTTGATTCGATGGCCGCCACCTTCACCGCCGGAGTGGTGATCCCGGAATATGTGTTCATCGTGTTCCAGATGACCTTTGCCGCCATCACGGTGGCGCTGATCATCGGGGCGCTGGCCGAGCGGGTGAAATTCGCGGCCCTGATGCTGTTCTCTGTGCTGTGGGTGACGGTGGTCTATTTCCCGATCGCCCATATGGTGTGGGATTCGGACGGTCTGGCCTACGGCTGGGGCGCGCTTGATTTTGCCGGCGGCACCGTGGTGCATATCAACGCCGGGGTGGCGGCACTGATGGGCTGCCTGGTGCTGGGCAAGCGGGTGGGTTACGGGCGTGACAACATGGCACCGCATTCGATGACCCTGACCATGGTCGGCGCGTCGATGCTGTGGGTGGGCTGGTTCGGCTTCAACGCCGGATCAAACCTCGAGGCCAACGCCGGGGCCGCGCTGGCGATGATCAACACCTTCACCGCCACCGCCGGAGCGATGCTCGCCTGGGTGGTGCTTGAGCTGGTGCTGCGCGGCAAGGCCTCGATGCTGGGCGCTGCCTCGGGTCTGGTGGCCGGTCTGGTGGCGGTGACCCCGGCGGCAGGCTTTGCCGGGCCGGTGGCGGCAATCGGGCTGGGCGCGGTGGCGGCGGCCGCCTGCTACTTCTTCGTCTCGGTGGTCAAGCACCGCTTCGGCTATGACGACAGCCTTGATGTGTTCGGCATCCATGGCGTCGGCGGCATCATCGGCGCGATCGGCACCGGGGTGGTAAACTCGGCCGCGCTTGGTGGCATCGACTACGGCGACGCCACGGTGGCGGCGCAGGTGCTGATTCAGGCGAAAGCGGTGGGCCTGACGGTTCTGTGGTCGGGGATCGGCTCGCTGGTGCTTTACAAGCTGGTCGATCTGACGGTGGGCCTGCGCGTGGCCCAGGAGGTCGAGCGCGAAGGGCTTGATCTCGCGACCCACGGCGAGCGCGCCTACAGCCTGTGACGATTGCGAGCAAAAAGCCGTGGCCGGTGGCATCGAACCACCGGCCACGGCGCCAACACGGTTGGCACCCCGCCCTTGCCGATTTCTTGCTGGCCCAAATATCCGCCCGCCGCAGGCGCCCGCGAACAGGCAAGAGCCTCCGGCGGGGATATTTTTGCCAGCAAGAATTCAGCCGATCACCCGAGCCACGGCTTGCGCCAGAATCGGCACGGTGCGGGGGTTGAGCCCGGCGATGTTGATGCGGCTGTCACCCACCATGTAGATGCCTTGATCGCGGCGCAGGGTTTCGACCTGAGCCGCAGTCAGGCCAAGGCGCGAGAACATGCCGCGATGGCGGGCCACGAAGTCGAAGCGATCCGAGTTGGTGGCGGTGCGCAAGGCGTCGGCCAGCGCCTGACGCAGGGTCAGCATGTTCGTGCGGACGTCTTCCAGCTCGGCCTGCCAGTCGGCCCGCAGCACCGGGTCTTCAAGGATCATCGTCACCAGCCGCGCGCCGTGATCGGGTGGGAAGGAAAAGTTCTGCCGGTTGAGATAGGCGAGGTTGGCTTGCGTGGTGGCGCGCAAGCCGGCGTCGGACGAGATCGCGATCAGGATGCCGGTGCGTTCGCGGTAGATGCCGAAGTTCTTGGAGCATGAGGCGGCGATCAGCAGTTCGGGGCAGGCCTGCGCCACCAGCCGGGTCGGGGCCGCGTCTTCGTCCAGCCCGTCGCCGAAGCCCTGATAGGCAAGGTCGATGAAGGGGATGGCCTGGCGGGCGTTGAGCAGGGCCGCCACTTCGGCCCACTGCGCCAGCGTCAGGTTGGCACCGGTCGGGTTGTGGCAGCAGCCGTGCAGCAGCACCACGTCGCCGGGTTTCACGCGCGCCAGATCGGCCAGCACTCCCTTGATATCCACCGTCCCGCTGGCGGCATCGAAATAGCGGTATTCGGCCATCGGCATCCCGAGAAAGCGGATGATCGAGGGGTGGTTGGGCCAGGTCGGGTTCGACAGCCAGACGGTGGCGGCGGGGGCGGCCAGCCGCACCAGTTCCAGCGCCTGGCGGATCGCCCCGGTGCCGCCGGGGGTGGCGGCGCTGGCGATGCGGTCGGTCGGCACCGCCCCGGCCAGGATCATCTGCACCATGGCGGCGTTGAAGGCCGGCTCACCCGCGAGGCCGGTATAGGTCTTGGTGACTTCGGTCTCCCACAGCCGTTTCTCGGCGGCCTTGATCGCGCGCATCACCGGGGTCAGGCCGGTGGCATCCTTGTAAACCCCGACCCCGAGGTCGATCTTGCCGGGGCGCGGGTCGTCGCGGAACAGCGCCATCAGTTCCAGAATCTTGTCGGCGGGTTGTGGCGTAAGGTGGTTCAGCATCCTCTATCCCCTGGCAAGTTTGAGGTCATCATACATGCCCCATTCGGCCCACGAACCGTCGTAAAGCGCATGATTGCGGTGGCCGATGCGCTCCAGCGCAAGGTTGAGAACCGCCGCCGTGACCCCCGAGCCGCAGGTGGTGATGGCGGGTCGGGTCAGATCGACCCCGGCCGTAACAAAAGCCGCGCGCAGGGCGTCGGGGGCCAGCAGGGTGCCGTCGGGGTTGAGCAGGCTGGTGTAGGGCAGGTTCTTTGACCCCGGAATGTGGCCGGAACGCAGGCCGGGGCGGGGCTCGGGCACCTCGCCGCGAAAGCGCGGGGCAACGCGGGCGTCGATGATCTCGGCCGCGTCCAGCTTGCTGGCGTGGGCCACTTGCGTCACATCCTTGATCAACGCCGCCTGGCGCTGCACCGTCAGGTGGCGGTCGCGCACGATCGGGGCCATGTCTTCGATCTCGCGTCCCTCGGCGCACCATTTCGGCAGGCCGCCGTCAAGCACGGCAACGTCGAGTTTGCCCATCAGCCGGAAGGTCCACCACACCCTTGCGGCGGAAAACAGCCCCAGGCTGTCATAGACCACCACCTGATGGCCGTCGCCCACCCCCATCGCGCGCAGCCGCGAGATGAACTTTTCGGGCGGCGGGGCCATGTGCGGCAGGGTCGAGCGCTGATCGGTAATGGCGTCGATATCGAAAAAGCGCGCGCCGGGGATATGGGCCACGCCATATTCGGCACTCGCGTTGCGCCCGCTGTCGGGCATGTGCCACGAGGCGTCGAGGATGCGTAGATCGGGGTCGTGCAGGTGCGCCGCCAGCCAGGCGGTCGAGACCAGGGTGCGGGGGTCGTCGGCAGGGGAAGGGGCGGTCATCGGCTGCGTTCCTCGGATCATGCGATCCGGCTTAATCTGCCCCGCGCTGGCAGGCAAGGCCGATGCGGCTCAGCGGTTCTGCTTCATCAGCCGCGCCTTCTGGCGCTCCCAATCACGTTTGGCCGAAGTTTCGCGCTTGTCGGCCAGCTTCTTGCCCTTGGCGATGCCGATCTTGAGCTTCACGATGCCGCGGTCGTTGAAATACATCTTCATCGGCACGATCGTCATGCCTTCGCGGGCGGT
>Ga0210012_1003107_pt1 | contig 13803 bp, 10 predicted proteins | sample CryGeymeta201504_FD_183974 | JGI IMG/M metagenome (GOLD analysis project Ga0210012, IMG submission 183974) | Groundwater microbial communities from Crystal Geyser aquifers in Utah, USA - Crystal Geyser metaG 2015-04 (SPAdes) (version 2) | ecosystem: Environmental > Aquatic > Deep subsurface >... | reverse complement strand
CCGGCTTTTTTTTATCGCAGAATTACGACACAAATGAGCGCAAAATACGACGCCAATGTTGGAATACACCCCAAAATCCTACGATCAGAATTTGGGCAAAATTACGATGTCAAAAAAAGTGCTTACAGGTGGTGGCAAACTCGCGGGGCGACAGATTGAAATGCCTCGCGTAATGGCTGACTCGCTCGGCGACAGAGAGAAAGATTTCGTAGTAATCTTGCCGGGTAAGTCGCTTGTGCTGCGCTCGCTCCGCGATCTGCGTCAAGCAGGTCTCGGCGGCTATTCGTGCGCCTTCGTCCGAAAACTCGGCTGAGCCTGCGCCGTCGGCGACAATCACAACGAGGTCTCCGTTCAATAGAGAGGCTGCTAAGTGGCGATCCTGACAAGGTTCGCCGGAAAGCGCATGCCCCCGCCCGGTGAAGGCGACGGCAAGCGTTCTCCAGCGAACACTCGCTTCAACTTCTGAGCGTGTGCTCATGAGTGGATGACGGATCAGAATCCCGGCTCGCGCCTTCGAAGAGTTCATCATCAAGTTGCTGTCTGAACTCGGGCAGCATTCCGACGTGATCAAGGCGACTGCGGAAGCCGCCCAGAGCGAGCACTTGGAAGCCGTGAAGCCCTTCGAGGCCAAGCTGCGCCAAGCGGTCAAGGAACTCGATGAGGTTTCCAAGGAAGTCGCCTCTTTGATCGACATGGCGAAGCGCCCCGAGATGAAAAACCTCTCCGGCGAGTTCATGGCTGAGGCGGACAGCCTTGGAAAGCGCAAGAGCGAGCTACAGGTCGAGCGGCAGAAGCTGCAAATGGAAATCGACTATCGCCGTGCGCTAGTCGTAGACGAAAACCTCATCTGCAAGAACCTGACCGAGTTCACGAGTCTCTTTGACAAGCTCACTTTTGAAGAGCGTTCCGAGCTGATGAAAGAGTAAAAAGTGGCGGAGAAGGAGGGATTCGAACCCTTTAGCAGATTTCCTTATTTTGCAGTCAATTTCACTTATCTTTGCTTATGTGCTACTTGCGTAATCCTATAAATGCTTTGGCGTGTCGAAAAATGCGAGGTTTTGAATCAAAAATGGCAAATATTTGGCAAATTGATGAGAGTCGTTTCACAATAAAGCTGACCGTCCAGACCTCCTTCGCATAACAGCAACCGTGAGAAATGATACCGTTGCTGTAAGCAAGGCGAAAGACTTGGGCTCGGGAACCACTGTCGTGGATGAATTCACCCATTCGAGTGCTGCACTTGGGTCATTCCTAGCCCACTGCCTAAAAAGGCCACTATCGAATGATTCGTTTCCCTCTGGATTCGGATCGCCAAGCCATGATGCCGGATCCTCTTGCAATTCCTGAGCGTGTCGCTCCAAGTTTGCGATAACTTCTGCCAACATGCGGGCATGAAACACGCCATCGAGTGAACGATCGCTCAGAGAATTGCTGAAGTCGAGGTGCAGGTCTTCAGCCATGAAAAATCCCGAATTGTTGAAGTCCCCCGGGAGGCTAATCAACGCCCCGGATGTCTCCTCCGAAATTTGTGTTAACTCGTTTGAGAACTGTGTAAGCGACATTGATACACCGTGGAGCGCTGCGCTTGAAATGATCGTCGTGACAAATATTGAGTATGCTGTTTTCATAGACGGCAGGTGATCATATTTATTTTCGCTCGACAGAATGTAATAGCTTATTTCTTGAGCCTAAAGTTTCCCGATTCAACTTCTTTATCTAGAGTGCTCTCTTCGGGGTGGCTCCATTCTTCAGGTATAGCCCCTATTTCTTTGGCAACCTCCACCGGGATGAATCCCATAGCAACAATCTCTTTGAATTTGTCCCAATATGTCTCCCCGTGGCCTGTTGAATGGCTACCAGTCTTCCCCCCGACGACTCTTGCGGCAAGCCCAACGTCTCTTTCGAGTTTCAATGGCAACGGTGGTTGATAGTTACAGTGAACGAACCAGATTTGTGAGTTTCTAAGAATCATTTTTCATTACTATGCACCCGACAACATTATTACTAGAATTCGTCCAAAAATAGATCAAACCATCTGGAGCTCTTGCATATCCACCAGTCAAAATCGATTTACCGCATTTTTTTAGTGACTTTACTGTAGAACTCAACCCCAACGGAAGATCTTTATTGCTCTCCAAAAGCTTCTTTTCACGCATTCTGTATATATTGAAATCTTTTTGTGCCTCGACGCCCCCCCCGACCTTAAAATCAAAACTATCAGAGGATTTTAAGAGCAAACTTGCCGCAAAGGTGGCATCACGAAGTTCGTCATCAACATTATCATCGAAGGCCTGAATTAGTTCGTTTCTAGTCATTATCTGCTAATTATTGTAGATTGAGCACCTGTTATTGGGCCGACTCTCAGAACCTCAAATTCTCCCATTGCGTCTGGGGAATTGACTAGTTTCGAACGCAACACTCTTTGTTGCAGAATGACACCGCCAGCATCATCGAATCCAGAATATTTTCCTAGCGCAAAGTCTAGCGCCGTCCCATAGTCAGTCGTCCAAGAGGTAAATATGCTATCATTATAACCTCGATTGTGCAATAGAGGATCAGAATGCCCGCCTCTTGGGTTCGCTTTGCCTGCATAAGCATTGGGCAAGTCTGGGTGTTGAGAATGAACCCCTCTGTAGACCGTTACATATTCATCTGCCGCAGGCTTAAACTTAGCAAAGCCTGAGCCTGTTGCGAGGCCAATCGCAGAGTCACTAAACATGTCCGTGATTCCACCCCGGAACTCTGGATCATTCGCATAGAGTTCTCCAAAGGACGCAATATCCCTACCGACATCGCTCCAGGTCGTATCCTTGAGAAGGAAATACCCGTCTGCCAGATTCGTCGTGATCTGGTCGTGCATGCCCAGGATGGTGTCGGTAGGCTCATACCATAGGTAGCCTGCCGTCGTGCCGATTCCTTCGGCGGTGCGCCGGAAGCTCATGGCGACTTCATAAGCGCCTTGACCAAGTCCTTCGCCTGCCGCCGCCCAGAGGTTATACTCGGGCATGGCAATTTCGCGGATATAGGTATCGCCAAAACTGAAGCTGTAGGCGTCCGATCCGTAGTCGCCGAACGAATAACCGAAAGAGGAGGGATTGTAGCTGTAGCTGAAATCGTATTTGAACGATCCGCTGTCGAGTGCCCGATAATTGTAGCTCCAGTTCGATCCGCTGGATGATGTGGTGCGGGCCGTGAAGTCGCTCATCCCTCCGTAATCGAAATAGGCCATCCCGAAGTCGAAGGTAGGTATCTGGAGTGCCCATCCTCCGGTAGTCAGACCGGACTCAAAGTTTGTCGTCGTTTCGTAGGAGAAGCTGTAATCGGGAATGAAACCGCCCACAAAATTCGACGCCGAGTCGAAGGCTCCGCCGAAGTCGAAGAACATCCCGAGGTAGTCGTAGTAGTTGGTGGGGTTGTTGTTGACGAAAGCGTAGAGATTCAACCCGCCGCTTTCGCGGATCGGATCCTGGCTGATGAAGCGCCCGTAGTCTGGCGAGTAGTAGCGGTGGCCGTAGTAATAGAGGGCCGTCTCTGCATCGCGGTATTTTGTGCTAAAGCGGAAGGGGTTGCGTCCCGCATCCGGGCCAGAGGCACGCCAGAGCTCTCCGTAAGGCCCATATTCATAAGCCGCCGTGACGGTTCCGCTTTCGTCGGCGAGAAGGACGAGGTTGCCGTTGCCGTCAAAGCCGGGATAGCGCGTCTCGGGCGAGCCGCTTGCATCGCGGAAGGTGATGGAGACGAGCCCGCCGACACCACCGGCACCTTGCAGACTGGTGGACCAGTCGAGGCCCCAATGGTAGGCGATTTCACTCTCGAAGGTGGCGGCGGTCGGCACACCTGCGGCGAAGGTGACTCCGGTGTAAGTGGCCTCGTAAACCAAATTCCAGCCATCGTAATAGTAGAGGGTCGTTTCCAAGGGATCGCTTTCGTAGGCACTTCCGGTCCAAGCATAAACGTCCTTCGCGACGCGGCGGCCCTTATAGTCATAGCGATAGCCGAACTTCTCGCGGGCGACTCCGGCAGTGACGGCGGTGGCACTCGTCTCGATGAAGCGGAGGCGGTTCGCGCCGTCCCAAGTGTAGTCCCAACGGCTGTCGCTGGTGAGGTTGCCCCGAACATCATACTCGAAGTTTTCACTTGTGGGCGGCAGCCAGGCCGCCCGTTGTTGGTGATCGATCAAGTCGCCCAAGACAGTCGTGCCGTCCGTATCGATCCAGCCGTCGGGAATGACGCTGTATAGGTCGAGGTCGTCCACGTAAACCGCGTCGGTCGTGCCATCTCGCAACTCGAAGGCTCCGGTGAAGAATTCACCGTGGCGAACGGCTCGCTTCAGGTTGTCCGGTTCGAAGCCGACGGTGACGAACGAATCGAGCACGCTGCTGCCCTGCACGTGGACGAAATCCGGATTCTCACGGGACGTGAGTTGATTGAGGTCGTTCGCGCTCCAGTTAAAGGCTTGATCCGCGGGTGCGTCCTCCAAGCGCACGCGTTTGTGCGTGACGGCGGAACGGTTCCCGAGCGAATCGTAATCGAAGGCGAAGCTCCGGCCTTCGACCAGCATCGGGTTCCCTTCGAGAACCGACGCGTCGCCGCCCCGCACGGTGTCGAAGCGGGTAATCTCCATACGGTCGTTATACCCGTAATCGACGACAAGTCCGCCATCGTATGGCTCAAACAACGCCCCGCTTTGAACGACATCCTCCCGGTTACCGAGAGCATTGTAGCTGTATTCAAAGTCCGCCAGGGACGTCGTGCCGTGCAGCGACTCGATACTGCGGAGCAAATCGCGATCCGGTTCGTAATCGCGGATGGACTCAAGGCCGGAGCCGGAGAGTGCCCGCCCTCCAATTTGATTTGTGTCCGTGAAATACGTGTAGGTCCATGAACGGGTTGGAGCCACATCTACGGTATTCAACCTCCCTTTCGAATCGTAATCGTAACCGGTGGCGAGCAGGATCGAGGCGAGTGCTACATCATCCCCGGCAGCCGCCGTGCCGATACCGAAGCTTTCGATGCGTCCGGGCATCGCCCCGGAATTCTGGTAACCGTAGCGAATACGCTCGTGACCGTGCCCGGTATCCGAGCTGTCTAAAGCGGAGATATCCGTGTAATAGGAAGGCAGGTGCTCGGCCAATAACTTGAGATCCGATTCGGAATTTCCACTCGAATCGAAATCGAAGTGGAAGCTTCGTTCGACGCCGTCCTCCTGCACCGTGGCGACATCCCCGGAGCGGTGGTAAGTGAAATCCAGATCGGGTGTCAGGTCGTTATCGCCCGTATAATCAACCGCCTTCAGCTCGTCGGTTTTCGGGAAGTAAGTCTGTGTCACAGTGATCGCGGGATCGCCCGCGCCGCCGTCCGGCGTGATCTTGGTCACCAGACGCCCGCGGGCGTCATAGGTAAAGTCGGTTTGCCGCCCGAGCGCGTCGGTCCGTGATTTTAGCAACCCCGATGCGTCGAAGTAATCATAGGTAGTAACATCGCCGTCGCCTGCGGCGGTCGGCCAATCCTCGCCGGTGAAATCGACCGTATCGGCAGTGTTGGCCATTCCGAAGGTGTGGCGCTTTTCAAGCTGCCCGAAAGAGTCGTATTCGTTCCAGACCGGATAAGTGGCCTCGCCCCAGCGCTTCTCCAACAAGCCCCGGTCGTTGTAGGCGAAGCGGGTGTGGTTTCCGTCCGGGTTCTTTTCCCAAACGAGCCGTCCCGTCACCGGATCGTAGCCGTTCTGCGTGGCGTAGCCCATGCCGGACAAAGTGGCAGCGCCTTCGGTGCCGGTCACCGTCTCGGTGATGCCGTGGATGCGATATTCGACGCGGTCTTTGCCGCTCTCGTAAATCGTCACCGTGCTATTCCCGCGCGCATCCGTCGAGCGAATGCGTCGGCCCGCCTGGTCATAGGCGAAAGTCCTGGTCAGGCCTTCCTTGCTCGTGGACGACTTTTTCAAGCCGTTCTGAACGACGGCGATGGAATTCGTATCCGAGTCCGGGTAATCGACCGTCGTGGTCAGGGTATGGCTTGTGCGGTCCACAGTCACTGTGGTGGTTGTCTCGTTTCCGGCCAGATCTTCCTCGACGATCACCGAAACCGTGTCGGTGGCGTGCCCGTTGAGCTGGGTGCGCCGGGTTCGCTCAAACGGATTGTCCGCGTCGTGCTCAGGATAAACAAAGGTGGTCTCCTCCAGCCAGACATTCCCGCCGTTGAGCACGTAGCGTTCGGTCTTTTCCTTGATCCGGTCATTGCTGGCGGCGGTCAACGACTGGTCGTCGTTCATATCGATTCCCCGCAGTGTGACTTCGCCCATGTCACCGTATTGCTTGATACGCCGGAGCCCAAGTGCTCCTGAAGTCGCGCCGGTGGCGACTTCAGTCTCCAACTCCGAAGTCAACTGCCCGGTTGCGCCGTCGTAATCATAGCGTTTTTGGAACGGGCTTGCCGCAACCGACGTCGGCGACTGCTCGAAGCGAACCTTGCCTGAGGCATCATAATATTTCTCGACATAGGGATCGGCGGCACCCGCCCCGCCTTCACCGGAATAATCGATGCGCACTTTCCGGTTCGTCGATTCGAGGTCGCTCCCCGTAGGAGCCGTGACGTTATTTGCGAACGAGTAGCGATTTTCTTCGATAACTTGAGCACCCGAATTGTAGAGCACGTCCTTCCAAAATTCGCCGTTCTGCTTCACGAACGTTTCCCGGTAGGTGCCGTCCGGATAGTTCGTCGTTTTCTTCAAACCGAGGAAATCAGGAAAATTGCTTGTGTCGTATTCGTAATCGAAGGTTGTGGTCAGGCCGTTGGCTTCGGTCTTGGAAAGAAGGTAGCCCTCTGCATCGTAAATCTCTTTCTCGACAAGCTTCTCCGATGAACTTACGACGGTTTCCGTAACCACTACCCGGTCGCGGGCGTCGTAGAAGAAATTCGTCTGCTTGGTCTCAGGTATCCCGTCGACGCCGGATGCGCCCTCGACGACGAGTGCAGTCACCCGTCCGATGCCGTCGTATTCAAAGGTCGTTTTCACGCCCGCTTCGTCTTTCTCCCATTCTTTGCGGATGCCGTCCCATTGCGCCTCGTAAACGATCCGTCCGTTTAAGGTCTTTTGGGTCAGCTGGCCGAACTTCGTAAAGGTCTGCTCAACGTCTTCGATTTTCTCCCACTGCGAGCCGCTCGTATAAGCCCATTGCTCGACATAGCGGACACGCCCCTTCGCATCGCGCACCGTGACTTTCTTGGTCGATTGTCCGGGAGAGAGCGTGATTTCGTCGATGTCGAAGCTCAAGCCTTCGTGTCCGAAGGTAGTCGAGCCATGAACCTGATCGTTGATCGAGAGTCCGTCCGCCGTGTCACTGTGGGCAAGATCGGCCGTGTGGTAGCCCGAGACTTCGAGTGTCACAAACGCATCGGAAAGGCCGCGATAGGCACCCTCGAAATAGCCGTAGCTCGTCTTGGTGCGGTCGGGCCGGAACACGAAAAGTGGCTTTCCAATCAAGCGGCGGTTCGGGGTGTTCGGGGTAAACTTCGCTTTGAAAGTCGCATTACGGCGATTCGATGCTTTGGGAAAGTCGTAGGGCTTGTAAGCGCAGACCACTTCAATTTTCTCCCCTTTGTAATCGCCGAACGTCGGATGCTGAACGGTCTCGAAAATAGGATTAAGGGATGTTACTCCCGAATCATTAATGGCTGTGATTACGGAAGCGTCACGAACCGAAACACCATCGTAATCGAAAGCTTTAGATATCAGATTAAAACGGGCGAAATTGTTTGGCGACGTGATTGGCGGTTCCCATTCTCCAATAGGATCAGTTTCCGGGTCGTTGTCGTGGTCTATGAGACGAGTAAATTTGTAGGGGTCGAAGGCTTCTTCACCAGGTCGAATAACTAAAAACTCCTCGCCAAAAAGACGCGAGGCCTCAGAGGCATCATAAATTACATACGTAAACGCTCCAAACGCGTCGATTGACAACACGCGTCGTCCATAGCTTTGAGGGGCTAATGTGCTCAGGCTATAACGATACTCGTATTGCCTTCCATTCAAACTGCCCGATGCATCATCGCCGCGATACTGAATGAAAAGCAATTCTCCGATCGAGCCGAGTCCAATGTCCGGGGCAAATGTAAACAGAGACTCTGTCGTAAACTCAGTGGCCTCTTCATCGTAGATCCGCTTGACCTGGTCATAAGTCACTGTTTGCAAGCGCAATCCCGTCGGCGACCCTCCTGAGAGGAATTCATCGTTATTCACCGACAATGTTTTGGAAACATTATGCGAACCACTGGTCGCAGTAGTCGTCATCGTCCAGTCATTCAAAGTCACACCAGCCGTGGTAGAGCCATCGGCGGTTTTGCTCAAATCGTCCGTCCGCAACAAGTTCGAGGAGCTGTCGAACTGTTTGACGAAAAATGCATCCAACCCTTGTGCAGCCTCGCGCCCGAGCCTGTAGGTCACCAAGAGATCGCTTGCCGACGGCGCGTAAAGCCCTCCGGTCTTCGTCGCACTATCGGGCAAAGGCGCATAGAACCTGACCTCATACTGGATGACGTCGCCATTGTCCGTCGCCGTATCGACCAGATCGACAAAGCTGCTTGGCGTCCTGATTTGACGAAGGAAGCCGTCAACGTCCTCGACCACCTCCAACTCCCCGCTGCCCGCAGTCACAGGGCGGTAATACTTCAGCGCCTCCCGTGTGTAGATCGACGCGGTAAGATCTTTCTCATGGAGCACAAGCCGACCGGCGGGATCACCGTTCCCGAGGACACCCAAGCCTAGCTCCCATTTTACGTCTCCCACATAAAAATCACTGGCTTGGCCAAACAAAGGAGGTGCTTCTGCGCGGAGCTCCCGAAGCTGGAACGTAATCGAACTGCTCGTCGTTACGAAATCGACTTCCACTTTCGAAAGCGGCTCGAATTCCCCGTTCGTATTCTCAATGAATACAACGTATCCTTCGGGAACGAGAAAGGATGTCCTTAACGATACATCGGCTAAGGAGCTAATATCCAAAGAATAAGAAACCCCTGGTTCAGCTAATAAATAATGATTATTTCTAGCTAACTGAAAGGCCGCTGTATTCTCAGTTACGCATGGGTGCGTCCCTGCCTCAAGCTCTTGAACGATTTGCTCTTGCAAGGCATCGGTGCAGCCAGGAATCGGTGCCCAGTAGAAATACTCATTCCAACAATCCGAGAAGAAATCTCCCCCGCAATCGAAGTAGTAATCAGAAACGAGTTCGTAGCAACTTGCGCTACTCTGCGCGAAAGCGTTCTGGGCGCAAATATTCACAGCGTCCCAATCCACCACATCGGTAGTCTCAGTAGCATTGTTAATCTCGGTTCCAGTCCATGTATCGGCCCCGTTCTGAAAATCAAAAGCGGGCACAGACGAACTCGCAGGGTCACGGACGATATAGCTGGAGACATGCAGACGGACTTTTTCCAGCCCACCGGTTTCCTGCTGTCCAAAGAGTGAGGATGTCAGGCATGCGAGCCCAAGGATCAAAGGGACATATTTCATTGTTCGGCTTCTGATACGGAATTATCTTTTTCGGGACGCTGCCCGAGTTTCAAATCGGCTCCTTGCAATTCGGTTTGCCCCGCACGGAGGATCGAGTCTTTGATTTGGGCGCCGTTCGGACGGGGTATCGCCCGGTCGAACGAAAACTCGAAAGGGTTCCTTTCCCCGATCATGCAGGGTATCAAGGTTCTCATTTCGCGCCCATCCACGCTAAAACGCACCATAACCGAAGCCGGGCGGCGAACGCTCAAATCTTCCGGCGTGACGGTTAGCGTATATGTATTCCCGGATTCCGCCACGAGCAAGGTCGAGAAATTTTCGTCCATTGCATAAACATCGCCCAACTCAACACCATTCTCGACGGCCAGCGTAATTTCGACCTTTCGGGTGGCGGGTTCTTCCTTGGCATTCCAGAACAACCGCTTCGGCTCAATTCCGATCAGTTCGGGCAACTCTGCGGTTACGGTCAGTATCTCCGGGCGATCCACTTCCTCAAAATGCACCATGATGCGCTGCCGCTGAGTGCCCCCAATCTCGAAGGGGCTGAACTCCGCCGCGACGATGAACGATTCGCCCGCCGCAATCTCGGTCTTATCTGACATTGCCTCGACGCAAGGACAGCTCTCCCTCAGTTCCTTGATCGTTACGGTATCCGCACCCGTGTTCTTGCCCGCGAAGGTGAAGAGCAGTGGCTTTTCAGCTGAATCTGCTTCGATTGTCTCGGCGACCGACTCCCACGAGATGTCCGCAGCAGCCGAGTTGGCAATGAGTAAGATGGAAAAGAGGGTAAGCTTGAACATGGCTCCGGTTTAGTTCGGCGTGTAAATCGTCATTTGAGAACTGCCGTCGAACCCGGCAGTCGGATTGCTCCCGATCAGAGACTCTGTTTGATTCGTCAGTCCGTCTGGAGGCGTCTCCTCATCGCCGGTCGCCGTCGTCAAGGAATAGAAAAGCTCCCAATCATCCGGCAGGCCATTGCTATCGGCGTCCACAGCGGAAAAAGGATCGGTTTCCTGTAGCAGTTCATCCATGTTGCTGACCCCATCGCCGTCCAGATCCTCGCTCCACGCATCAAACATGAATTGATCGGTATACTTTAGACGAAAGAAGCTCGCCTCCGCCGTTGAGCTGAAGCCCCAACTAATCGCCAAACCATTTCCTGTTTCGATTACGGGGGCGTAATCCCAGTCCGTCGTCAGATCGTCAGTTTGAAGGATAAAATAGGCCCGCCCGGTTCGACCGAACCAATCGAGCGTCCCTGCATTCGTTCCTCCATCGAAGGAAATGGATAGCCCCTCATTCGGTTCCGCTGCGGTCTGGCCAAAGATCGACCCGCAGACCGCAAAAGCAAAAAAAGGCAGGCAAAAAGTTTTCATTCTCATTTTCATTTGGCGTCCTCGAGGTATCGGCTGTTTTTGATCGGCCAGAAAATCGTCACGCTTTCTTCCGTCGGATCCGGTGGATTTGCTTCCCGGTAGGCGGCGCGAGCTTCGTTCAGCTTCTTCATGTTTTCGTGCCCGACCTGTAAATTGCTCCGATTTTCCAGATAGTAACCCAGCAGCGCATCCATTTGTTCGAAAAGTTTTTCCGGCACCGCGGCAGGGTCATCGGCTACGACGACATACTCCGGCTCTGTTGCGGAAAGTTCGACGGGGGGCGTCTTCCATCGGGATTCATATTCGTGCCCGTGGAAACTCCACTTTTCCGCGCGCTCCTGCTCGGTTTCCTCACTAATTTCGTAGACAAACCCGAAATAGTCGTAGTGAACGCCGCCAAATTCGAATGAATTCAATGCGGGAAGAAACTCCAGCGAGACGTTTGTCCACAAGGTATAAGCTTCCGGGGAGCCCTGCTCACGCCAGGTAATCTCCGCGTAAAGCTCATCATAGCGGTAAGCACTAAAGGAGATCATCTCCCAACGGTAGTTTTCAATCAACATTGGCGAAAACGCCACCGCTTCTGTGTCTTCCTCGTATGCGATTGAAGAATCGTGATCGGTCTTCCGTTTTGGAATGCTGAAATCCGGCCGATGAACACGCCTCAGGACAACATGCCGCGCCCCCTTTTGATGGATGAATTCCTTCGTGACAGTCGCTGACTCAATGTTAGCACGAATTTCCGCCTTACGAGCCGCCTTTGCTGCCTCCCGTGCTTGCACGATGTCCGCAGCTTCGACCTTAGAAATCGGCTGAATAGCTGTTTCTGTCACACTTGCTTGGGCGGCGAAAGCTGTGAGAAAGAATATGATTGGGGCTTTAAATATCTTCATAGCTGCGTGGACGGTTACTTTTGATGATCAATTTCCGGCCTGAGGTCGAGCAAAAGTAATGTTAAAAACTGAAGGCAGACACATGGGCGGGCGAATTTTTCTGAATCATCAAATGCTCATGCATGTCGCGTAAACATTGCTTGTGGAGAGGCTTAGGAGATAGTTTTAAAATAAAAACAACATTTTTAATACCCCAGCGAACACTGGTAACAATGTCAACCCCTTTCCCCTATGATCGCTAGGAATGAATTCTGTCGAGCGTGTAGCAACCCGAACCCGCGAACTGCGGTTGAAACATGGCTTGACCCAGCAGGAGTTTGCGGAGGTGGCTGACTTCTCGGAAAAGTTCCTTCAGCAAATCGAGGCGCAGCGTAAAAAAGAGATATGGCTCTCCACGGTCGAGCGGCTGGCAGCTGCCTTTAGCTTGGAGTTGCACGAGTTCCTCGATCCATCCACTCCTAAAAATTCCAAGCCGTCCAAAAAGGTCGTCAGCAGCCGTGTGCACAAATAACGATTTCCTCTCCGCATCGTGCATAAAGAAAGTAGTGTCTTCACTTATTCGCATTGACGGGCATTTCGGATGAGTTTGGCTTGGCTGGAGGTTGTGACGCGCACGGCCTAACAACAAACAACAATGGGGCATGTCAGATTAGGAACACTTCCGAAAACACGCGCATGGAAGAATGTGATCGAATTGATCGCCAATGAAGCGGACGTAGATGAAATCGCGGCCGCCACTTTCGAGGCGGCTGACAAAGCCTTCGAATCCATCCAGAACGACAAGGGCTTTCTCGAAACGGTCGAATTGATGAAGGAATTGGCCGTAGCGGCTAAATCGGACGATCCGCTCGGCCACTTGAAATCGATCGGAATCGACCTCCCCGATAAGCCCGGTGTGATCGATGTCGGGATCGCGCTGACCGATGCGGTCGACCGCACCATCGAGACAAAGGGCATCCGCAGCGACTTCAACGAACTCGCGCATGGGGCCCTGTCGAGCGCGGTCATGTCACATCTGGACGAACGGTTCGGGCCGATGTTTCCGGCCAGTGGCGGCGAGCGGGCGATACCCGGAGCCAACCCGAAGAAGGGAAACTACAACCTCCAGCTCTGGGCGGGCCAACCGCACGAGAACATCACACTTAAAATCGAGGACATCCACCAGCCGCTCTCGACCGACATCCCGCGGCCCTTCCACGACCTGATCGAAATCGCCGCCTATGTCTATGCCGCGGACCAGAAGGTCAGACGCAGTTTCAAGGATGCCGACAGCTTCGGGGGCAAATGGCGTCGCAAGTTTCGCTTCCGCATCCCGGTTCGGTGCAAACCCCTGTGGGACAGCACCGAGGTCTATTCCTGTCTCGTCGAGCTGCTGAACTTCATCTCGGACGATTATTATGAGTTTGAATTTTTTGACGCGGCCAACCCTCCCGCGCTCCAGCTCTACCTGGGCGACATCATCGATGAAGCGGAGCCGTCGCTCGATGTCGAACAGGTCGTCATGTTCTCCGGTGGTCTCGACTCTCTCGCCGGAGCCATCGACGAGACGATCAATCAAAAGCGCAAGACCTTGCTCGTCTCGCACCGACCGACGGCCAAGAACAACCGCATACTCAATACCCTGATCCGCGAAATCGGAAACCGGGCCGATGCCAAACTGGAACCGATGTCGGTCAAGATCCGAGCCAGCTTGCAGGAAAAGGCCGCGCGTGAATACACCCAGCGCACCCGCTCTTTCCTTTTCGCCAGCTTTGGAGTTGCGCTGGCCAAAATGTTGCGGTTGGAAAGCCTCCGGTTTTATGAGAACGGCGTGATCAGCCTGAACCTGCCAATTTGCGCTCAAGTCGTAGGCAGCCGCGCAACGAGGACGACGCATCCGCGCGTTCTCGCCGGATTCGAGAAGCTGTTTTCCCTGATCGGAGAACGTCCCTTCACCGTCGAGAACCCGTTTCTATGGAAAACGAAGGCCGAAGTCATCAAGGTGATCACCGATGCCGGATTCGGCAGCAGCATCGCGGAATCGGTGAGC
>Ga0210012_1003097_pt1 | contig 13829 bp, 7 predicted proteins | sample CryGeymeta201504_FD_183974 | JGI IMG/M metagenome (GOLD analysis project Ga0210012, IMG submission 183974) | Groundwater microbial communities from Crystal Geyser aquifers in Utah, USA - Crystal Geyser metaG 2015-04 (SPAdes) (version 2) | ecosystem: Environmental > Aquatic > Deep subsurface >... | reverse complement strand
AGGAACTTGAGAGAGCAAGTTTTCAAAAATTATTACAAACCTTTTGGTGATTATTTAAACACATTAACTTCCCTTTTTAACTCAAATTTAAAGTCGAACATTTTTTCTGCACGTGCGAGAAATTATGATTCTGCCCGCAATGCCTCGCTCGATAAAAATAATATTCCGGAATCGGTTTACGATAATCTTGTTCTAACCGTAAATCAAAATCTCGCTCCACTTCACCGTTGGGCTGCAATTAAAAAGAGAGTGCTTAATGTTGACGAACTACATCCCTATGACGTTTATGTAACTTTGTTCTCAACTGAAAAAGAAGATAAGTACACATACAAAAAAGCAAAACATTTAATTCTTGATGCGCTCAAACCTCTTGGTAAAAATTATTTGAATAATGTTAAAAAAGCTTTTGATAACAGATGGATTGACGTTTATGAAACTCCAGCAAAAAAAAGCGGCGCATATTCTTCAGGCACAACTTATGGAGTTCATCCATATGTGCTGCTTAATTGGACGGATTTATTAAATGATGTTTTTACACTCGCCCACGAGATGGGGCACAACATGCATTCATATTATACAGGGCACAATCAGCCCTATCCATATGCAAATTATTCTATCTTTCTTGCCGAAGTAGCCTCAACATTTAACGAATCTCTTTTGCTGGATTATTTAATTCAACATGCCTCATCAAATGGAGAAAAACTTACGCTGCTGGAAAAATATTTGAATAATATTACTTCAACATTTTTTAGACAGGTGATGTTTGCCGAATTTGAGATGTTAGTTTATAAGCGCACTGAAGCGGGCGAAGCGTTAACTCAAAATGAATTGAATGAACTGTACAAAGAAATTTATCAGAAATACTGGGGAGCAGAAATGGTGATTGATAAAGAAGAGGAGTATACGTGGGCGCGCATTCCTCATTTTTACTACAACTTTTATGTTTATCAATACGCAACCGGTTTTTCAGCTTCAGAAGTTTTGGCAAAAAGCATAAAAGAAGAAGGTAAAACTGCGGTCAAACGTTACCTTAAATTCCTGCAAGCAGGTTCTTCTGACTATTCATTAAAAATATTGAACTACGCCGGTGTAGATATGAATTCAGCCGAACCAGTGCTTGCTACTGTGCAGAAGATGGAAAAACTTTTAGACGAAGTTGAATCATTGTTGTAAATCTTATTCGCTAAATGTAATTCAAGGAAATAAATGAAAGTATACTCTAAAATTGAATTGAACAACTACCACCAGTCGTTAACCTATGATGATATCAGTTTAATACCCATAGAGATATCAAGAATTAGATCGCGCAACGAAGCTTTGACTTCTTGCGATTTTCTAGGTGTAAAATTATCTCTGCCGGTCATTTCAAGCCCAATGGACACCGTTACAGGAATAAAGATGGCTAAGGAGTTAACAAACCTCGGCTGTATCGGAATTTTGAACCGATTTGATTCTTCGCTTGATTTTATACTAAAGGATGAAAATCTTGGCGAAATTCGTTCGGTTTCAGTTGCCTTAAACTGTAGTGAAGAACTAATAGAAAAACTCGCTGCCAAAAACTATTTGATATGCATTGATACAGCGAACGCAAACAATAAAGAAGTACTAAAAAAAACAGAGGATATAAAAAAGAAATACTCTGTGAATATTATTGTAGGCAATATTGCCCACGGCGCTTCTCTTCAACAGCTCGAAGATAGCGGCGCTGATGCAGTGCGTGTTGGGATAGGCAGCGGAAGCGTTTGCACTACGAGTATTCAAACGGGAATTGGAATAGGACAGGTTTCATCACTCCTCGACGTTCTTTTTGCGCGGGGCGAAAAAAAATTAAAAATAAAAATTATAGCTGATGGCGGAATTAAAAGCGCCGGTGATGTTGCTAAAGCTATGGCTCTAGGTGCCGATGCAGTTATGCTAGGAAGAATGCTTTCCGGTACAAGGGAAACGCCCGGTGAAGTGATAAAATACAACGGACAGTTGTGGAAGAAGTACCGCGGTTCGGCATCATTCGGAGTTAAAATGCGCAACGAATTTATTGAAGGCGAGGAAACAATGGTAGCATATAAAGGTTCGGTTAAAAATACTATAGATAGTATTTCGGACGGATTAAAAAGTTCGATGAGCTATATGAACTGCTTCAACCTGGATGAACTAAGAAACACAGAAACCTTTGCAATATTAAGCAACAGCTCTTACCTTGAAAGATTACCGAAGATGTAATATTAGAAATTGCAGAGACAAGCACGGATGTGTGTCTCTGCATGTCTATTAATCTTGATACTTCTTCTCAATTTCCTCCACTTTATTATGGCTGTAATCGGAAACACCTACTATCAAACCGCCGGTTACAACAACAGCTCCAAGTATTTGATAAATTGTAACATCTTTACCGAACAATAACATTACAAACGGAAGGAATGCAAGCCAAAGATTTGTGTAAGGCACCCAAAGATGCGCAGAGAATTTGGAAAGTTTGAAAAAACCGAAACTGTAAACATATCCCGTTAAACCTGCTGCAATAACAAATAATATCGGAAGCCAGTTATCAGGCAAAATATTACTGTCGAATAGTGCGAAGAATCTATTGTATTCAACTGAAGAAAAGAGTTTTTCAATTTCAACTTTTACATCTTCAGTTAAATTGTTCTTCAAAAAATATTCTTCATCAGACTTATCATAATAATTAAGCAAAAACTGCTGATTGCCTTCATCAAGTTTGGATAAAACTCTTTCTTCAAATTCTGTAGTTGGAATTTCTGAAGGCAGATTAACTTTCATTGCATTGCCAATCAACGGGAAAAATAACAGCGCACTACTGATGAACAACATCTTCCATACTTCACGCCAGGCTACAAGTGCATTAGGACCAACATGGGGCAAAGACGTTTGAACTGTTTTATTGTTCAATATTTGCTGCGAACATAAACAAAGATTAATAATTACAATCCAAAGAATTGCATTGCCGTCAAGCGAACTATCCGAATGACCTCCGAAGAACCATGGTAGATGAGGAATTGCAAGACCGCCGACAACTAACATAACGCCAATCCAATGTTCTTTTCTAAGTTCGGCATCAAACATAAACTTGCCGAAAAATGGAAGAAGCACTAAATAAACATTAACATAGGGAGCATAGAGATGGGGCGAATAAAACCGTGGCAAATAAAAAAAACCAATATTTTCAATAACGCCTGTAAATGCGGCAATTATTATTGTTGTAAGCGAAAGCCATCCTGGCCAAAAATATTTTAACTCTTTGCCTCGCGATATCTCAATAATTACGGCAATAACAGCCCATAAAAGCTTTGATAATTCACGCCACCAGGTCATCACACCGGGTGACACATTTATTGCTTCGCCGCCAGTGAACTTAGGTTGGTTACCCATCCAGTTTAATATATATTGCCCGCCTAAACCCCCATTTATTATTGCTAGCCAGGCTATAATTAGAATTAATTCCATTCCATTTACTTTCTAACAAAAGTATAATTGACACAAAAGTTTTTTTTGTAACCGATTTTTTTTCAAAAGCCGGAATGCAAACCTAATACATAGCGCGGCAAGCCGCAATTAAAAATGTACAATGTACAATGTACAATGTAAAATTATAAATTGTAAACACATAAATATTTTGACATAAAAAATCCGTTAACTAACGGAAAACAATCTGATTCATTTGTTGAGATTGCTTCGTGCTGCTGCCCTCGCAATGACTTCGGTTAATAGTGCCTTTTAGATTGGATTCATTATTTATTTGGTTTATAACTTCTGAGCCGGAGTGAATTACTAATAACCGATACGGAACTGAGTGACATGGCAAGCGCTGCAAACATTGGATTGAGCAATCCTATTGCGGCTAAAGGAATTCCAATTGTGTTATAAATAAAAGCCCAAAATAAATTTTGTTTAATTGTTTTAATTGTTTTTTGCGAAAGTTTTATCGCATCAACTACGCCGTTTAAATCGCCGCTGATTAAAACTATGCCGCCTGTCTCAATAGCTATATCGGTGCCGCTTCCTATCGCAATGCCAACATCGCTTTGTGCAAGCGCTGGAGCATCGTTTATACCGTCGCCTACCATTGCCACAACTTCATTTTTGTTTTGATATTTTTTGACAACTTTTGCTTTATCTTCAGGCATAATTTCAGCTTCATATGAATCAACTCCCGCTTTTTTCGCAATGACTTCTGCAGTTGCCTTATTATCACCGGTAAGCATTATTGTTTTTATTCCCATCTTTTTTAAATCAGCAATTGCAACTGCTGATGTTTTTTTTATCGGGTCTTCAATTAAAAAAATGCCTTTCAGTTTTTTGTCTATAGCTGTGAAGATTAACGTTTTACCTGTTGCATGAAGCTTTTCTATTTCAGAAGTATATTGAGACAAATCGATATCTTTTTCATTCATCATGTTTAAGTTGCCTGCAATTATTTCACTTCCATTGATTAGCGAAATAATCCCTTTTCCGGCTATGCTTTCGAAACTATCGGGTTCAATTAATTTAATATTCTTCGCCGCTGCATAATCAACTACTGCGGAAGCCACCGGATGTTCTGACTTCTTTTCAACACTTGCAGTAAATTGTAAAAGACTTTCTTCTACTGAGTTGAATGTTATTATATCTGTAACCTTGGGTCTGCCCTCTGTGATTGTTCCTGTTTTATCAAAAATAACTGTAGATATTTTATGCGCTCTTTCCAGGCTTTCGCCGTTTTTAATAAGTATTCCTAACTGCGCGCCCTTGCCCGTTCCAACCATAATAGCCGTGGGAGTTGCAAGCCCCAAAGCGCAGGGGCAAGCAATAATTATAACGGCAACAAAGTTTATCAAAGCATGACTAAAAATATTTTCTCCGCTTCCGATAATTAACCAGATAATAAATGTTAATATTGCTATTACAATTACAACCGGAACAAATACCGCAGCAACTTTATCCGCTAGGTTTTGTATAGGCGCTTTGGAGCCTTGCGCTTCTTCTACCATTTTGATTATTTGTCCAAGCACCGAATTTTCACCAACTGCAGTAATTGAAAATTCTAAATAGCCGGATTTGTTTATTGTTCCGCCAATTACTTTATCATTAATTGATTTTTCAACCGGAATACTTTCACCGGTAATCATCGATTCTTCAATAACAGAATTTCCTTTTTTAATAATTCCGTCAGCAGGAATTTTGCTGCCGGGTTTAACAATCACAATGTCTCCGATTAATAAATCCTCAAGTTTAATTTCAGTTTCAATTCCATTCCGTATAACTAATGCGGTTTTGGGTTTTAATTCCATTAACTTTTTTATTGACGAATTAGTTTTCTGTTTAGCACGACTTTCAAGCCATCTGCCCATTAGTATTAAAGTTATTATAACCGCAGTAGTATCGAAATAAACATGAGGCAATTCTCCATGTATTAGGATTGTTGCAGGGAATAGTGTGACGGTAAGACTGTAAATAAATGCAGCCCCTGTACCAACTGCCACAAGCGAATTCATATCCGCTGAAAAATGTTTAAGATTAGCCCAGAAAATTTTATAAAACCTTTTACCTGGAATAAAAACAACAGGTGTTGTTAATATCAAAAGAATTTTATTGATGTAATCCATCGATAGTGGAACTATGTTGTGGAAGGTTTCCCACATCATTCCCATATTTAAAATGAGAATCGGGATTGTCAAAATTACCGCAAAGATAAACTCTCTTTGCAACACAGTTTCGAAATCCGTTTTATCTTTATTCTCGGGCAATGCGTTTCCTTTTTTTTGTTCAAGCGACGAGACATCAACTTTATAACCGGCAGATTCAATCTTCTCAACTATATCACGGTAATTAATCTTTGAAGGATCAATTTCAAAGGTTGCTTTTTCGGTGGCAAGGTTAACTGATACTTTACCAACGCCATCAACTTTTTTTATTGCCTTCTCAACCCGTGCAACACAACTCGCACAGGTCATTCCTTCAACGGGTAAAGTTATTATTTTTCCTGCATTTTCGATTAACAAATTACTTGACATCGCATTCCCTTTATTAAGAAACCACTTTATAACCGGCTTCTTCGATTGCCGTTATAATGTCTGTGCGGGATAGTTTATTTTCATCATACTCAACCTCTGCAGAGCCAACTTTAACATTTTTAACAAGCAAGTTTAGTTTTTGAAGTCCTAATTGTACAGCTTTAACACAATGCATGCAGCTCATCCCTTCAATTTTTATTATTTCGGTTGTCATTATTTATCCTTTCTTTTTTATTACTGTGTAAAGGTAAGGAAGGAATTTCAAATATTAGTTACAAGATTAATTAAAAGTGTTATATAATTTTGAATTAATTATCGTTAACTAAAACCGGACAAATGAAAAATGCAATTCTATTTATTGGGCAAATCTTTTGTAACTACATATATTTGTATGTTAATTTTTTATTCAAAGAATAGAATGACAAATAAAATATTAAAAAAGCATCCGGTGTTAGATTATATAGCTATAACAATCGGGGCAGCATTAATGGCAATCGGGATCGGCGTATTTTTGATTGATGCCCGCGTTGTTCCCGGAGGAGTAAGCGGTCTTTCAATGGCGATCCACTATGCTACAAACAGCACAATTCCGGTTGGTTTGATGATGTGGATACTAAATGTGCCGCTTTATTTATGGGGCGTAAAAGTACTTGGTAAACAATTCGGTGTGAGAACATTTGTTGGTTTTACACTGAATTCTTTTTTTATAGATTTTTTCCGTGGCGATATTCCAGGGTTTAGTTTTGTACGACTTCAGGATACTTCCACAATACAAGACTTACTTCAAAACGATTTTCTTTTCCTAATTCTTATTGGAGCTGTACTTTTAGGAGTTGGGCTTGGCATCATCTTTAAGTTTAAAGGTACTACTGCCGGGTCAGATATCGTTGCCGCTATAATGCAAAAACGTTTAGGTGTTAAACCGGGCATGGCAATAATGATTATTGATTTTATTGTGATTGTGCTTGCAGGGTTTATAATTGAGCTTAAAGACCTCTCCGGCGGAAGACCCGCATTTTCACTTACACTATATGCATTCTTTTTGCTTTTCATTTCTTCAAGAATTATTGATGTTATAATTGACGGCTTTGATTACGCACGCGCGGCATATATAATTTCTGAGAAGCATGAAGAAATTGGTATACGAATTACGAACGAACTAAGCCGTGGCGCAACAGCAATAAAATCACGTGGGCTGTACCGCAATATTGAGCGCGAAGTTATTGTTACAGTTGTTACAATGCGCGAACTCGGTATACTCAACGATATTATTAAAGAAGTTGACCCTGATGCATTTGTCATCATCAACAACGTGCACGAAGTTTTGGGTGAAGGTTTCCGAAGGAGAATTTGATTTTTGCCAATTAATTAGCTTTAGAAGTTCAGCCAGTTATTACTTTCACTTAATATTTTGTATTTGTAATTTCGGGATGCAGATATGAATGTATCCTAAAATATTTTCATTTATTTGAACAAAGGATATTACCATGAAAAAAACATTTACAATTCTCTTTTTAACTTTCTTCTCTTTTCTGTTGAATGCTTATGCTCAGGATTCAACAGTTCAATACATAGGTCCCGGAGCTATTCTGCACAAGGTTGTAAAACCATCCGTACCCTGGAATATTTCTATTCTCGAATTTGATTTAACAAATCCGTACATCTCCATAGAAACAGAAGTTGCGCATGACAAGCTCGGCAACGGTTTAGAAAAACCTACTTCTATGGCACTTCGAAATGATTCTCCCGGACATACAGTGCTCGGTGCTATAAATGGCGATTATTTCGGAATAAGCGCTCCTACCAATCCGTATACTTTTCTTTCTAACTCACAGATAAAAGATGAAGAGTATGTATTTGGAAGAACACACCAGCGAAGCTCGTTTGGTTACGATATAAATAAAAAACCTTTCGTGGAAATATTGAACTTTAGCGGAACTGTGACCGCTTCAAATGGAAATTCATTAGATATTTTTGGTGTTAACCGTGAGAGAGGGACAAATCAATTATTAGTTTATAATAAATATTTTTCTCCCACAACATTAACCAACGAGTTTGGCACTGAAATTAGGTTAAACTCAATTGATCCGGTTCTAATTAATGTACCGATACGATTTATTGCCGAAGCTAAGGAAAATTCGATCGGAAGTATGGCTATTAACGGAAAGTATGTTTTATCCGGTAACGAGGCTGCGGCAACATTTTTAAATTCAAACATATCAATTGGTGATACAGTTACATTATTTCTCGGCTCGGAACCTGAAAGAGGAAGATTAGCAGGATTAATGGGGGGCGGTCCGAGAATGATAATTGACGGTCAAATACCGGACAATTTTGATGGCTTCGAAGGTTTCGGCGGAACGCATACAGGCTCACGTCATCCACGAACTGCTGTTGGATTTGGCGCAGACAGCACAAAACTTTATCTTCTTGTTGTGGATGGAAGACAAAGTTCATTAAGCGTTGGGATGACGATTAAAGAACTCGCTGAATATATGAAATCTATTGGCTGCACCGATGCTGTAAACCTTGATGGAGGCGGCTCATCTGTGCTTGTTGCACGAAATCAGATAATTAGCAGTCCCTCCGATCCTGGTGGTGAACGTTCTGTTGGTAATGCTTTAATTGTTATTTCCTCTGCGTTGCAAGGTGCGTTAAGTATACTTCACATCTCACCGCCAGCTCCGAGAATATTTTTATATCAGCAAATGAGTTTTACAGTGCAGGGAACTGACGATAATTACAATCCTGTTCACTTAAATTCATCTTTGATTCAATGGCAATTAAGTAAACAATCACTCGGAACAATTACATCGGCAGGAAATTTTACTGCCGCTTCAACTGCAGATTCCGGGTATGTTATTGTTAGATATCAAAACTTGGCAGACTCCGTTTTTATAGTCGTAAAGGGAGTGAAAGATATCGAACTAAAACCGAAACAAGCAGTTACGGATAATACACGAATTGTTGTTTTTAAAGCTACCGTATTCGACACAGATAACATTGTGCAAAATATAAATCCCGTGCAGCTTCAATGGGCATTGAGTGATTCTTCGGTGGGCACATTGGATGTGCTGGGACAATTTAAAGGGAAAAAGCAAGGCACCACAAAAGTTTACGTCTCTTTTATGAATGCAGCCGACACAGCAGAAGTAAGAGTAGAAATAGGTCAGGGAAAGAATGTGATTGATTCGCTAGAAAATCTTGAAGGATGGAATTATGAATTAGAAAATTTAGATTCCGCTTCATTAAGACTCAGTTCGCTTTATTCATCGATAGGCAATTTCTCTTTTCAGATTGATTATTCGTTTGTGTATCAACCGAATATTTATAATTGGATATACATTAAGAATGATATTCCGACATTTGGATTGCCCGATTCAATGTATTTGGATGTTAGATCCGACGGACGTTTTCATCGCCTGTTTTTTGATTTAGAAGACGCAATGGGAGTGAGCTACAGACTAAATACAAATAAATTTGCTACAGACTCCACAGGGTTTGAAACCTTAAAAGCACGAATTCCAAGTTCTACAAATGTGGTATTTCCGCTAGCATTAAAAAAAATTGCGATCGCTTTTGGAAATGGAGGAACTGCAGGACAAAATTATTTTGGCACAATATACATTGATAATTTGATGATTAGTTATCCTCCAACAACCATTGATGTCAAGAGTGCAAATCCTTCGCCGGAACAATTCACACTTTATCAAAATTATCCGAATCCATTTAATCCTACAACCAATATTAGATTTGTTATTAACGGAGAGGACAATATTAGCCTTACGGTATTTGATATATTCGGACAGAAAGTTGAAACTTTGATTAACGGAAGATTGAGCAGGGGAGTGCACGAAGTAAAATTTAATGCTGCGGGTTATGCCAGCGGAATTTATTTTTACAGATTAATTACAGGCGCATCTTCCGAAACCAAAAAGTTGGTTGTTATGAAATAAGCCGGATAATAGAAAGTAGTGAGCAAGTTATAATAAAATATTTTACTTAACCATCCCGGAATCAAACGGGTGCCGGGTTTTAATCAATCAACTTAATATCTCACCTTAAGCAAAAATTGTAGTACGAAGCGGTAGCTTCGTAAAAAACAAACATTTTATCGATTCCGAAAGCTTTCGGAATCGATTTACATTATAATTTCAGACTTCTGCGTAAGGTGAGTTACTATGATGTGCACAAATTTCGTGTTTTAAAATTTCAATCCCTCTATTGCATTAATTATAAACAAAAAGTAAATTAATCAATCAGTCAGAACAAAATGTTCGTTAGGTTGGTAAAACGGCGTCAATTTATTTGGGAATAAAATGAATAACCATTTTACGCAGTTACTACACAATTATCTTGCAAACATACTCATCTCCGCACTGAGTATATCGCAAGACAACCGGCTTGAGAAACCGCCGGACAAGTACGCCTTTAACCAAAACAAAATTTTAATTAATCTTTTTCCGTTTCCCATTTTTCTTTTCCTTATAAAACCATTGAGGAGCTACCGATGAAAACCAAACTACTAGCATTACTAATTTTTAATTTTTCTCCGTTAGCTAACGGATTAATTTTTAATTGCGAAGCGGCAACCCGCTACGTAAGCACAACCGGCACAGCCACTCCGCCATACACCACCTGGGCAACCGCAAGCGACAGCATACAAAAGTGCATTAACATTTGTAATGATGGCGATACTGTTGTTGTTGCTAATGGAATTTATAAAGAAACTCTTGCAATAACAAAAAGAATAGCGTTGCTTGGCAGCAGTATGGATAGCTGCATAATTGATGGCAGAGGTTTGAATGGCATTTATACAGATTTTATAACTATTGAAGTGCTGGCAGATTGTACCATCCGAAATTTTTTTATTCTGGGAAAAAGTATAGATGGATGTGTACTTATTAGGGCAAGAGATGTAATATTAAAATTAAAAAATTGTAAACTAGAAAATGCTTCTTATGTAATTCAGTTAGCTAACCGTTCCTCTGAAATAAATGGAATAATAAGCAAAAATTATTTAATCACATTTATAAAAAGTTTTGTCCCCAGTGTTATTGACAGCGTTTATCCAAGAATTGAAAATAATTTAATTAATCATAATTTGGGAGAAGAATCAGTAATTTGGTGTAATTGGGGCGGGCACAACATAATTAAAAATAATTTAATCAATATTAGTTTATCAGAATATTCGAATATTGCTATAGATGCAAGCGGATGGGTTAGGAGTATTGATATTGAAAACAACATAATCATTGGATCTACAACTAGAGACATTTTCGTATCAGATCATAGTGACAGTGTGATAATCATGAATAATGTGTTAAGGGATAAGAATGTAGGCGGGCGAGGTATTTGGGTTTATGACGGAAGAAAAACAAAAATAAGAAATAATATTATCGCAGATAATGAATATGGATTGGTTATTAGTGATTACACTGCTGACACTGATTACAATCTGTTTTGGAATAATGTAAGCAACACCTGGTCAAATGCTCAAATGGGTCAGCATAGTATAATCGCAGATCCGATGTTTGTAAATGACAGTATCCCACTAACCGAAAATTATGATTTCCATCTTCAAATGTATTCTCCCGCCATTGATGCCGGTGACCCGGCTATTCTTGATGTTGACGGAACGCGTAGCGATATAGGCGCTTATGGAGGACCCGGCGGGGAAAAATATGATTATTTAGACATCGCTCCCCGGAAGCCCTCGGGATTAACAGCTAATATACTTTTTGACAGTCTTCTTACGGTAAGATGGAAAATAAATACGGAAAAAGATTTTAGTCACTATAAAATATTTAGGGACACAGTTCACTCTTTCGTCCCGGATTCTTCAAATCTAATTGCTGTACAAAAAGCTAATGCTTTTTCTCAAGTTGTGCCGGATAATATTCGCGTATTGTATTACCGGATTTCTGCTGTTGACAGCCAGGGGAATGAATCAAAACTAAGTGAAGAGCTTGGAGTAATAATAACTTCAATTGAGGACAATACAATTTCATTAGTGCAAGACTATCATCTTTATCAAAATTACCCAAACCCATTTAACTCAACAACAGTAATTCCGTTTATACTTGAAAACGCCGGTTATGTAAAAATTGCTTTGTTCGATATTACCGGAGAATTAGTTGGTTATGTATTAAATGAGTATAAAAGCGCCGGATATAATGAAGTAAAATTTGATACGGAAAAGTTCGGGAAGAGTAAACTTACAAGCGGCATTTACCTTTACAGAATTGAAGTAATAACTGCCGGAGGTATACCCTCTTTTACTGACATAAAAAAAATGCTGCTAATAAAATGAAGTTCCTATAACCAAATAATAAAATATACATAAATTAATTTGCGAGGTTCTAAATGCAAAAACTATCTGTTTCTAATTTCGACCAAAGCATCAAATTTGTTTTGGTGCTTATTTTCTTTTGTTTCTTCTTTGTAAAGAATAATCAATCTCAAGTACTGACAAATAAGGACGGAATACCGATGATATTATTTACGCAAGGACCGCCAGATTTGTTGGAAGATGATGTTGTTGCAATGAAAAATCTTGGTGTGGATATCATTCATCATACTAATGTTACGAATGATATGCTGAATCTATTTTATCAAAAAAATTTAAAAGTTATGCCGTATCAGACATGGACAGATAATAATTATATCTACCAATATACAGGCGCACACTATACCGAATGGGAAGCGGAAGGAACACCACCGGATAAAGGGAATGTTACACTTGAATACAAAACTGACATTGGAATACTTGATTCCGAAGATGGAATATTAGGAATAAAAACTAAACCAGGTGCACTACCTGGTACTCTTGTAAATGGACCCGGATACAGACAAGATGGGCATAGAAGATATCATCCGGAAGATCCAATTGTTTATCGAGCTGATTTTGAATTAAAAATAAAACCGACAAATCCCAATATAAACTTGTTTGATCCGATATATAAGGATATAGAGGTATGTAAAATAGCAGTGGTATCCCATGAAATAATTTCCGATAAAGCAAATGGGACTATTTATTTAAGTGAAAATCCTTTGAAGACATATAAAGAGACGTTAACAATAGAAGATTTTACAGATTATGCATATCACCCGCATACCATATCGGATATTGATTGGATTGCTGGTGGAGTATCTCCACTCACCCAAGACACTTATTGGAAGGAAGAGATTAAATATGAGGGACAGTATGTTCAATTAATAATTGATTGGGCAGGTTCTGGATTATTGCAGTTATATGTTGATAAAATTACAGTCTCTGATCAATTGGGAAGAGACCTTAAAAATCCATTATCTGATGCTAAACTTAACCTTACCGATGAATATAATTCTCTATCAAATAAGGAAGCCATAGAAATCTATTTTTCTATAGATGAACCAACATCAATCGACAATTATGAACCATATAGAATGGTTGACAACTTAATACAAGAAATCTCAAATAATACAAAAAGAATTATTACATCTTTAAATACCGGTTACAATGGAAAGTACGGACCAACAGACTCCCAATCCGGCTCACATAAATATTATGTTGGCGAAGAATTCTGGAAAAGAGCAAAACCAATGTTTTTATGGCTGAATGCATATCCTTTTCATTATTATTGGACGCCGAATGATAACAACCCTTATTGGAAAGAAGATAATATTGATCTCCAAATTCAAAAAATCAGAAATGTAAGCGAAAACGATTCGAATTGGGGGCAGGATATTCAATGCACAATGTGGATTGATGTTACGAAAGATGATAATGGTATTTGCCATTTAGACACGTTGTTAATCTCTCCCACCGTTGAAATGATG
>Ga0210012_1003091_pt1 | contig 13850 bp, 2 predicted proteins | sample CryGeymeta201504_FD_183974 | JGI IMG/M metagenome (GOLD analysis project Ga0210012, IMG submission 183974) | Groundwater microbial communities from Crystal Geyser aquifers in Utah, USA - Crystal Geyser metaG 2015-04 (SPAdes) (version 2) | ecosystem: Environmental > Aquatic > Deep subsurface >... | reverse complement strand
CGTAATACGCATAAATTGTTGCGCCACCGGTTTGGATGCTATCAAGTTTGACCCATACCGCACCGTTTGTATTGGTACAGCTAACAGATTCTAAGTCATTAGAATCTGAAATATCCTCAATCCAGTACGGCAACGGTTGGCCATCGGCACTGGTAAACCGCAAATCAGCACAATCAGACTGGAGCTTACCCGCGGATTTTAGCGCATCGACACCTAAATCACTCATCGCGATCTTTACCTGAAATCCCGTCAACTCAACCGATCCTGTGTAATTTACCGTGACGGGAATACGGTACGACCATCGGTCATTGAACCATCTCGCGCTAGCAGGTTGAGTTACAATTTTTGTAATAATTACTATTGTCACTATTCCTACGAGTAACGAAATCATTCGGTTGCGCAAGTAGATTTTGGATTTTGGATTTTGGATTTTGGATGATCGAATACCGGGCGAGATGACCTCGCCCCTACGATTTTCGGAAATACCACACATGTATAACATCCACTGGAGATAGGAGAGGATTTTGGCTTGTACATCGATGAAGAAGGATTTTTGATTGGGGATTTTGGACAATATACTCATAATTTTTTAGATAGTTGTTTAGTTTTGTTAATGAGCCCAGTCAATAATCTACCAACAGTCATAATCTGTTCTTCGATCTCACTAAAACATTTCGCATCCATATACAAAATATCATGCGCAATAATTATTTGATTATGAACTTCGCTTAAAGAACCCTTTGCCATGTAATAAAACTGAACTTTTTCTTTAAGAGTCTGCCGGCCAAAACCTTCGGCAATATTACTGGTAACCGACACGACTGCACGGCGAATCTGATCCGTTAACGAATAGCTTTCTTTTGAAGGAAACTCACTCGTTAGCTTATATATTGTAAGCACTAACTTATGTCCTTCTTGCCATGTTGTGAGATCTTTAAAACTCTGTATTTTTGTTTTTAACATATGTATGTCTCTAAAATCCCTCCCTGTCTATAATCTAAAATCCAAAATCTATCTTTCCCGTTTGCCCTCCATAATCTATAATCTAAAATCCAAAATCTATCTTTCCCGTTTGCCCTCCATAATCTATAATCTAAAATCCAAAATCTATCTTTCCCGTTTGCCCTCCATAATCCAAAATCCAAAATCAAAAATCTACAATGCCCCTATTCAACACCCACGATCAAATAATCAACTACAATATCCGTTGCAGAGGCTGATCCTAACTCAACCATAAACGACTCGTTAGCCTTTATTGAGGTTACTGCAATGGTCTTATCAGTGGAAGTACGTGGAGTGATAAACACCTTGGATTTTGCCGTAACTATAGTGCTTTTAACCACTACTGTCTTTGTGCCTGCAGGAATTGTAATCTGCCCAACCGTATCATTTGAGCCATCATTTTTAACCGTAAATGATCCGGCTACCACCTCGGAAGCTTCAAACCTACCATTAATATGCATATCACCTTTGGTAGTCATCACAATCTTTTTGTTCTGGAAGGTAAGATCACCAAACACGTTAGCAATGTCTCCACTAACGGTTAGGTCGCCAGCAACAATAGTGTTTGAAAGTTGTGTTTTACCCGTTGAGATAAAGCTTGTTGTTACCGTTAGATCAGCGTATTTTGACGTATCGATGGTGCCTGTTCCGGTCACAAGCGTTGAACCACTTGCCAAATCGCCGGGGTAGTAAGAGTTCATAACGAAGGCCATTACGGTGCATGATGTGATTTTAGATTCTGAATTTTGGATTTTAGAATCCGAGTTACCTGTTACGGATTCCGAGTTACTCGTTACGCACTTTGCATCTTCAAGCGCCCGCCCGATTACAAACCCAGCTTCCGTTGCTTTGGTTGCTGTTCCCAAAAGAACCTTTGATGGAGCAAGCAAATCACCGGCTTTAATGTTTGCTGATGGGTCAACTTTAACGGGAACTCGACCACTAAGTGCAACGGGAACTTGTTTTAATGCTTTACAGGTTGAGATTCTGTCATCAAGCGCACTGGCAACGGTCGCATCAGCTGATTGTGTTGAATCTTGACTTGTACCCTGTACCTTGTCACTAGTTACTGTTCCCTGCTTACCAATGTCTTGTACCTGATTACTGATTACTGATCCCTTGTTACTAGTTACTTCTCCATTCAGTTGTTCCCTAGCCTTCGCCTCACCATCTACACCGCTATTTACCAGAGTACAAAATTCGTCTTGAAAACTCCCGCCGCCCAAAATGACACCTGGTTTACTTGATACGATTCCGATTGCCAAATCGCCGTTTGTTGAATCTGTTCGTTCAACCAAATATGCTGATTTGCTCACACCTGAGTTTTCACTTGGACTTGCTATAGCTACCACTTCTCCTGGTTCGAGGGTACTGTCCATAGTTGGATAATTTTCCGCTACGTCTGATAGTGCGGTTGCAATTGCGCCGGCTGATTCGTTACTTCCACTTGCCGTAAATCGGAATCGTTCGGTTCCGTCAACAAATACACCAAGTCTATTGTTGGTATTACTGTGACTTAAGTACGTGTCGGAGCTATCGTCTACGTCAAATACCGATCGTTGACCGCTGTAGAGTTCGGTATCAAACCCGCTACCGATAACAACGTTTCCTGTTCCGCTGGCTTTTAGCGTAAGGTCGTGATTATCGTAACTATCGCCGGATGTAATGGTTAATGCGCCAGATGAGTTGATAGATGCGGATGTACCGTTACTTAAGTTTAAGTTAGAAGCAATATCAACGTCACCCGCCGCTGTGAATGCATGCGGTATTGCGGATGTGATTTGAGTCTTTGTCACCTTAAAGAGCGAAGTGCCATTGTCGGTTATGTTAAAAAGGCTTGAAGCATTGCCGTTTGCACCGATGTTTATGCCAAACAAATCACCTGTTAGCGTAGTCGCTGCAGTTGGCTGCCAGTCTAAATTAAAGCCTTTGAACGCCGTGGACGTTGATGTGTTGTACAGGCTAAGTAGTGATGCTGGTGCAGTAGTTCCAATTCCAACATTGCCGGAATTTATTGTCATTGACGCGGCACCTGTCCCTGTTTGCAAAATTAACTTGCCGGTATTTGCCCTCAAAACGATATCACCGGCAGTCGCGCCTGTACTATATTGCCCCGCGACGGAAGCTAAACTAAAGGTACTTCGCTGGGTAGATCCATCATACAACGAGTACTGAACAGCCTTTGTGGTAGCGGTTTGAGAACCGATTAACCTGATTCCACTGCCATCAGTAGCCGCTAATAATGTCAATTGATCTCCAGGCGCCGTCGTCCCGATGCCGACGTTGCCCGACGGATTGATATACACGTCAGGGGTTCCTGCTCCAAATGCACTAGTGTTTGCATCAAGCGCAATTGCTTTATTATTTCCTCCTTGAATTAGCACTGCCCCAGCACCAGCATTCAGACTTGCATCAATGCCAAAGTATGCTCCATTTACAATATCTCGAACTGCAATATAAGAATCCGTAAGTGTCCCTGTACCAAAAATTGTTGAGTTTCCATCACCATAAACTTGCAACTTTGCCCCCGGCCCCGTCGTCCCGATGCCGACGTTGCCAGATATTATCATTCCGTTTGATGGTGGCGTGGTCGCATAGTAACTTCCTGCAGAAATACCACCATTTACAGCAACATAGCTCGATTCCCCACCCGCAAGGTACAATTGCCCAGGACTTGTTGCGTGCTCATTTCCAAAAAGCTGAATTACCGCACCTCGAGAGCCTGCAGCCAATCCCCCTCCAGACAACTTCAGAACATCATTGTCTGCACCATCGCTCGTCCCTCTACTTATTACAGCATTAGAACCTAAACTCAATAATGATGTCGGTGCCGTCGTCCCGATGCCGACGTTGCCGGAGTTCGATAGGATATTCAAACCTGATCCTGCAGATCGCCCATAACCATAAATCTGAAGCGAATTATTACTCGTAACAAACTTAATATTCATGGATTCATCTAATGCTCCTTCTGATCCAATTTGTAGAAATGAGTCCGTTGCACTTCCCCCCCATATCCTAGCATCTCCTCCCTGTACATGTAATTTACTCGCAGGTTCCGTCGTCCCGATGCCGACGTTGCCCGATTGACCAATTACGAATCGCGGGTTCCATGTAGACCCCGAATCGCTGCTCGTGCTGAATCCAAACGCCGTCGATGATCCTGCATTATCTCCCAAAACCAATGCTTGCCTGTATGTTCCACCCTCGTTTGTTAGGTAAAAATGAGACGCAGCAGATGCATATTGCCCAACGCCATACTGATCAGTTGCCGTATGATATAAACTCCTTGCATTCCAAACAATACTATTTTCACCAAGACTATAGTTACCGTTTACATCTAGTTTGTACCCTGGCCCCGTCGTCCCGATGCCGACGTTGCCCGCTATTGATGAATTACCCGTCCCAGCGACTTTCAATATACCTGCCGCATATATACCACCATTACCAGGGTCGTTAGAGTCAAGTGTTGAATAGGTAGCCCCCAAACGCAAATCTAGAGCGTAAATTGATTCTGCTGCACTACCGTCAAAAAATGTAAGTGCTGTCCCACCTGCTGTACGATAAACTATTTTTGAATCATCGGCACCAATCCCAACATCTCCAACCACTTGCAACTTTACATTTGGTCCCGTCGTCCCGATGCCGACGTTGCCACCGTTTAAATATGATGTACTGCTAGGATCAAGATGAATTGTCTCTGTTGTTCCCGAGTAACCCTCCAATATTCTTCTTGTTGTAGGACTTCCAGCATTACGGATACGCCAATAACCAGTAGAATCGACTTTACCAAATATTCCAACAACTGCATTTATTGTCCCATCGACAAACACATCCAGCTTCGCCCCCGGCCCCGTCGTCCCGATGCCGACGTTGCCGTCGTTTCTTACAAACAGTGCCGACACATTTGACGAGTTCGTAACATTTAATGCAGAGGTAGCTGACGTAGCCCCTGAACCTTTAACAACTAACCTTGACCCAGGCGCCGTCGTCCCGATGCCGACGTTGCCGTTGTCTTGGATCACGAACCGATCCGTACCCGCGCTATCCTGCGTGCGGAAGGTAAACCCTGTAGTCGTCCCTGCACCCAACAAAGCCAGGCGTCCGCCTGGCGACGTGGTGCCGATGCCGACGTTGCCGCTCTTATCAATTACCATCTTAACTTGCGGACCAGTTGATTCGTTGGAAGTTGCTATTTCTAACCGTGAATTTAATCTCGTCGTCGATACATTTTCCTCCGCAACATATTGGAGATAACCTGCACCCGTGTTTACTGTCAATGTGCTGTCTGCTGAATGAAAATCAAGCTTACCCAATACTTCGTTTGCCAAAACACCCAATTCACCACTTTTAAGACTGATAGTTGGACCTACATTTAATCCATCAGTATTCTGCAATGCCAATAAAGACACCGGAGCCGTCGTCCCGATGCCGACGTTGCCGGTGCTATCTATTCTGACGCGCTCACTATATCCCCCAGAACCACGGGTCAAGAAAGATAAGTGGTTGTAGTCATTGTTTATTTCGGATGCGGCGTATATGGAAGCATTGACAGTCCCCGCATTGCGCTTGAAATCAATGCCAACATTATTCCCCGATGCTGAATTGCCCGTAATGGTAACTATGGAATCGCCACCGTTGAACACTTCCAACTTCGCCCCCGGCGCTGTCGTCCCGATGCCGACGTTGCCTTGTATTATCATGTTCCCAGCGCCAGCGTCTGTCCCAACATAAGTTGAACCAAGGGATAAACCTCCAGCCGCACTCAACGCAAGTCGCTCTGTAAGTGTTGGAGTGTTTCCCGCAGTTCCTACTGGGGCAGTATAGAAACTTATACGCGAACTACCCATGACTTGCGTTAACCCAAATGCTGCATCACTAGCCGCGTACACATTAGCACTCGTGTTGTTGTAATAATTAAACCCAACCGTTGGATAATAACCCTGAAGTGATAATACTGGATCATTAGCCTGTGAACGCCCGACAACAATAGAACTACCATTAGTATTCTGAACATCCAATTTCGCACGAGGAGATACTATTCCTATGCCAACATTTCCACTGGTTGTTGCAAAGTAAGCTCCTGTTGTTGAGCGCAAATCGCCCGCTACTTCCAATTTGTACCCAGGACTAGTCGTCCCGATGCCGACGTTGCCGCTGATTATATTTACATCACCATATCCAGTACCGGAATTTACATTGCCCAACCTTATACCGTTATCCGATGAAAAAGCTTGATAAGTACTTGCGGATTTTATAAACAGACCATTAGCCGATTCAATAAGTGGATTGCCAGATGTGGAGGTTAACTTAATCCAACCATTTGTACTGTTACTTTCTATTGCCAGCTTCGCCCCCGGAGCCGTCGTCCCGATGCCGACGTTGCCCGTGCTTTTGACATACAATCCTTGTCCCGTTAAACCACTTCCGAGCCACGCACTGCTTGTCGTTCGGAAATCTCCCGCTACATCTAGTTTGTACCCCGGTCCCGTCGTCCCGATGCCGACGTTGCCCGTGCTTGCGCTTGCAAAAAACATATTGCTTGGATTGTTCATCAAGACGGAAATATTATTTGAAATATAATTTGTTGCCGCCAGGTCTGACTTTCCATCACCGTTAAAGTCTGCAGTTGTTACCCATTGAGTACCTGTCCCACCGGAGGCATAATTTATGGCACTTGCAAATGTCCCATCACCATTATTAATGAGTACCGATAAATTGTCGGCTGTGCGATTCGCGGTAACAAGATCAAGCTTTCCATCACCACTCACATCTTCCATTACCACTGTCCTAGGTGCTCCTGCTGTGCTATAACCTACTGCTAAATCAAAAGTACCATCTCCATTACCCATAAACACAGACACTTTTGAGGAACTGTAATCTGCTACGGCGATATCGGCTTTACCGTCACCATCAAGATCTCCTACACTCCCTCCCTGTGTTCCCAAACCAGTTGAAGCATAATTTGTTGCTGCTCCAAAAGTTCCCGCTCCACTATTAATAAATACTGATATGTTATTGGAACTCGCATTTGAGACAACCATATCCGCCTTCCCATCAGCGTTTAAATCTTTAATCATCACACCTCGAGGAGCCGTGCCTGCTGTATAAGTTACCGCATTTGCGAACGTTCCATCTCCATGGTTGATAAAAACCGCAACATTACTATCGTCATCGCTGGTCGCAATGACATCTAGTTTTCCATCTCCCGTCACGTCACCAATATTCATACCCCTCGAGTCAGATCCCATATCATAAACCACCGCTGCCCCAAACGTTCCATTTCCATTATTCATCAGGACCGACATTCCATCACCACCGCCAACTCCCCACAAACCAATCAAAATATCTGCTTTCCCATCGCCGTTTACATCACCCGTAGCTATTGACAATGGGTCAATACCTCCAGAGTTGTAATCAACCCCAGCTGCAAAAGTCCCATCACCACTATTGATGAATACCGTAACTGAGTCACCCGTCCCGTCATTTGCTGCCACAAGATCCGCCTTTTGATCACCATTAAAATCACCAGAGGCGATTCCCCACGGACCCGTACCACTGCTATTATAATTTGTAGCCGAACCAAAAGTTCCTCCACTCGTTAACTTTATCTCTCCAGCTTGAATGCTCCCAATGTTTTTCAAATTTCCATTTTCACTGAGGTGAATAACTCCTCCCGTTCCTATTCCACCTGTTGTATTGACATAACCTTGATGTCCCGTAAAAGCATTGAGTGTGGTCGCCGACCCACTCGATAGAACAATATTATTCGTCATGAGATCCCAAGCACGGATAATCCCACTCGTATCTAGCTTATAGCTTGGCCCCGTCGTCCCGATGCCGACGTTGCCTTCTATTATTAACCCTGACGTGGGTGCCGCGATAGCTCCGTAAGTAGCACCTATTGACGCATTACCCAAAACTCCCAATTTAGAAAGGGGTGCTATCGTTCCAATTCCCAGTCGATCTGTAGTGTCGTTCCAGAAGAAGTTGGCGTTGTCTTGGGTTAGGGTTCCACCACTCCCCGCAAATGCAACTGAGCCTTGCGTAAACCCTGTAGGCGTAATTGCGCCCACAAATGAGTTTGCATACACGTTATTCCAACGATATAAAGCCGATCCAAGATTATGCGTTGCATCAACCGAAGGTAGTGCATTTCCCGCTACGGTAAAGTTGTCATCCACATAAACAACACCCGAGTTTGCAGCCGATAGAGTAAGATCATAGTTTCCACTCGGATGGTTAGTGCGAATGTAACCTGGGCTATTAAAATTTATGTACGATGCTGTTCCATTTGTGAACGAAAGATCATTTGCGATGGATACATCACCGGCACTTGCAAACGTGGTTGGCACATTAAACGTAGCACCCGTTGAATTTATGGAAGCCGTAGTTGTATCTGTTCCACCCGTGGTGTTTACAAACGTAAGTCCGCCATTACTATCTACACTCATAGTTGCGTAGTTTGTTGCGTTATAACTAAACCTAAGTGCTGCACTCGTTCCTGCGATTTCTAACTGTTTACTTGGGGCAGTGGTACCAATACCTACGTTTGTTCCCGTGTCATAAAGCGTACCTATTCCCACGGTATTTGCGTCACTCCAACGTGCTACGTAGTTTATTGTTCCTGATCCGTCAACAAGCGATGAACCCCATACGCGGCTATCAATCGTTCGTGTTTGCAGAAGGCCTGCACTGTGCGTGACAACCGTATCAGTAGCACCGACGTTTAATGTACCAATCGTTGCAGTTCCATTTACGGTAAGAGCGTTGGTAGCAAGTGACAATAAATCAGTATCAGTACTTAATCCAACCGTTGTGCCCGTAAGGTACAGATTGCCCGTTCCAAAAGCTGCTGATGCCAGTCCCGAAAATGCACCCGTTGTTAAACTTGCGGTTCCATCGGTTAGAGTTGTACCTTGAACTTGTCCGGTTGAGGTTATTGCTCCGCTTCCAATGGTTCCAACTCCTGTTAAGTTGCCGGATGAAAACGCCCAGTTTCCAGCAAAAGTACCGTCGGTTATAGTGTTGGCCCCTAAATCAAGAGTTCCACCCAAATACAGATTATTCCATTCGTAGGTAGCAGAACCAATATTGTGAGTTAAGGTTGTGGTTGGGTACATATTGCCAGCAACATCAAGCTTTGCATTGGGTGCGGTGGTACCAATCCCCACATTCCCTGTCACATTAGCATTACCGGTAACAGACAAGGCATTTACAGGATTCGTTGTTCCAACTCCCACATTCCCTAACGTTGCAATAGTATCGGTGTTTGTGTATGGCGTTAGCGTTGTGCCGGTACGTGTCCAAAAACCGATACTGCCGGTACCTACTGGTGATGCCCATTCAAGATTGCCGGAACCATCGTTCCTAAGAGTTGAATTTGCTACGCCCTGTGCGGATGGAAACGAGATTGCAACATCATTAATGCGAACAATGTTTCCCGATGAATTAACCTGGAATGGACTGCCTGACCCAACGGATAGCATGGATGCGGGAGCGGTGGTGCCAATCCCCACTCTACCTTCTGATGTAACCGTCATGTGATCGTCACCGTTTTCTTGAAAGCGTATATTACCACCAACTCCAGCAACTATCGCCGCATCAGAGACACCAAGTGAAGCGGCTCCTGCCCAACTATCGCCAGCCAAATATATTCCAGCACCAGTTAAATAACTACTTCCACCAAGTAAAGATAAATACCCCGTGTCAGTAAGCCTAGCAATATGCTGAGTACCAATATCATCACCGGATAAAATAACGTTACCCAAAACATCAAATGTTGCCCCTGGATTTGTTGTTCCAATCCCGACCCTTGCATTTGCCGTATCAAAACTCAATAAATTAGTTTCAACCGAAAATGCATTTTGGATAGAGTCTTTAATATCAACATTGGTTGACTGATTTGAAACATCAATTGTTATTGCATTAATCCTAGCCAAAAGCGAACTTGGTGCAAGTAAAATATCCCCGTTTCCATCCACAATAAACTGCCCACTGTTAATATTTACATCCGCCGTTCCTGTTGCAAACGTTATGTTTTGATTTGCCGCCAATGTTGAAAAACTCATTACCCCACCCGAGGTGAACTGCTGCGCTCCCGTTGTAGTTGTAGTAAACGACGCACCTGTTACACTCGTTGCGGCTCCCGCATGCCCAATATCAATTGCCGTTGCATTAGTCTGACCGATTTTTAGCGCTCCACCTGTGTTAGTGTCAATGCCGTATCCGGGCTGAACTTGAATATTTCCCGTGGTCGCAATCGCTAAATTCCCACTCGCAAAACTCGCCGACCCATCACTGTTGATCCACCCCGCCGTTCCCGTATTGGTATTTATTGTTACCGTTCCATTGCCAAACGTTGCATTGCCTGCCGAAAGCAAATCGCCACCGCCATTTACCGAAAATACCGAAGTTGAAAGACTTGCACCGCCATAAATGTTAAAGGCCTTGCCCGTTGTAATGTCATCACTATCAACTTTTACTACAAGCGCATCACCACTCGTTAACGCATCAGCGTTTATGACAAACCCTGAACCACTCGTTATAGACGTGGTATTAAGCTGCGCTGCCGCATCTGCACCATCTAGCGTGGTATCGATTACAAACACATCGGCCGTATCGCCATTTTTGCGAACCAAAAACGCCTCGGCGTTAGTTGCATCAACAATATTTGAACCATCAAAAATAGTAATCGTGCCATCATCACCTATGGTTATGTTTCCATTGTCGGCAATACCAATACGCTCGGTTCCATCAGTGAGTGAAAACGTGCCGCCCGTTGTATCGTAACTAACAGTCACTCCGTCAGCTGAAGTAATAAGCACATTGCCAGAAGTGGCCGTAGAGAGCGTAAGATCACCTGTTGTGGTGGTTACGTTTGAGTTTGCTGTACCGTTTATACCAAACCCTGCTGAAGTAAGAATACTGAGCGTTGCCGAATCCATATCAATCATCCCACCAGCGTTTACAATATCAATATCATTCGTTCCGTCACCATTAAGCGTAAGCGTTCCACTGTCTGATGTAATTGAAACTGCCGTTCCCCCCATGGTTAGCGTGCTGTTTGAATCAATTGATGTTGCACCTGTTGCATTAAGTACAAACATTCCAAGAGGCGTAAGTGTAAAAGTGGCTCCATCAAGCGTAATGTCACCCGTTACGTTTACATCCAAATATCCGCCGGATGTAAGTGTGGTGTTTCGTCCCGATATGAGTGACAGATCACTGGATGCGCCTAATGCAGAGATGGCTTGTGAACCTGCGTTGGTGATCGTAAGCAATCCGCCTGGACCAGTGATGGTATCTGCAGAGCCAAACAGTGATAGATCACCTGTTGCATTAAACTGCGCGTAATTAGCAATTCCACCGTCTCCAAATTTACTGTCACCGACTACAGCTAGTTTTGCAAGTGGAGCAGTGGTGCCGATCCCAACGTTATATGAAATGTCATCCGGAGAAAGATTGGTTCCCACTAAGTTCCATGGACCGGCAGTTGAAGACACATCTGTCCAGCTTGCGTTTCCACTCGAATCCGACACCAAAACATACCCAGCAACGCCTCCATTTGTCATCTGAAACGTAGTAGTGCTAGTCTTTCCGTAAACGTCGAGTCTTGCCTGTGGGTCAGTCGTACCGACACCAACATACCCTGTCGATTCCCCCAGAAACAGCACTTCGGCTGCAAGACTGCTCGTAATACGCAGGTCACCCCTCGTTGCACTTAAAGCAATACTTTGTCCGGCGTTATATGCCTGTTGCAAACCCCCACCAACCACTGTCCAATCCTCAGTATCTGACTTGTAATAGTACAAAAAATCATCGTCTTGGTTATAGACCAGTGCTCCCGTTCCAAGCTGGGTAAGAGCTTGTATAGTTGCTAAATTAGCATAGTTTTCAACTTGAAGTTGTCCGTTAAATACCGTGTCGCCATTAAACACCGAATCTCCTGTTACATTCACATCGCCAGTCATCGTAAAATTACCCGTCACTACGGCACCACCTGCAATGGTTGTAAATCCATTGGAATCAACCGAAAACACGCGCTTTACGCCCGAACTATCGTAAATAATAAGTTCCTTTGAACCAAGCTCATCGCCTAGAACAAATGCAATATCACCATCAGACGTGAGCGTAATCACATCTAAAGTCTCAGCATCAATCGTCTCTCCATCGGCGAGCGTTATTTTTCCACCATGAACAGAGACGTCACCTTCAACACTAAAGTTTGCAACATACCCAGCATCTGGATTTGAAACAGTTACCGTTGTGTTTCTTGTGCCACTTGATGCGTCGATTATAATATCACCTTCGTAGGTAAGAAATGGTGTGGTTAGGCTCCCTATAACCAAATTCCCGGATTCTGTTATGTAATAATTGGTGGATTGAAAATATAGATTACCGTTTGGGTCAAGCGTTAATGAACCGGTTCCACTAAACGTCTGCGGTCCAGTAACCTTAAGATCTCCATTGATCACTACATCACCATCAGTCACCCTGATTCCACCTTGAAATTGGGCATCACCTGTTGTAAGCGTAGATGCAAGCGTCGAAAGCCCAGAAACATCAATTGTTTTTGCAAACGTGGCTGGTCCCAAAACCGAAAGTGTGGCAAGCGTTGACGCGCCTTCTACATTCAATTCGTCACGTACAATCATCCACTGCACATTCCCACCACCAAGCGCCCAATAATCCCCTCCTGACTGTAAATAAAACACACCTTGACCACGTGACTGGGCAACTAAAAAGTCAGGGCCTACCCATTCCCCATTAACTTCCAGTGCAAAATTCTCTAATCGCATCGTTGCATACTTGTAATCAGAGAACACAGCCGCATGTTCGTACTCTACGAAAGTGGCTTCAGAGAGCGAAATGCGGGTTTCATCAGCCAGCACGGAACCATTATCTCCATGCGCAAGATCACGATTACCCACACAATCAATACCTAACACATTGGCAGCATGAGTAGATACGTTACAAACAAAATTTTCTTGAAACCGAGATTGGAAATTAGCTGTAAACGTATTAATTTTTGCAACTTGTGTTGCATCTAGCCCAAGAAACACTATCCCAGCTGTAATAAACAATAGAATCATACTGAGTCCAAAAACTAAGGATGTAAATCCTAAAGATTGTTTTTTTACCGGTTCAACAGTAGAAGCAGTTTCATCAACCTTTCGAGGACCATGCATTTTTTGAATAGGAAACACGACAGGCTTAACCTCTACTCTCGATACTAGTGATTCTTGTTTATGAGCGATGCCATTTTTACGTTCGACTGCTTTCATTTCTTCTTCGGCAAAATGGTCATATATCTCGGAGTTTGATAATCCTTGTTTTTTGAGACTTTCGATTGTCTTTATCGTGGCAACAACTGAAAGTGGATAGTGCCCTACAACTGAGTCATCCGTCTCTGAAAATTTGCGAACCATGCGAGGCAAAAGCCCAAGCTTGGTGTAATACCGAAGCGTGTTATATGGATCAGAACCTGTTCGACCAATTCTAATACCACCATTCTTAAGAATTTCAATGAGTTTATTTACTGATACCAACTCAGTATTATCGGCTACATCCGTATGGTTATTTTTAGTTGTTGTAGCAGTGTGTGTACTCTCCATGTTGGCAGTGGCAATTATCTCCGTTCCAAAAGGCTCTTATACCTGTTTTCCCGTTACGATAAATGTAGCATCCACACTTAAACAGAGTCAATACGCAACTGCATTACTGTAGCGACGAAGTGATAATGTCCTGTTTGGGCGAAGTAGAAATGTCCTCAATTAGAATAAGGTAGTACACGAAAAGAAAGGAGGTGACTACCGAATGAAAAACATAATCATGAGTAGCAAAGAAAC
>Ga0210012_1003058_pt1 | contig 13961 bp, 12 predicted proteins | sample CryGeymeta201504_FD_183974 | JGI IMG/M metagenome (GOLD analysis project Ga0210012, IMG submission 183974) | Groundwater microbial communities from Crystal Geyser aquifers in Utah, USA - Crystal Geyser metaG 2015-04 (SPAdes) (version 2) | ecosystem: Environmental > Aquatic > Deep subsurface >... | reverse complement strand
CGACAAACTCGGCATCGATCTCATTGGCCCCGAGCATGATGACGTTGACACCTTGGACTTTGTCGAGGTGCATCATGACTGAGCCCAAAAAAGACCTGCGTGAGCAAATCACGGATCGCATCGTCGCCTCCCTGGAGTCGGGTGTCATGCCCTGGCGCAAGGGTTGGAGCAATGAAGGTGGTGTTGCTGCCAGACTTCCCCGCAATGCGGTTTCCGGCCGCATTTATAGCGGTGGTAACCGGCTCATGCTGATGATGCAGGGGATGGACAAGGGTTATGCCGATCCACGCTGGCTGACCTACAAGCAGGCAGCCAGCCTGGGCGGTGGTGTCACCCAAGGCGAAAAGTCAACGCCCATTGAATACTGGGACGAGCTGCCTTTTCATCGCCGCCGGGACGTGGACATCACCCACAATGGCGCTCGGGTCACCCTGGCTGAAGCCCCGGAAAAATACGCGCAAACGGTCAAACTCTCCAACGGGCAGCAAGTGGACACCCGCCAATTGGTGGTGGAGTCTGACGGGACCAAATACAGTTGGAAGCAAGCAGAGCGGACCTTGAGCTTGCTGTTCGAAAAAACCAGCCATGCCTTCAACGTCGAACAATGCAACGGCTTGACCCTTGAACCCATCGCCACCACAAAAGATCGCCCCGCTGTCGAAAAAATCGCTGCAGTTGAAAAAGTGGCCAGCGGTATGAAGCTCGACGGACTGACTCTTGGCCATGGCGGTGACCGGGCTTTTTACTCGCCAACGCGCGACGCGGTTCAAATGCCAAATCCGGATCAATTTGAAAGCCCGGAAGCCTACGCTGGCACGTTGCTGCATGAACTTGGCCACGCCACCGGCGGCGAAAACCGGCTGAACCGGCCTCTGGCCAATGGCTTTGGCACGAGCGAATATGCCCGCGAAGAATTGGTGGCGGAGTTATGCAGCGCTTTCGCCAGTGCTGAGACGGGCGTGAAGTTTGACGACAAAAATCACGCGGCTTATATCGGGTCGTGGCTTGAGACCCTCAAAGCTGACAAACACGCTGTTTTTGCGGCAGCCAAAGACGCGTCAAAGGCCGTGGACTATTTGCTTGAGAAAAGCCTGGGCGTCGAGGTCGACAAAGACGTTGGCCTGGTGGCGGATGAAGTGCAGGCCGAACCCGCGAAAGAGGAAGTCCTGAAGCCATCAAAAGCCCGGGCGAAAAAAGTAGCTAAACCTGAAACTGAGCTGGAAATTTAAGCATTGACGGCTCTGCATGTCCCAGTCGCAGCGACAGCAGCTCTACGTCATCCCCCGAACCCAGGGGGACATCACTCGCTTCGTATGGGTGGCCTTCCTGATTTTCGGGTTGGTCACCGCGCTGACCTTCGTGCTGGTGACGCAATACACGGCTTGGCAGTTTCGTTTTCACCCGTCGCTTGGGTCGCCCGCCACGATGCTGGGCCAGACACGGATTTACTGGCCTTGGGACATCCTGATCTGGATATTTCGGTACTTCCGGCCAGACTCGTCACCCGATGTCCTGTCCGTCATCAAGAAGGCCCAAGTGCTGCTGGCTGCAGGTGCCATGACCGCCATTGTTTTCCCGGTGGCCTACGTGTTCCGGCGAACCCGCAAGCTGAAAGACGAACGCAATGACTTGCACGGTTCGGCCCATTGGGCCTTGGCAGAAGAAATCGAGGCTGCAGGCATCTTGCCAACACTGGCCAATGTTGGCGGTGTGATGCTGGGTGCTGTTGACGTTCCCGTCAAGAATTATGGTTTCAACCCGTTTGGCACAACAGCCAAAACCGTCTATCTGCGCCATAGCGGTCCCGAACACATTCTGGTGTTCGCCCCCACGCGTTCGGGTAAGGGCGTTGGTATCGTGGTGCCGACACTGCTGTCCTGGTCAGAATCCGTGCTGGTGCATGACATCAAGGGGGAGAACTGGGCACTGACGTCTGGCTTTCGCGAGAAGGTGTTGAAGCAACACTGCCTGCGGTTTTCGCCATCAGAAACGGATTCGGCACGCTTCAATCCACTGTCCGAAATTCGGCTTGACGACAACCTGGTCAAAGACGTACAGAACGTTTCGACCATGATTGTTGACCCCGACGGCAAAGGCCTGCAGGACCATTGGGCCAAAACCGGCTTTGACCTCATGACGGGGGTCATTATTTTTGTTCTGGTGTCCGATGAGCTGGAGGATTCGCAGCGGAATTTGTCAACTGTGCAAGCCATTTTGTCTGACGGTGGGCCGGTGCGCGAGTTGGCAGAACGGTTGGCAGCCGACAAAGACTCAGAAAGCGACGAAAAGACCAAAATTGCCGAGGGCTTTCGGGCGGTCATGGAATACATCCGGGATATCGGCTACGAAAGGATCGGTGCGGGTCACTGCACCGATGTGGAACTGGTCGCCTGGAAAACTGCCTCCCAAGCGGCCCAGTCGTTTCTGAACAAGGCCTCCAACGAGGCTTCTGGTGTGCTGTCGACGGCCCTGTCGTTCCTGTCCCTGTACCGTGATCCGATTGTGGCGGCCAACACCAGCGCATCGGACTTCACCATCGAGTCGCTGATGCAGCGCAGGACCAGCTTGTACCTGGTCGTGCCGCCCTCCGACAAAGACCGCCTGAAGCCACTTTTGAGGCTTGTCATCAACCAGGTGGTTCGTCGCCTCACAGAAAAAATGGAGTTCGACGAGACCGGCGCTTCGAAGTCGCGCTTCCCCCACAAGATGTTGCTGCTGATTGACGAATTCCCGGCGCTCGGGAAACTGGAAATTTTTGAGGAGGCCCTGGCATTTATCGCTGGCTACGGGCTCAAGGCGCTGTTGATCACACAAGATTTGTCCCAGCTGACAAAAGCCTACTCAAAAGACGAGTCGATCATGTCGAACTGCCACATCCGGATTGCCTTCGCGCCCAACAAAATCGAAACGGCTGAACTGCTCTCAAAAATGAGTGGTGCGTCCACGGTGGCCCACACCCAACGAAATTTCTCAGGTTCACGCCTGAGCGTGGTGCTGAACAACGTCAGCACGAATGAACAACTGAGCCAGCGACCACTTTTGACACCGGATGAAACCATGCGCCTGCCACCCGCTGATGAGCTGGTTTTTGTGGCTGGTCACGCACCGATTTACTGCCAGAAAATCATCTATTACAAGGACGCAGCACTGGTGAAAAGACAGATGCTGGGGGCCGCCAAACTGATCGGGAATGCAGTGAACGACGCGCGGGTGAAAGCCGCTTGAAGCTGACGGATACAACCCTTGAAGCATGGCAGCAAAGCAACTGAACCTTGTACCGCTTTATGTGATGCTGGTGGTCTTGTCAGTGGTGGCGATATTTGCCATGACGGCGAAGTCTGTTGGCATCGTTTTCAATGTCACTGGCTCGATGCCTGGCACCGTCTACAAGTTGGGTCATGGTGAAAAGGGCAGCCTAACCAGCTTTTGCTCGCCGATTCCACATCCATCCATCGGTCACGGCTCGTGCCCTGATGGCAGCATGCCCTTGATTAAAAGAGTGGTGGGGGTTGCTGGTGATCTTGTGACGGCAACGGATCACGGGGTTGAAATTAATGGACAGCCAGTGCCGAATTCAAGGCCGCTTGACCTAGATACCAAGGGACAGGCGCTTCCCCATGTGCGCGGATTTTTTACGCTCAAGCAAGGGGAAATCTGGACTGCAGGTGAGCACCCGAACAGCTTTGATTCACGATATTTTGGGCCTGTGAAATTTCCAAGGGACCACCACAACAGGACACGCAAATCCTTTTCCGCATTTGTCGAAGTCTGATCGGTTTGCTGTGCGCGTGTGTCACGCTGCGCGAATTGCGTAATCCAACCCAAAAAGCCAGCCATTCCGATCCAACGAAACCGCTGATTCTAGTATCAGCCTTGCCAGTCATTCCAATTCAAAACCGCAACCTGTGCGTTCTCACATTGGCTAAAACCTAGGTCGAAGACCCGTTACGGCCATTCGGCGACTAACCATCACGGGCAGGTCAGTGCCCGTAGCCGCCATTGAAGATGAAAATCTGCGCGGCTGCACTGGGCCAATGCGGTCGTTCGTGAAATTTTGCTTTCGGTCCTTGAGTTTGGCGCTCTGGCGACTATTGGTTGTCGCGATCAGATTTCCGCTGAAGCTGCGTGCGGTCATTCCGTTTTGGTAGTTGGCTGACCGCTTTCACTAAAAGCGGCAATTGAACAACTCGATGACCGACAGATAGCTTCGCTTCCGAAGCGCTCATTGCGTGGTCATGACGTCGAGGACGAAACGTCAATGCCTGCCGGACGCCGTAGTCAGCGGGACGAGCTAGCGTTTTCCAGCAAGTTGATCCGCACCTTCTCAGCGTCCGAAAACGAGTCGATCTCGTTGCAGTCTCGCGTCAACAGGTCGAGGTTGATTCGTCCTCTGGTGGGCGAGTTGGTCCAGTAATAACCCTCCAAGCGCTTGTCGCCCGATGTAAGCCGAAGGTCACCGTAGCCGGTAGTAATCTTATCCTCAGCGTCCTGCAGTCGCCGCATCTCGAAGACGTACTGAAGCTGGGCTATTGCGCTGCGCGGATCAACCGCCATGGTCTCGAGCGTGGAACGGGCCGGTATGCTGGGCGTATAGGATTGAATCGTGAGGAAAAAGTAGCTCTGCCTGACCACAAATGCAATGGGGATGGGAGGTAAAGGTTCGGCACATTCGGTTGGTTTGAACTCGGTCTTCAGCTCACCCCACCACAGCCCGTGGACCATACGCTTTCCCATGAGCCATGCGAGCCACCGGTATTTCCACTGCAATTTCGACAAGACCCAGATCAACAAAGGCTGCACGGCCAGGGCGGTGGAGACGCTTTGCCAGATGACTCTCAGCGGTTCGGACTGCAGTTCAGCATGTCGAAGAAGCACAAGGCCGGCAGTCGACGCCACGACGAAGTACCCGCAGTACTTGATCAGCCGAACAAGGTCGGCGTAGGTCAGGCTGACAGGCAGCATCAAAGAGTATCCCTCACGGTGCGCAAACCGCCTTCGTAAACCGACAACTCACGCTCGTGGGTTAGCAACCCGATGGCCGCGATTCCATCCACCCTCGAGGCCAGCAACGCTGTCATGTGTCGGGCACCACTGGCTCGCGGCAGGGTTGCCGGCGCCGCTGGCAGCGGTGGAGCGATGAACTGACACAGATGGGTAAGGGACGCTGAATCCGCATGAATGAAGTGGAAGCCGTCGTGCCACTGGGACGACCGGCGCGATGTACGGACGATCACCGGGCAAATGGCCTCAAACCCCGTGACGGGCAGCTCGAAATGTTCGTCGCCCCCAACTTCGAGTGGCAGATGCGGCAGCGCCGCCAACGAATCGTAAAATACGATGCCCAACCCGGCGAAGTCATCTGCGAGTCTGGGCGCAACTTGCCGAAGCAACTGTAGGGCGCTGAAAGCTTGAGGTGAATGCAATGGAAGGTTCTCTATGCTGGCCCCAACCCAGTTCATTGACGTAGTCCGATATCGAACGATTAGCCGATTAACTGGCCAGCACAGCTAATGGTTTTAATCATTTTATCCCTTTTAAAGACAGGGCTATTGAAATCGCTTGCGTCACCACTACATACACCTGTGCCGAGGTTCTTAGGACGCTTTGAAACAGTAGCTAGATTGCTGTTGAAGGGCGGAACGGGTGGCTCGGTTCCCGCAGGCGACGCGTCTAGCCACGCGTCGCGCCGACCATCTCAAGCCCGATGACCTATGCTAAATCTGAGCGCCCTTTTCTACACAGAAGTCGAACTTGAACCCTGCTTCTTCGGCAACCTAAACCTTCGAGAAGATGACCGAGCGGATATCGCCGAAGCGAAAAACGAGGTTCGCATGGCGCTGCGGGACGGCATTCCACGCGTTTACGCTGATGAAGGGCACCCCGGCAAGGTTCCGCAGCCACGTTTCTTCACTCAGGGGTCCTGGGCCTACAAGACGCTAAACGCACCCGCGCAGAAGCCGCAACAGGCCGACGTCGACGATGGCTGCTACTTGCCGCTCAGCTTTCTGATTTTGACCGACAGCCCCAGCGTCGCGGCTGATGTCTTCTTCGACGTGGCGCAGAAGGCGCTTGAGCCGCTGGTGGAGGAAAAAGGCTGGAATCTTTCCGGCAAGCCCACCTGCATCCGTGTGGAGATCAGCGACCTCGCGCACATCGACATCCCTCTGTACGCAATCCCAGACAAGGAGTTCGAGACCCTCGTCAAGGCGGAAAACGCCAGGCGCGCAGCACTAGAGGGCATCCGCAACTTTGCGGAAGCAGCGATGGAAAGCTGGGATGAGCTGCCCACGACCAAGGTGCTGCTGGCTCACCGCGTGGAAGGCTGGATGCATTCTGACCCGCGCCCGGTGAAAGAGTGGTTCGTCGACCAGGTTGAGACCAAGGGCGAACAGCTTCGCCGCGTCGTCCGTTACATCAAGGCGTACCGCGACTGGACTTGGAAGGCCGGCGGCCCGAGCTCGATCCTGCTGATGGCGGCGGCTACACCACTGTTCGTGAAGCAGGATCGTCGCGACGACCAGGCACTGGTCGATGTCGTGAAGCAGCTGCCGACGGCACTGCGAAAGGGCGTCAACAATCCTGTCAACCCGAAGGAGTCGTTGACTGATCGGCTCCGTGCGTCCAACGACGACTTGGACATGGTCGAGCAGGCCGCGGCGCAGTTCGAGGATCTGGGTCGCAGGCTCCAGGCGGCCCTGGACGCCGGCAACGCCGAACAGGCGTGCACATGGTTGCGCGGCCTGTTCGGTTCGCGGTTTCCTGACCGCCCTGATCGCGTCAAAGTGGGGGCCGCGGCCTCCGCCGTCGCCGCTGCCATCGCCGCATCTCCGGCGATGGCAGGTTCGTCCGAGTTGGTCGGGCGTACGCGCGCCGGATGAAGTTCGAGAAGGTCGCGATCCCAGACCTGACCGCCGCGCTGCACCAGCGCGGCTTTTCCTACTTGGGTCGCGGTTGGCACAACTGGATGATGTTCACGGGCGAGCTTAAGCTGCAGGCGCAGAGCTACCCTTGTGAAATCGCCGTTTCGCCGGAGCTGGACGAGTTCCCTCGCGTCTGGCTGAACCCTTTGCCCGCGGGGCGGGTCGAGTTGCTCCCGCATCTCAGCGCCGACGGTTACTTATGCTACTTGGCGCTGGGCTCGGTCATCTTCGACTACTTCGACCCGATTTGGCAGACGATGGCCTGCCTGGACCGGGCCGAGCAGGTGCTTGAAGACATCCTGGCCGGCAAGATGGTCGAGGACCTGGCAGAGGAATTTCACATCACCTGGGGCAGCAACTCGTGCATGCTGGACGTGGATGAGAGCCGGCCGGGTGTCCTTGATGCCTACACCTTTGGCCAGAAGGTGACCGTAGTCACCGATGACAAGACCCGCACCCACGCCAAGCTGGAAGCCATCGGATTTGGGCAGCCCAAAATCGAGCTTTCGGCATTCCGCGTACACACCAAGTCCAAGCCGATGCCGCTCCGTACCAACTGGCCGCCGAAAACAATTCAGACCTTCCTGCAATGGCAGAACACGCTCGACCGAGCCTGCCGCAAGAAAATCGAACAGCGCCTCATGCAACTGTTCGAGCGCAAAGCGTCCCGTGTTCTGGTCCTCATTAACTCGCCGACGGTGCAGTATGGCATTGAGGTCGACCTGAAACGCGCACTGGACGGCGAGGGCAAGAGACTATCGCTGCGCGAAAACCTGTATCGATTGTCGATCCACAGGATCTCGGTCTACCACATCAACGACAAGTACCTTGCCGGGCGAAATCTCCCCGGATCGAGGACGCTGGCTGGGCTTCGGGTAGGATTGATCGGCTGCGGCACCATCGGTGGCTATCTGGCAGAAATGCTCGCAAAGGCCGGGGCGGGCACGGCCGGCGGGGTACTGACGCTGGTTGACATGGGTAGGGTTGAACCCGGCAACCTCGGGCGCCACCGCCTTGGTTTCAAAGCCCTGATGATGAGCAAGGCGCAAGCCATGTGCGATGAGCTTCGGCGCGTCGCGCCGGGCATCGATGTCGTGGCCATCGTCGGCGATGCAAAAAAGGCGAACCTAAGACCACTGGATCTCCTCATCGACGCGACGGGCGAGCAGGGTCTGACTGAGTGGCTCACCTGGAAATATGCGGAGAATATCCCCTTCCTGTCGGCGTGGGTCGAGGGCGCAGGCCTAGCCGTCCGCTCCCTGCTGAAGGCCAAACCTGAGCACGCCTGCGCGCGCTGCGTGTCCCGTCCACCCTTGAGGGATCAGTACCGCGTGTTCGATGCGCCTGCGGAGGTCATCATGAAAGGGCACGGCTGCGAAGGTCTCTACGTCCCCTTCCCTGCTACCGCCTCGGTGCAGGCGGCGGCGCTCGCGATGGAGATGGTGCAGGCCTGGTTGGATGGCGCGGAGGCGCCCAGCTTCAGGACGCGCGTGCTCGATCAGTCACGCCAAGTCCATTTCAAGGATTGTTCGCCCCTGCGATATGAAGGATGCCCGTCATGCGCCACGTGAGTGACTGGACGCTCGACGACGGCAACGTCATGCTGAACTTCTCGGACGAGGTTCGCAGGGTCTTCGAAAATAACGTCCAGGTCGGCGACCGCCCCGAAAGCGGCGGCGTGCTCCTGGGTACCGTGCATGAGCGCGGCCTGCTCGTTACCCTGGCCACCACGCCCACACGCCTGGACAGGCAGTTCCGCTACCTCTTTGAACGGTTGCCTTTCGGACACCGAGCGATTGCGCGACGCCTGTGGCGCTCCAGCGCTGGCACGACCCGCTACATCGGTGAATGGCACACCCACCCACAGGACATTCCCACGCCCTCAGGCATTGACCTTGTTGAGTGGCGAAAGCTGGCCAAGGTGCGCGCCGACCAACGCCCGCTGTTGGCGGTGATCGTGGGACGCGAGGCGCTTCACGTCGAGTTGGCGCACGGCAACGGTCGCCGAGAGCTGCTCCGGCCCTACTGAGTTCTGCGTGTTCAGCGCCTGCGCTTGATCCTCAGCCTGGTGTACGCGGGCAAAGTCGGGCTGTGCACATGATGCTGAACATCGCGAATGGTGACGGGGACACGCCGCGCGGCATAGACCTGCCCGTTGACCCGCACGATGCAGTCCATGTAGTGCGTACCAAGGTAGCGTGTTCGCTCTTCGGTCTGCAGCATCCGCATCCCCACCCTGCGGTGGCCGAGGTCGCTGCTCTCGTCCGCCTCCAATCCCTTGTTACGCACCGTCCATTCCACGGTGGCGAACGCCGGCACGACGTGAGGGTTGGCAATTGTGAAAACCAGCGTGCAGCCCTTGGCGACCCCAGCCACCTGGTTGTGGTGATTGGCCACAAAACGGCGCTGCTGTCCACTGCCCGTGTAGACCGCAATGTCGATGTCGGGCAACTGCATGAGCGCCCGTGAGGTCTGCTCATCGACCAATTCGACCTCATCCACCTCCGGTAGCGGCATCAGGAAAGAAAACGCCTCGGTCCAGATCAGTGCCGCCGCACCTTCGTCTGACGCCTCGGCCGCGCGCTCGGTGATGTCCAGCAGCGCATCGAGCCGTGGCAGAAACGCGGACCACGCCTCATCGCTCATGCGATTGAGGTCTTCGTCAGCCTTGGTGGCCGGGTTCTGGACACGGCGGTTCCTGCTCAGCCGGCCATGCAATGTCCGGATGATGGAGATCAAGGCGTCGTCGTCAGCGACACCGAGCAGGAGGGCGAGGCCGATGTCGGGGTAGGCCTGGGTGACCAGGACGGTGAGGAAGATCGAGGACGGGCGCGAATCAGGGATGTCGTCAAACGACAAGGCGGCCCAGGCTTTGAGGTAGCGGATCACCCTGCGAACCTGCTCGCGCTCGCCGCCGGTGAGGGCATCCCTGAACCACTTGTAGAAGGCCTTGGGGTCGCTGGCCTCCCAGCCCTTCGTCAAGCAGGCCAGCCGTCGCTTGTCGGTGTCACTGTTGAGGTGGTAGACTGGGGTGTCGATGTGGAACTGATGCTCGTAGGACGCCCGCGAGCAGCGCTCCTTGGGCGGCTCCACCACGGAGCGCATGTCTGCGCATTGATTGCGGTAGTCGACGAGTTCCTGTTGCACCCAACGACGCAACTGGTCAGCCGTGGGTTCGATGTTTTCGCCATTGCCCCAATCGAAGTAGACGCCGAGATCGACGTCGTACTCATGCTCCGCGCGAACAGGTTTGATCATCGTGCCGTACTTGTAAGAGCCCTGAAGCCACGTCGAGATCGCATAGCCATGCTTGGCCTTGAGCGACACCTTCAGGTGCTCGGCCAAATCATTCCAGCTGGTTTGCAGGAATTCGCGCTGCCGCGTCGTGGGGCTCACACGGCTGATCAGAGTCTGGTCACCGGCGCCGTTAAACAGCGAGCTGGCGCGGCCCATGTCAGCTCTCCCGGACCAAGGTCATCTGGGGATGGTGGTTCAGGAACGGCGCCAACTTGGTGTTGAGGATGTCGCTGGCCGCCTTCTTACCCAGGGCCGTCAGCGTACGCCGCGCTGCCTCGGTCGCGATGTCCAGGCCGACATCTTTGGCCTGCTCGTGCGAAGGGAGCGCGTCGAGGCGGAAGTACCGATCCATAAGTTTGTGCTGCATCAACTGGTCGACCAGTTGCTGCTGCGACGAGATCGTGACGGAAAAGAGGCGGTTGTCGTCCATCCAGCCCCCGACGCCAAGCTGCCGGCCCGATTCAAAGGACAGGGAGTACATGTTGGTCGTGGTACCAACGCTGAGGATGCGGACGGCCTCGCTGGGCACGTCGAAGAAGTGTTCGGCCTCGTGAAGTGCCAGCAGATCCGGCGCATTAGCGTACAGGCCGCCGTCGGCGTAGCGCTGGCCGTCAAGCTCCGCCAACTCGAAGAACGTTGGTGCTGCCGAGGTGGCCAGCGCCACGTCCACCACCTTGTACTTCCAGTCGCGCGTCCACTCTGACTTGTGGCGCGTCTTGAAGACCTGTGGGCGTCCGCTGGTGACATTGACCGCGGGGATGCCCACGGCATGGACGGCGTCGTTGAGAGTGGCGGTCTCAGGGATCAGGCTCGTGATAACGTCGCGCAGGGCTTGCGATCGGTAGCGTGGCCGGTTCCAGTGCTTTACGATATCCCAGCCCTTGGCGACGCGTGTCGTCGGCTTCTCGCGCGGGGGGAAGATCCTCTCGCCCGACTTCTCGAAGGCTTGCACCACTTTCTCCATCGGGACCTCAAAGGCCACCGCCAGCGCGATGATCCCGCCAATGGACGTGCCGTAGGACAGGTCAAACCGACGCCCGATGGGCTCGCCGATGTGTTCCTCCATCTCCTGCAGAGCACGCGCCGTGAACAGGCCTCGATACCCTCCGCCGGTCAGCGCCAGTGCCTGAAAAGGCCAATCTTTTGTCCAAGCCATGCCCACCCCTAATGTTCATATGTTATGTGGAGGATATCTGAAGCGCACCTCTTCGAGTTGCGGACTCTCGACCGCCGGTTGGGAAGCCGAGTTGCAGCCTGCGAAGATGGATGGCCACTGTGCCCTCGGCACCTGCCATTTGCGCCCCCCGAGTTCCAGTTTAGCCATTGACGGTTTCATTCCACGCACCGTGAACCGGGCTCCCTGCCGCGACGGACGGCAATCGCTGCTATCAATGCCCGCTTTGGGTCGGGTGCTGCCAAATTGGCGCCAATCGCGATTGACTGCTGTTGGTCGGCAAGAGCCATCCACGATCTCGAATCCTATGACTGGTAACGATGCCTAGCCGGTGCTCACCCCAACAATTTGTAGCCACATCAGGTCGGAACTGGTGGCGTTTTTGCGCCGGATGGAGCGGCTTCATTGGTCAGATTACACACGAACCTCGCTCCTAAAGCACTGTTGAGCGAACTGCGGCAACCAGATCGTCAGGGGCAATGACTTTTTGAGTCAAAAAGGGAGTCAACCGCATTGGCAAATTTTTGATCACCCCAGCGCTTTGAAGTGCCACGGCCACTAGCTCTGTGCAATAGAGTTTTTTGCCATCATCATCCAGCGCTAACTGGTCGTCAAAGGGCCGCCCCAAAAGCGATTTGGCAGCGCTTTGAACCGCATCGACCTTGTCTTCAGGCATCCGCAATACTTCCCCATCCGAAGCCTGCTCGGTACTGAAAAAAACCTCTGGCGTATCGAGCTTTGTGCCAACGCCTGGCATGGCACTTTCAATGTAGATTTGGCCATCCGGTATCAACTGCACGGCGATGCCCACATGACTCCATTTGCCACCACCCTGGCCGAACAGTACCGCTTGCGTGATGGGGTCATTGTCAAGGCCGCGCCGCGCCACAACGGATCCGGGTCGAACTGCTGCAACAACGTGATCTCTCCAAGCCTCTTTTTCTGCCCGGGAAAAAGTGGCCGTCACCATGAAGACCATGGCCACCACCATGCTGCTGGTGAGCTTCACCGAGGAGAAAAGCCAGCGTTTGCCAGCCCTGTGCGCACTCTGTCAAGGGCATCACGAATGAGGTACGCCTCAAAATCGTCCACTGCATTGCTGCGCATTTCTGAGAATCCAACCCGCTTGACAAATTGGGCCAGCGCGCTTGCCAGTACTTCATTCATTTCCACCGTAAAAGTAATCATTTTAAAAAAACAAAATAATCGATTGGAATGGCGAAATAAATGTGAATCATTGTTGTAATTCAATATTTACCCGTCATAGAGAAAGTTTTACAAGAAGCGATAATTAATATATATAAATAACCGTTTTATGACCTCGATAGATATAAACCACAATACCGGAAAAACAAATCTGCAAACTGTCAACCATGCACCAAACCCCATCAAAGCAAGGATGGCACCTTGCTTTTGATCCCAGGCTAGCGACCCAAACCAGAGCGCGCCACCCCAGACCAGGCAAGTGACTGTGATGCAAAGAGCCCACTTGGCATAAAAGACCACTTGCCCGTACCGATATACAGCGCTATTGATCCAGCGTCTTGCTGTAGTTCTACGATTGTTGGTCATGGGAAAGTAATCTAATCAGATGAAAATAAATATGATCCACTATTATTTTTAGCAGCATGAAGTCATTGTCTATTTTAACTCAGAGTAGCTATAAAGTTAATAGGTAAATTAATACGATGTTGTTTTTAAAACTCATAATTCCAATTCTTTATCCCTTGTCTTCTCAGCGGCTAAAAATGCCAATTCCGGGTTTTTCACTTTGATACCCATTTGCAGAGCTTCTTTGGCAGCCAACTCCCGAAACGTCACTGACCCTGTGACGAATACTTCACCACCAAATTTTTGAGAGGCCAGTAACAGCCCTGCGCGCATGGCTTGTGGGTCGTTCTCTTGCGTCACATCGATCCGCGGTCCACTGTCGGTCAGTCGTACCGTGCCACGGGTGTCAAGGTATTCAATGCAGTGCTCTGGAGTGATCCTGAGCCGGGCTGTGCGGATGTCGAAGTCGTCGGGTCGTACCGTGCCCCTGATGCTGTTTTCCCGGCTTGCTGCGGGGGCGGTATGACCGAGGTCTTCGCCCTCGATGCCTGCCTTTTGTTTGGTTTTGTCTCGCTGGGCCCGGTAGCGCAGCCCGCGAAGTGCAGAGATTGCCGCCTCGTTGCCTAATGCAGCCTGCCGCTCAAGCCACGGCAACCATTCCATCGCGTTGGCATGTGTAAGCGCCAGGCGTTCACGCTTTTGCCGGTCTGCCAGGTCTTCCATCGCCGCTGTGCGCTGTGCCGCCCACAAAAGTCGCGCTACAGGGCTGCCGTATTGATGTTGCAGCTGGGTCGTGGTTCCGGCTCTGACAGCCGCAAGCTGTTGGAGCAGGTTTGATTTTTCTGCCTTGTGAAGCTCCCGCATCTCAAGTCTTGCGGCCTTTCGACTGTCTTTTGCCGTGTACTTTTCTGACTTGTATTGCTCAAAGAGCGCTGTGCGTGCGACGGCACGATCCAATCTGGCTTGTTCGCGTTGCTCGTCGCGTCCGGTGCGCCCGGGATGTTCACGCGAATCTGGGT
>Ga0210012_1003055_pt1 | contig 13974 bp, 9 predicted proteins | sample CryGeymeta201504_FD_183974 | JGI IMG/M metagenome (GOLD analysis project Ga0210012, IMG submission 183974) | Groundwater microbial communities from Crystal Geyser aquifers in Utah, USA - Crystal Geyser metaG 2015-04 (SPAdes) (version 2) | ecosystem: Environmental > Aquatic > Deep subsurface >... | reverse complement strand
GGCGCAGAAGTGTGGGCTTGTTGATAATGATACTCTTGCTGAGGAGGATTAGCACTGGGCTGTTGACCAGAAGAATCAGACGCAGCATGATGAACACCATCTTCACTCTGTTCCGGTGAGATGACACTGGAGGTGTAACCGCCTTCCGCGTTGGCACTGTAGAGTCGCAATATAGAGTGGTATGAGCATCTTGAACTAGTATAGATAGAACTTGGTACCCAAAAAAATACAAGAAAAAAGAAAACCAAGATACACTCACTCAAAGTCATAGGTCATGCCATTGGGAGCTGGCCTATCATCTTCCAAAAGGTACTCGGCGAGAAGGTCTACATCCAACGGATCGTTTCCGTCCATTAACCATGCCGGAGGATCACCTGGGTCGTGTTGTTGTTGTGAACCATCTTGATTGGTATTGTGTGCCGGAGCAAACATGGGCATATTATTCACATCCGTAGAAGACATGATGAAGTGATTACTGTTATTTGGAAGTAATGTTATTGAGGGAACTGCCTGAACGAACGATAAGGGTAGTTAGTGGATGAGAGCAACGAAAGTGAGTGAGTTTACCAGTAGTATTTAGAAGCGTTGATGCAATGGTTGATGTTTGTTTGAGTTGGCAAGGCGCTTAATGAAGTCGTATGCGACAGAAGGCATTAATAATTCTTGACGTCTGACAATAGTCGCAAGAATGACATCAGCAAACGAGGGGCAAGAGTCCTTAAGTATCAGCAAAACAAGGGTGATCAGGGAAGGCACATACTGCCATGGAGGTAAAAATCAGACAGGCGGTCAAATAATAAAGGATCATCCGTCTCAATTCTCAATGAAGATCCTTGATCTGCAAGCTCTCCCTGTGCCCTCTTTTGCTGGTGCCATGTATTCTCACGATCAAGTGCGATGGTTGTTAATCTCTGGGCCGAGCAAAGTGAGAACTCGACTTGGAAACTGCCCTTGAATTTGGAATTTCCTGGACGATTTTCTTGCATCTTGATTCTCGATTCATCTGTCTGTTCTCTCTGAGGGGCGCTCTTGCTGATAAATGGATAATCTGCTAGTAGAGTGGAGAGAACTATTCACAAGATCCAGTTTTTTGACAGGTTTGTTCACCTCAGGGACAAGTACGGCAGGCGGTAGGTAGATTTCATACGACTTGTATCTGGATCTTCACGGTCCTTCCTCTCAAACAGATTCTTAGCTTAACTCACCTTCAATTTGCCTCCTCACTGTGTGTAAGATATGTATGTATGTATGTGTTTACAGTAGAGTAGACTAATACTATCGTTTGGCAATGATAATGTACTGCAAGAGCCCTCTGAGTCACGAAAAAGATGCTGTGTTATGATGGTGTTGAAGTAGTAATGGAGGATGGCTATGAAAAAACAAAGACATTATTTTTCATTTGCACACCTGGATGATGATGTAAAGAGAATTCACTAAAAAAGCTTTACTACTAGTAGACTACTACTAGACTAGGAGTACGGTAATAATAATCTCGAGCTCCTCCCTTTAATAGTACTGTAGTTAATAGTACAGAGTCTCCTCGGCATGATTCACTACTATCAGAAGTACTACCACTAGACTACTAGCGTTTTTCTAGACTAGAATTTTTGGAATTCCATTTGCAGTGTGCTGAATGAGAGTACTAGTTCCTTCCGTTCCGCCAGCAAATAAGACTATACAATCGATTTCCTTTATGTCTTTGAATGATGGTGGTGTCAACCTTTACTTCCAAAAAAGGAGTACAAACGTCATCAAAATGCAGGGATAACTTAAAGATTTCCCCCCTTTTTGACATTTTTATTGGGGGAACTTTGGCGACGGAAAAAAGGAAGAAAAACAGGAACAACAAAAATTATTAGGTTGCTTGCGCTGTCAACTTGCAACGTGCTAGCTTTCCTCATCATAACAACATAACATGATCATTGTGTGACGATAATAATCCTGAAAAGAAACTACAAATACATCCATTGGTGGATAAGGATAGGATAGAGTACACCTTCCAACTAGCTGGATGCACTTAGTCTTTTGACTTCTTTGGTTTCAGTGTTTCAGCCAGTATCCCACGTCCACTACCCACTACTGTTCCGGATAAGCGACCGTCGTAACATTCCAAAAATCGCTTTCATCGAAAGCACACAACAAAATGGCCAATTTCATATCATCTTCTTGGAACAGAGAATCATGGCTAGGAATCCTTTTGGTATTTCAGTTGGGTGCTTTTTTACTTGACGTGTTCGTCGGTGGAAATACCAATCACTTCTTTGCCTTTTTATTGGCCATTGAGCTTCATGCGTATGGATTCTTACTGCTCTATCATCTCGAACACAACGATCAACAACAACAAATACACAGTGAAGAAAATGATGATGATGATGATGATGATGATAGCGAAGGTTACATTCCTCCGCCTGTAGGGAATATTCTTGTGCAGGATGGTGATGGTTCATCTGGCATTAGCAATGTAACATCCTACAGTGAAGATTCTAGCTACGCTCACGGTAAGAAGAACGACAAGAAGCTTAGCCATGAAGATTCGGGTTCTTCCTCCATGGCGTCTATTTCTACCACAGAACAGTGGAATGCGGAAGATGACGATGATCAGTTTGAGGACCCTCCTCGATCCATTGAATGCTGTGGACGTTTCTCGATTTCCTACGGAGGATTTTTTATTTTGGCACACACATTGTCAGCGTTGCTAGTACTGTCGTCTTTGAATCAGCAATTTTACCACTTGAATCTGAAAACTGGAGTAGTACCCGAAGAAATTGCAAGAATTGTTTTTTTGCTGTCCTATGGCATGTTTGTGGCCTGCACTATCCTGTCCTACTACAAACGACACATCGAACCAACCTTTGACCGTCCATTTATGAAAAATGTACGTCTGAAACAGACTCTGTCATTCGTGGGTGCAATACTAGCGTTGGTGATATTTGGGACTATGCTGCGACTACGGGGGCTTACAACAGAACAGTTGCAACGCTTTTACTACGGGTCTTTGCCATCGTCCAATGACGACCAAACATCATCATCGACATCACAGCAACCGTACTTGGGAGAGGTATGGGTAACAGGGGCCTCCATCATTGATGATGATGCTGTATGCGTAAGCTACCAAGATACAATTACGGTCAATGTGAGTGTTGTTTATGGAGGGAAATGGGCTTGTCCAAAAAATCCTTCCCAACGGTGTACGGCAACCGTCACTTCTCAGGTGGAATGTCATTATTACGAATCTAATCAGCAAGATGGACTGGATGATGATCAAGTTGCAGAGGAAGACTATGAGAATATCGACAACATGAACGATGCTTGTGTTAACGACTACGTGTACTTTCGATACCATGACTACCAATTTGACGACGATAATGCTTATGATTACAGCAAAAGACCCTCCTTTAAACATTGGAACCGACCGACGGAATCAATCATCGGTACTTGTGATGGATCTTGTATAGCTCGATCGGGTATTTGGAGATCAGATCAATATTCATCGTACGCTCAAAGCAATCATGCCATGTATCTGTCACTCGGAATGGGGTTATGCTTTCTCGGGTGGCCAATATTTACCTGGTGGCAAAAAAGATGCCGGCAACGAGCTTCTACTAATATTGTCAATAAAAATGATACAAAAATAAGCAAGATTGGGATGGAGATGGAGATATATTCTATTTGAGTGTATTATGGCCGCAAAGTGATAACCAGTGCTAGCTGGCATCACTGGGCAATATAAATGGGAACAAATATTAATATAATCTGGTATTTGTATGTCATCTACTCGCATCTATCATACGTCTACGCTTCCACATTATGAAGCCTCCTGAGGACCAGGCTATTTCCAACATGTTCTGCACGCACCTTTGCTTAGAATTCATAGGTGGCAGCCACCGAAGCAATTCCATTGTAAATGTATGTGTTGTTAAAAGGCACGTACTGTCCCGTAATAATCTTGACAGCTTCTTGCGAAGCTACACCCCCGACCAAACTCGCAATAGTGTGAATTTCTGCCTGTCCATAGCGCGCCAACTCTTGGGCAAACTTGGGAGTCTCGGCAGCCAAAAGAGTCGACTGGACAAGTTCATTTTCCTGGAGATTCATTGACGAGACGACTTGCACAATGCACTCTTGGAGTGGACCAACGTCCTCTTGATATGCATCTGTCACACCCGGATAGCGTCCATGCATCTCGTAGAAAACTTGACAGGCTCGGAACCCAATATACCACAAAAAGGGTGTATGATCGGGAACTTCATAAGGATCCATTGTTGCCATCATCCAGTCGCCTTCCAAGTCTTCTGTAAGCTTGGGAGTCATTTCTTCTTCCAAGGATCGTGTCTGGAACAATTCCATAGAGTGTACATTCTGGCAGAAGGTCGAGAGATCCTCCTGCGAGACATCCTGCGTCGGCAAATATTGGCGCATTTCTTCCAAATCTTGGGCCGCTTGGTCGTGGTAAACCTTCTGTAGCTGGACATACCACTCCGTAGAAGCGGTCATGTCCTGAAATGAGATAGCATTGAAAATAAGGCACGTTAGGTATGACAATGAAAAAGTCATGAAAAACAAAACACTACAAAGGAAACGCCACAGGCAAGCGTACCGGAATGGTCCCATGCAAAGGTGGTTGATTTTCGTGACGCTTCAGAAAGGTATCAAACGCTTGAAGGAGAGCAGCAAACGTTTTCAAAGATGACCGATTTGTTGTAGCAGCCATGTTCTTGACCGTATCTCGCAATGATGCCAAATGATCCAGATCTAGAGTTCGTTCTGTGTAGGCCAGATAGGAGTTTTGCATGGCCTCTTCAAAATTCACTTCCGTGTCGGTATTTCGACTGGTTGCCTTGATGGCTTGACGAAATTCTTCTTTCTCTGCGGGCGTCATGGGCAAGGCACCATCATGAGAAGTTTGCCATTCTTTCGAAATTTTTGCCAAGATGAGAGGATAGGGGACGTGGCCGTGCTCGTGATCCTTTAATCGTTCCCATTGAATGGCATCGGCAAGCTCCAGCAGTTTGGGAAATGGTTTGACCAAACGGAGATCGGGAGGAGAAGAGGAAGGTTTGGGATCCAAAATAGGAAGAGGAGGTGTTTGCAATCGACAAATGCCAAATAATCCGTAAGATTGAACCGACACCAAAGGAACTCCTTGACCCTGACATGCTTTTCCAACCGACTTGAGCAAGGGAGGTTCCAAATCGCTGGCCACGACAAGGACATTGGGACTTGCGATGCTCTGCCACAGACTGGACCACCACTCGCTCTTCGAACAGGACACAGACAACCCCTCAGCATTGTGCATCCATCGTCCTTGAACGTCCGGATTTAGTTCGCATAGTAATTCCCAGGCGATCTGGCCACGTGATTTGTTTGTTGAATTTTTTTCTGTCAAGAAGAAATTAGACGCGTACTCTTTTTGAACCGATGCAGCATCGTCCATTACCAAAACATGTCCAATACCCGGAAGGACCAAATTTTTCAGTGTTTCGGTTCCTACAGCAGTAGCTCGTAGCAAGACGACTGTGGTGTCGCCCAGAGCCTTTTGGCCTTTGGCGCCCCATAGGCGCAACTGACGATCGTATTTTTCGTTCGTTGCCATTTTTTTAATATTAGCTTTTGCTCTCCTGGTCTCCTGGTCTCTCTACTACTAGTACTAGATGGCTAATACTAAGTCTAGAGAAGAGCTTGCTTTTTTGTGTTTTCGACGATGACGAAAGAATAATTTTTTGTCGGTTTTGGTGGAGTGTATGTGCGACCAGTTTGCTACTACTGTACTATTACCATTACGTAACTGGAGCGATACCTGGGTCCTCGACTCTAACAACTGTCACTGATGACAGCGTGCAAAGCAATCCTCCTATGGATCGAACACAAATTTAATAAAGAATTACTTCTGCGCGTCGTTTTGCACCCACCATGAAAGATTTGGTGTTTGTAATCCGAGAACAAAGAGGATGCACCCACCGACATTCACTTCTAGATAATATTTCCTAGGCACACGACAGTGTTACAATGACGTTTAATATGAAAAAAGTTGGGAGCTACAATACGGCGTTCAAAAATTCTGTGTTTGATCTTTTGTTCACAAGACCTACTCTTTGCCATCGACATAGGATACGTATCCTGCTAGCTGAGTAGTACTGGTAGAAACCACTTAGCGAGCACTCTCGGCAGATAGTTTTCCTGGTACTTTTCTACTCAATCGAGTACAATAGCCAAAAACCAACAGGAATACATTGGGGACGGCGCGCTGTGTATGAAGACGGAGTCATTAGATTTCTATTGCTGATGCTGTACGGCTCAATACAATACAATATCGTTCAGCGCACGCAGAGTACTCTCTTGATTCAATGAAATCCACTGTCAAAATTCAGAGAAAGGAAAGGTTGTACTCTACTATACATGAATAGAATGACTTTTTGGTTTCATAAATTTTGTTCTATCTTCACTACAGAATTGTTCGCCGACAACACAGAACCATTTTAGTTTCATGTTTCCTTCCTTCATTTTTCGACACGGAATCCACATAGAAAACAAAAATCGAATGCCATCGTTTCGCAATGCATGCAATGCTACATGCATACCTTTTTATTTAATTTCATAAAATGTGTGTGTTTGTTTTGGCAGGTGCATTCGTTGCGCATTTAGCAGCATCCCGAGCTTTGCTTGACCTTGGAAGAATTAAGGGAAACTCCACCCTTGGCTTGTCCGGTCGCTGTGGGCTGGGTCTTCATTCGGGCCTTGATTTGACTGGCCATGGTGAGAAAGGCCTGTTCGACATTGCTCGATGTTTTGGCAGATGTTTCGAGGAATTCAATGCCAAGACTATCGGCAAACTCCTTTCCTTGTTCGGTCGAGACGACGCGCTTTCCAGTCAAATCAGATTTGTTACCCACCAACAGCTTGTTGACATTCTCCGCAGCATATCTGTCAATTTCGTGCAACCACTGCTTTACATTATTGAAGGACTCGTTGTCCGTGACGTCATAGACAACAATGATACCATGGGCTCCACGGTAGTAAGATGAGGTAATGGTACGGAAACGCTCTTGTCCGGCTGTGTCCCAAATCTGAAGCTTAATGGTCTTTCCATCCAAGTCAATTGTGCGGATTTTCTATTTGTAAAAAAAAAAAAGTGAAACGAATAAGGAGAAATAGAGGTTTAGTAATTCGTGTCATACAAATCAAAAGAGTCCCCGTTCATCATAAAACGCCCAAACTGTTCTTACAAAATCGACACCAATTGTGGAAATGTAAGATTCCGTGTAAGTATCATCCGCAAATCGGAGAAGCAAACAAGACTTTCCGACACCGGAGTCTCCAATAAGGAGCAGTTTGAAGAGATAATCGCTGTGGTGCAGGCAGGTATCAGGGCGAGTAGAGAGGGGATAGAAGAAGCCAGTTAGAGCAGGATGAGAACAAAGAAATAATAATAATAATAATAATAATGGATCATCACGATTCCAGAATGACATGTCAAGAAATCAGGCGGGAATCAATCACCGTCATAGTTCTGTCTGTCTAGCACCACCATTAACTGACGGTGGTGAAAAGGACGGAGACAAGCCGCAGGAGAAGAGAGAGAGTAGGAGAGAGGTATCGGTGTGAAGTGTATCGACCAAGTTAATTTCGTCTGTACCAAGAGCGCCATGGTTTCAGGGACCCAATCAACAACAAAAAATCTGTATTATTTAAAAATCATAGTTGACTCTTTCACAATGACAGCTAAATTTTTAGCGCCAAGAATTCCTCCAGCCTCATGGTTGTTTACCATAATATGCACTGTGGCGGCCATCCCTCTCTTCTTTCTCCTCTCCTAGTGTTGCTGCTTTGTCGTCTTGTTTCAATCATCCAAGTGTTGGTTAACTTACTATTCGGGGTTCATGTTGGAGTTGCTTTAATAAATATGGAAGTACTAGACTACTGTACTTGTGATTGTGGCTGGGTGATGAAAGTTGTTTGTTTCAAAGTCAGTCGATCATACATCTCAAGCAGGGAAGACCGTTGAGAGGGCGCATTCGAAGAGGAAGCCCTCCGAAAAAGGCCACGACAGACGTGCTGGCGCATGGAAGTCAGTCCCATTAAGTGATTCCCGTTTGCTCAAGAATATGTCCTACGTAATGTGCAATCGACTAGCTAGTGCGTAGTGAGCCCCGTAGCTACTAGAGTAGTACACTAATAGACTAAGTACTACTCTAGAGACTACCAAGTAGTCTACTGTAGATAGTCTAAGAATACCAGGTCTGCTGGTACCACCAAGCTATTCCGAGTAGCTGGTAAGGCCTAATGGCATTCTACAGTTGTACCTACATTGCTACCTGGTATTGTTCTGCTTGCTACCAAATTTCACCAACAAATATCATGCAATGTATGATTTGGCTTTAGTTGAGACGACAAGTATACGAGTATTTCCAGTAGACCCATAGTAGCTAGTTGTGAGAAATGAGGTAGAGTGTGTGAACTCGAGTGAAAGAGTCGCCTGACCTGTGCAACGCAGCAATGTTCTTTACTGGCTTTTTGTCTCCTTTGCTGTTGTTTTTGTTGTTGTTGTAAGGGTGACATTCAATGGTAGCATGAAGGCATTTCATTTTGTTCTACATTTTGTACTGAAATCGGGCAAAGTAGAAATTGGAAACCTTTTGGAGCTTTGCTCCTTTTTTGGAAAGCATACGAAGTTTTATTTTCTGAATTGAAATTTGCCAAACTACTGTTGTACAGTCATGGGAGTCCTGCTGGAGCTTACTCCTTTTTAAAAATAATTTGATAGACAATAAGTGCGGCGTATAGCAGCAATGAGCCCCAAACAATTTTTTGCGTAGGTTTTTTTTCCTTCCATGCGGCTAATCATGAACTCTTACGAACGAAAAAGTGATTCGCGATAGTCAAAATAATGCAGAAACGTGCAATTTCGTCAAAACTTGAATGCGTCTATGCCGAGCCAACCAAGCAGTAGCTGATCGTCTCTAGATATTGGACTTCAGGATATTCTAGTCTACAAAAAAGACTATTGTAGTATCGGTACATGCTATCCCTGGATATAGTAAGCACTACTGTACGAACAATGACGAATCAAAAGTCAATGTGGCAAACATTTACTCTAGTTACTTTGTTGCGATCCTAGTCAATCCATCAAAGCGGGCTTATGGCAACAGAACTGAACGCGTCAGAATGTGGAGCCGCGACACAAAGTTGAAAACAATATAAATATTCAGAAATTACGCAATCTCTAAATTTCGAAGGAGAACAAACTTTCCTCCACCCTCCAGCCTACTTCATTCGCTGATGCTCCACCGCAATACGAACAACTGCCGCGGCTTCATCACACCTTATCGCCTCTTGTAGTATGCTTCCACAGGAGGAAGAGTCTCTGCCTCTGGATTGGGTCCGTACTGGGGAACCACTCCCTTTCCATGATATCGCAAGGGACGAAAGTAGTGAGATGAACCAGCTGCGGACCGTTCCCACTGCTTGCACAACTGGACATTTTGGCGGCCACAGCTTGGGGCAAAAAGTTGTCTTGGTACTGGGCTCCATCGCTTCGCAATTGCCGCTTGATAGGTTCCTTGACCAAATACTTCCATCCACACTTCTTGGCAAAGTAGACAGCATCCATGGCATTCGAAAACTTCAAGGGCGGTTCGGATTGGTAGGGGTCGGCATTCGAGGTCCAACCCATGAGGGAATTCTCCCACTTGGAGGTCGCATCACCGCCATTATCCACAAAGGAAATGCGCCAAATCTTTTCCGGGTGCAAGGGAGATTGCTTCACATTGGCTTGATCCTGACGAATCATGACAATCCTCTCGGATCCATCGGTTCTGTTGTACTTGGCAACTTCGGCCATTGGATCGAGGGCCGCAATTTCCTCTACCTTCTCGGGAAGAGGAGCTGCTGGCAATTGTTCGGGACTTTCCCAGACCAAATGCTTGCCTTTCTTCGTCAATTCTTCGCGACGTTCCTTCACAATGGCAATGGCAGCTTCTGCGTCGTCATCGGCCTCTTTGATCTCCGCGACATCCCTGGTAGAAAATGGTTGCCAACGTCCACCGGCGGATGCGGCGGACAGTGTCGTTGGTCTAGTAGTAGAGTTGTGAGCAATGTAGCGAGCCTTGGAAGCTACCGCACAAAAAGCTGGACGAAGTTTGAACATCTTGTTAAGGATGATTTCAGATGAAGTTGAGAAGAAAGTCAATACAGAGAACACTCTGGCATAGATTGGCCTTTGCCAATTAAGATCTGTAATTCTACAAGTAGACTAGTAGTCTAGAGTTGTAGACTAGTACCTGGTACTTGGCTGCTGTTAGTGTTTTTAAAAGATTGCGCTGTTTCTGTTAATCAAGGTTTTTTTGCTGCATGTGTCTGCTCGTCAACCGCAACTTCATGCGAGTTCGAGCTTTATTTTAGAGGTTTAAAAGATCGTTGTCGTTCAGCTCGACGTTAGATTGTACATAAAAAAAAATTCTCTCAGAGCCTGGCGATTATGACGAATCGACCGTTTGCTTCATTTTTCTTTTCTTTCCTTGCCTTCTTCACTTTCAACCCATAATCCTACACAGATTGACAAACACTTTTTTTACACAAACAAACGTGAAACCACGTCTTGTTGCAAGATGAGTACATCTAGGTCGACCATCCACCACCGCAGTGTCTTGAGTGATGCGAGTAACTCGGTCCCCCCACCATCATCGTCTCGAGCACGTCGCAAATCCTTTTGTGTCTCGGATCGATCCAATAATCAAATAGATGCCACTCCCAGCAAGGCAGATCGACGTGCCTTGTTGGCCGAGTGGCGCAAAGCTCGTGAGATAGCATCCGGTACCTCGACAGAAAAAGTAATAGTAACAGCAACAGCAACAGCAACAACACACCCTTCGGGAATTCCCAGTTCGGCCGAAGCCGCCGACACAAAAAAACGCAGCAGAATCCATGATCATCGTCATGCTCCACCGTTGCCACCCAGTGGATCTTCTAGCAATGACTTTGTTACTGCGATAGATACTGGAGTATCGGCTCGGGAGCGCATTCGTCAACGCCGACGATTGCAAGACGAGAGTCCCCGCATTCCCATGAATCCAGCGAGTAGTAACAATACCAAGAGTTCAATTCAATATTACGATGAGGATGACGACGCAACCACGACAGGAGGATATCGATTGACAGCTCGCTCACCGTTGTTGCGATGCTCTTTGGGAGGAGCTCGGCGTCGTTCCATTTCGACTAGTGCTCGTCGGGGACGAGGAGCCCCTAGTCCTATGTTGAGCATGAGTCAGGAATCTGAAGGTAAGAACATGATGTTGATGCCGCTGGATTTATATGCATTTGATTCTTCAGTTGGTTTATTCCGTGAACTAATAACTCCCTTTCTACGTAAAATGCTCTCTCACCCACTTCAACAGACTCTCAAAACAGTTTGCCTTCCACTTCAGCTCGCAAAGCAGCCACCAATACTAGTCTCGATGACCTCACCGACGATGATGTGGAAACCACGGAAGAAAAAATTTCTCTCCGTTCTCGCGTCAAGGAAATGCAACAGCGTGTTCAGCAATTAGAACGAGAAAAGATTGACCTCTCAATGGCCAAGGCTCCTCTAGAGAATCGCTTCCGTCAGAAGGAGGAAGCATGGAAGAAGGAAGAGGCGCGGTTGTATCAGGAAATCGATGCACTTGCGCAAGCTTCTAAAGAAAGCGACGAACGGTACAGAGACCTTGAAGTCAAGTATGATGCCAAGGACGAAGAATGCAAGCAGCTGCGTCTTGCGGTTCGAAAAGCCTCCAGCTCCGTCCACGCCAATCAGGTCAACGACAATAGTTCCTGGTCTCGACAACTCCAAAATGATCGTGATGTCGCCGAGCTTCGGGATAAGTTGCGTCATGCCGAGGAGGAAATCGAGGCTATTCGTCTGGCTAAGGCATCGGTTGAAAGTGAACTCCACGGAACCAAGATTGAATTGGAAGCCCTCGTGCGCAACTTTGAAGAACTGCAGAGCGACTATGACGAAATCGCTACGTCAACCTCCGAAAATAAGGAAGCAGAAATTAAGCTGGAAACGCTCACAAATACACACATTGCTACATCAGCTCAGCTCAACGCCGTTCAACAAGATCTTGCCGCTACAAAAGCAAGATCTGAGGCCCTTCTTGAAACTAAGGAAGAAGAGCATCGAACCGAAGTGGAGAAGCTCTTGTTCGACATGGATGTTCTCAAAGCACGTGCTGGAAAGGCGGTGGATGACGATGGCATGGAAGCTTCCGATGAAGAAGATGAGGCTGTTCTTCGTGCTAGGATAGAAGAACGCGACCGAAAGATCGCTGAACTCGAAGCACAAGTCTTGGAAGGCGACCAACTTCGCCGCCAGATGCACAATCGCATTCAAGAGCTCCGTGGAAATATTCGTGTCTTTGTACGCACTCGTCCCTTTTTACCAGGTGACAACCAGATTACAGATTCATCCATTGATGTGTCTCCTGATGGCGAATCCCTGACCATTATGGACAAACGAAACGGCTCTCCGCACAACTTCACATTCGATAAGGTGTTTCCACCTTCAGCTGGACAAGAACAAGTCTTTAGTGAGGTCTCTGACTTTGTACAAAGTGCCTTGGATGGTTACAATGTCTGCCTTTTTTCGTACGGTCAAACTGGATCTGGGAAGACGCACACAATGCAAGGCTGTGGAAATGGCGTCATGAGAGGAATCATTCCTCGTGCTGTGGAGCAAATCTTGGACCAAGCTCGTATATCTCGTTCACAGAAGTGGGATTTTAAGATGAGTGCTTCATTTCTCGAAATCTACAATGAAGAGCTCAAAGACTTACTCGTATCCATGAAGCAAGGCAAGGACAAAGCAGATCCTCCGAAGTTATCCATCAAGCGAAGCAGGGAAGGGAAGAGCTACGTTGAAAATCTGGCGGAGATTCCCATTGAAACCGTAAATGCCGGCGAAGGTATGAAACAGCTCGACGCGTTGATGGCAGTTGCCGCTCGCTCTCGTTCAGTTGCCAGTACCAAGATGAATGCACAGAGTTCAAGAAGTCACTCTGTATTCATGCTTCATCTTCGTGGATACAACTCAGAGAATGGCGCATCGGTGGAGGGAACGCTGAATCTTTGTGACCTTGCGGGTAGTGAACGTCTTGATCGCAGTGGTGCTTCCACGGATGCCAAGCGATTGCGAGAGACGCAAGCAATTAATAAGAGCTTGAGTTGTCTGGGAGACGTATTCACCTCACTCGCGCAGCGTAATTCTCATATTCCATATCGCAACTCCAAGCTCACTTACCTGTTGCAAGATTGTTTGAGTGGGGATGGTAAAGCAATGATGTTTGTTAACTTGAGTCCCACCACAGCAAGTAGTGGAGAGAGTTTGTGTTCGCTTCGATTTGCCACTCGGGTCAACTCTGTCGAGCTTGGTAAAGCGAAAAAGAATATTCAATACAGCGGCAAGCAAGGATAGAAAATCATACTCCTTCATGGAGGAATTATGTGGGGAAGAAAGACTAACAGCAAAAGATTAAAAAGGAAGCAAAAGACTTTAAACAGAATTAGATTTAAAAATCATATTCATCCCGATAAAAAGTATGTCAAACACATGGACATCCAGTATCGACGAGATGACATGATACACAAACCTATTTTTCCCTCAGACTGAGGCGCCAGACGTAAAGCCTTGTTGAAAATAGTAGTCGATGCCCATTTCACTCGTTTTCGTCTGCAGATGTTATCTGCAGTAGTCATTGAGTATTTAACATCTTTTCTGTTTCTTTTTGCTGCTCCGGTTTCCACGCCGATGCACCGTTTGGCACGGAACAGATCAACCGCCAAACAAAAATAATAATCAGAGCCAGCCGAAGGGAGCGTGAGACAAGGAGACCCGAATCCGACGTCACCGGAATGACCCGAAATGCCCCATCCCGTCTCCCACTCAGAAACAGGAACACATCGGGAGAAATTGGATACGACTATTCCCACTTCGGGGAAGAA
>Ga0210012_1003032_pt1 | contig 14033 bp, 7 predicted proteins | sample CryGeymeta201504_FD_183974 | JGI IMG/M metagenome (GOLD analysis project Ga0210012, IMG submission 183974) | Groundwater microbial communities from Crystal Geyser aquifers in Utah, USA - Crystal Geyser metaG 2015-04 (SPAdes) (version 2) | ecosystem: Environmental > Aquatic > Deep subsurface >... | reverse complement strand
AACAGAAGGATTAAATAACCTAATTAGAAGTGTAAGAAGGGCTGCATTTGGTATGACCAAATTCGAACATCTTAGATGGAGAGCATTAGCCATTTCTGAATAATCCACAAAAATTGTCAGATAACCATAAGAGTTTGTTCCCCAAAAACTCTAGGGAACAAGAAATAAACAAAGTTTACAACTTATTTTGTGTCTTCGTTTGCTCACAAACGAACAAAACACTTCCTCAGAAGTGTGATTTAGGTGCTTTTATCACGCTTCTGAGGAAGCGTTTCATTCAGTTCTAAGGAACTGAACGCACACACAAAGAAAAATTCTGCATGTATATCTTATTTAATTTCGATTCCTAAAGAAAGAATATACGTAGGAACAAAAAATAATTTCGGATACTTAGCACCTACTGATTCAACAGCAGAATTAGAATTTGTTAGTTTAGCTGATAATTTAGCCGATTCCTTACAAGAATTTGACGAAGTATTGGGAATTTATGCAGATGATAAACGAGTGTATTTTCATACCAGTAAAGGTATGTTTAGATATTCTATCGAAAAAAATTATTCCTCAGCTACAAACAGCTGGTTTAGGAAAAGGCTACTGTACCCTACTATTTTTATTTTTTGGCTCTTATCTAATATTGGACTGATAATAAATAAGTATCGTACTTACCAAATTTTATTCTGTAAAAGTATTGTTTTTTTCTATAGCGCAGGGTTTGTAAACCTTATCGTTTACCCACAAGTTTAAAACCTGCTTTTTTTAAAGTAAAATAGCCAAAATATTGGAATTGAGTAGGGAAAAGGCACGCCTTTTCCTAAACATATTGTGTATTTAGGTAAAACATAAAATGCAAATACAGGAAAAGACGTGTCTTTTCCCTACAAATACAGCATTTTTATTCAAAATTTACTGTTTTTTGTGAAACAAAAAACATGTGGGTAAACAGTAGGGTTTGAAAACCCCGCGCTATGGAAAAAACGAACTAATATTTTGCTAATAAATGAGTTAATCAAGTTTTTATTACTATCAGTCCAAAATCTATTAAGAGCCTAAAATAATCTTTCAGAATAGCTATTTTGCTCATAAACAATGTGTTTGGCTTGAAATATGTTAGAATTCTATAAAAAATGAACCTTATTTTATTCGTGATTATACTATTTCAAATAAATTTAAGTTAAGAGGAAGCAATTATTCAAAAATATTGATTATTTTATGTTTGTTTCTACCATTTTATAAAAAAGAATATCCTATCATTTCTAATCCATTACTATTTTGAAAAGAAATTTATTTATACTGCTTTGCACAGGTGTCTTCTTGACTCTTTTGAGTTGTGTTGCTACTACTCCAACTCTTGCACAAACGATAGACCCAGAAAAACCAAATATAGAATTGCTTTCTGATGAGCAAATCAAAGAATGGAGTTCAAAACCTATAAAAGAATGGACTGATTTTTTTGGTTCAGAAGCTGAAACTTGGAATCCCTTTCAAATGAAATTTTATGAAGATGTATCAGTAAAAGCTCTTTCAGATGAAGAAAAAGATGAATTAATGAACTATCAAGATGCTGACTGGGAAAAAAGATTCGGTGGAACAATGGACACATGGCAAATACATCAACTGCTTTTTTACTCTGCTATTCTGAATTTATCTGTAAATTAGAAAAAGTTCAATCAATTATATAAAAGCAAAAAACTCATTTCTTTTGATGAAGGAATGAGTTTTTTCTGTCTTGTAACTTTAAAAATTCAAAATTAGAAATCAATTATTCTAATACTACTTTCTTATTGATAACTTTATCAGACATAATTATCTGCACGTAGTACACTCCTTTTGCGAGCGTTCGTACATCAAAAATAAATCGTTTACTTGTAATTTGTTCTTTTGGATGCGTAATTATTTCTTGTCCCAAACTATTATAAACTCTTATAGCTACTTCATCACTTGTTTGTAATTCTATATAAGCATTTAGGTAATCTTGAGCAGGGTTTGGATAAATCAAGACTTGATAATCCGTATTACCTTCTTCTCCAGTAATTACAGGTTTATCAATCACAACTAGATTACGGCTTAATGAATCTATACAACCCAAAGAATCTCTTGTAATCAAGATAACTTGATATTCTCCTTGCTGTTTATAAATTGCTTGTGTTGTTTGTGTAGTCGCAATTTCTCCGTTTCCAAAGTTCCAATACCACCAAACAGCACTCTCACTTTTATCTTCCAAGAATAAAGTATCTTGTTTGAAAAGATTTAGTGTGTCAGTTACACTCATTTCAAAATCAGAGGAAGGACGACTAAAGTCTATATGAACTTTTACAGCAGGACTTTCCAAAGCAGAATCTAAATTTGTAACCCAAATATCTTTTGGTTGGCTGATAAAACCTAAATTATAAACTCGTCCTGTATGGATAGGCTGATCAGTCGTAGGAGAATCATAAAAATTATATAATGTTCCTCCCTGTGGAATAATTGTAGTCGAATCATATCTACATACAAATAAATCATTCACAATCGGTTTGGGAGAACGTCTAAAGACTAGCAAACTTTTAGAACCTATTCCTTGACACCCCTCTGATGTCCTGACAGTTAGGCTAATTGTATAATTTCCTTGTGTATTATATGTATGTATAGGATTACGAATCGTAGAGGTAGTTCCATCTCCAAAATCCCATAACCAAGAGGTCGTACCAAAGGTATTATCTGTCAGTCTGAGTGTTGTTTGTTCATCTAAATAAAGCTCTCTTGGAAAATCAAAATTAGGTATAACCTGTATCACTTCAAGACGTGTACTTACTGGGGTACTTTCAATTAAGGAGTCAGCTCCTGTAATATATAAAATAGTTGGGATAGTTGAGTTTGAATTGAATGAAATTTCATGTCCTTGAGAAATCGGTAACGAATCTAAATTAGAATAGAAATTAAATAAAGTTCCTCCATTAGGACGAATAGTAATACTTTCTCCTTTACAAATTTTAATAGGAGAGGCAATAGAAGGTCGTGGAGATACTTTCCCTACATAAAACCATTTTTCTATTGTTTTCGAACAACCAAAACCATTTGTTGTTGTCATTTTCACTTTATATCGTCCTTGTGCAGAGTAAGTATGTCTTTTAGCAGCTCCTGTTTGTGTTGGAGATCCATCCCCAAAATCCCAAACAGTAGTTTGATTAAAGAAACCTCCTGAAGATGTATTTTGAAATAACACATTATCATAAAGCAATGTATCATATCTTGGACTGGCTACAAAATTAGCATCAAGTATAATCCATTGAATTTTGACTAATACTCTATCACTTTCTAAAGCAGAATCTATATTAGTAACATACAGGCTATCAAGAGATTTTGGTTGAACAGTATAACTTCTTCCTGTTGCTAAGAGAGTATTTTGAGAATTATAAAATCTAAAATTAGTTCCATTAGCTAATGGACGTATCTCCATAGGAACATTATCACAGGCTTGTCTAACCACCGAAGAAATAATCGGTTTGGGTGATTTTCGAACTACTTGAATTACTTTTGACTTCGTACTCGTACAGCCAGCTACATCTGTAATTGTCAGACTAATAGTATAAGAACCTTGGCTAGAATATGTCATAAAAGGGTTTTGTAATGTAGAAGTTTGTCCATTCCCGAAATCCCATAACCAAGAAACTGCATTCTGACTAGCATCTTGAAAACGAATTGTATTAAGTTGATCTAAATTGAGTTGGTTAGGAGAAGTAAAATCTGCTACTGCAGTACGTGCGCTAAATCGAAGCGTTGTATAATCCCCCTCTAAGACAGAATCTGTATTGGTTACATAAAATACTCTCCCCAAATCAGCAGGTGTCAATGTAAAAGAAGTACCTGATTGAATAGGTGTTTGTGTATTAGCAATATCATAAAGTCTAAAATTCGTTCCTCCTTGTGGTGTAATTGTATAAGAAGTATTCTGACAAAGCGTATTATTAACTACTGGTATTGGAGAAATGGATGAAACAGGGTCTGTTGCCAATACAGCAGCATCATGAGCATCTCTTAAATCTGCCAACGTAGGGGCAATCATTACTACAAAAGTAACCTTACGAGTTTCATTTATTCCAAAATTATGCAGAACTGTTCCAACGATATGAGCAACATCTCCTCCTCCAGTATTAAATCCTGCACGTTTGCGAGCTACTCCTGTTGATACACTTTGATATTTTTCAGCAGAAGTAAAACCATCATTTACATTAATATTAGTACCTCCTACATTCTGAAAGTCTAATGCAAAATAGGTTTTGTTCGAACTAATTGCTTTTATACCTGCATAACCACTTGTTCCTGCACCAAAGACATAACCAAACTCACGAGTATTGTCCCAGTCTGCAAAATTTCGTGTATAATCTCCTAAATTCCAATCATAGTATAAGCCTACATTCATCGAATCCATTACAGCACCACTTACATTCGTAAATTCATATTCCAAAATAACGTATTGATGATGTGGTGTATTGGTTCGTCCTTTTACAGTATGATTTACGTGTACTCCAACAGGGGGAGTAATAGATCCAAGTGTATCTGCAAATTTCGATGTAGCTTTCGTAAAAAAAGGCGTTTTTTCTGTCATTCTAGGAATATCAATCATTTTGAAATCATCGTCTTTGAATACTCCTGACATATTTGTCAGAATATTATCCGAAACATTCGTAGTAGATTTGCCTACAATTAGTCCACCTTCTTGCAGAGTTTGAGAATTAATTGATTTAATTCCACTTCCTAAACGATTATAAATATCATAATATCCTGCACGTCCATTGCCTGTAAGCGTAAAGTTTATTGTATTAAATGGAATAGCCAAATAAGGGGCATTGATCGGAATAGTAAAATATTGATAATCTGAATAATTTGTATCAGAAAATCCTAAGCGAAATTTTACGTCTAAATCTAAAGGAGCATTTTGATTAACTACAAATCGAAAAGGATGACTAGCATTATTTTTTTGTTGCATAGTTGCCATTGTCCCTGTATTAAATACACTATCTAAAACTTGTATATGAGGCGATGAGGTAGAAATAATAACTTTTCCATTTTGAGTAATAAGATTGAGATAATTGATAAAATCAGCTTCTAGAGTTATTGTATCTCCTGAAAATGCAGCCTGTCCATTTCTACCAAAATAAGAAAAATTATCCATTCGTATAGCTTTAGCACTACTTTCTTCACTCAATGCTCTGAAGGCATTTACTCTACCTTTACCCAGTTTTTCCAAATAAGGAATATTAGCAGGCTGATTATATTTATCATCTGCTGTTATTCTGATAAGTTCGCCTGCTTGGTCTGCTGACAAGTTTGGAAAAGCTGAGCGCACAAGTCCTGCAATACCAGCTACAAATGGTGAAGCATAAGATGATCCCCACGCATAACTCTGAGAACCATTTGAATTAGTTGTTAGTACTCTAGCACCTGGAGCCATTACATCTACATAATTACTATATGTAGCACTTCCCCATCTATTATCTCCTGCGTCAGAATGAGCTACAGACAGTACATGTTTATAAGACGCTGGATAAAAATCTAGTTCTAAATTTGTATTTCCTGCTGCAGCTACTACTAAGGCATCTTTTACAAGTGTAACATAGTCGATTACATCTTGCTCCCATTGAAAACCTAAATTTGGGCGCCCAATAGAAACATTTATTACTTTACACCCTCTTTGAGCAGCATATAAAATCCCATCATACATATTGACAATACGATAACTAGAAGAAAGAACACCTACGGGCAAAATACGACAGTTGAAGGAAGTACCAGCAAGACCTATCAAATCATCAGTAGTTGCAGAAGCCATTCCAGACACACCCGTTCCATGTCCATTATAATCTCCAACATTAGGATTCATGTATCCAAAACTATATCCTAAACTATCATCTACAAATCCATTATTATCATCATCTACTCCTATTTGTCCATACTTTTCGGCATAGTTTACCTGAATTTGATTTTTTAATTGTATATGATTATAATTAATTCCTGTATCTACCATCCCAATTACTGTACTTGTATCTCCTTTATTTAGTCCCCACGCTGCATATAATTGACTAACACTAAGCTGCCATTGAGCTGATATAGAAGGGTCATTAGGAATATAAGGAGGAGCTAGAATATAACTTGGATAAATAGGCTCTGCATACTCTACAAAATCTTGACTTTGATAATAAAGAATAGCTTCTTGAAGCGTCGTAGATGTAGCAATTTCTATCTCATACCAATCCTGAAGACGAATAGTATTCGTTTGTATAGTCTTGATAGAAGGAATTTTTGCATCTTGAGTAGCAACTTTAAACCTTTGTTCTATCTTTTGAACTTTGAATGAAGAATTGGCTTGTTGTAATTTATTGGCAGAATTAGATTTTATTTTTACCATCAATTTATTTTCCAAAGGCTTTATATCTGCAAAATTATCAGGAAGATATTGAGCAAAGCTACTCATTGGGAATAGCAAAAACACCAAATAAACAATCGTTGTAAGTAATAAAAGAATAGTCTTACTGACCTTTGGTAAATTTATATACATATCAAAAAATAATTAACTTAAATTGTAAATGACTAAAAATCTATCTTATATAACTGAATCGTACTAAATATACCATAAATAATTATAAAACTAGTTCGCCAAATTATACATTTACAAAATAACCTATATTTTTTAATGATATAAGCTAAAATCTTATGTATGTTTATACGATTACCAACTAAATATTAACGTGTAAATAAGGTTTTGGTTACAAAAATAATAAATTAGTTAGATTTTTGAAAACGCTTAACTTATTGATTATCAAGGCAAAATAAAAAAAGACCAATTATCAGAATAGATAATTGGTCTTTTTAATTAAAATTTAATCTAGTTATAATTTAGATTTAATTTCAGAATTTATATTGGAATATCAAAGTGTTATTATCTAACAATTTTGAACTCTACACGACGGTTGATAGCCATGTTTGCTTGATTAGCTCTTCCATCTACTTCGTTAGGAACAGTAGGTTGTGCCTCACCATATCCTTCAGACTCTAAGCGTTCAGTAGCAATTCCTTTAGAAACTAAGTAGTCCAATGCAGATTTTGCACGATTTTGAGAAAGACGTTGGTTGTAAGAATCACCACCACGGTAATCAGTATGTGCTTCAATACGGATTTTCATTTTAGGATAATCCGTCAAGAATTGATATACTTTATCCAATTCTGTTTTTGCTTCAGCATTCAAATCCCAACGAGCAGTTGCAAAGTTGATATTGTCAAACTTGATTTTAGTAGCATCAAGCATATAAAGAATTTTCTCTACTTTATCACCAAACTGAGCTTGAGTAAGATCTAAAGTATCTACTTCTTCCATATAGTTTCCTGTTGCTTCACCAGTAAGCGTATAGACCTGTCCTGGATCAAGACGAGCTTCGTATTTGCCTGTTCCTATTTTTTCGATGTTTCCAATGCTAGTATCATCAGCAGCTTTAACAGTAAGTTTTGCATCTACAGGCTGCTCATCAATGGCATCAAGAAGAGTTACAGTAACTTCAACACCTTTAGGTACTAAACGTACTCTTTGATAAAGATTAGTAATTTCATCTGCATCTGTGAAATCCCACATAAAAGTATATGGTAAGTAATCTTCGTGATTGATGCTTACTTGATATTTATTTCCTTCTGTAATTACAGTAGAAAATTTACCCGTTTCTTCGTCATTATAACGATCATATCCTAAAGAAGGACGAGTTAAGTTTTCGAACTTCATGATAGTATAAACAGGCTCTGTTGTAATAGAATCTTCTACATTACCACGAGCCATCATTACTTTGCGAGGAGCAAATCCTGGAGGCACTAATGTCCAGAAAATCTCACGAGAAGCATTCATATCTGCATCAAAATACATAACCGTATGCGCTCCGTCGTCTGGGGCAATAGATACATATCCTTCTGCTGAAAGATGATTAGCAAAATCAGCAGCCAAAGGATCACCCCAAGACTCACTTCCTTCTGCCATTTGAGACATAAACAAATCAAAATCTTTAGCATCAGCACGGATACCTTTTGTATGACCTTGCATTTTAGCACCTTCTCTCATAGAAGTATAAAACATGGTTTCGCCATCAGGCATAATACGAAATGCTTTGCTACAATCTTCGTTCATAGCACCTTCTACTTCTTCACCAGCAGACCATGTGTTTTCAGCCGAACGCTTAGAAACCATTGCAGTATAACACCACACTTTTTGTTTCTTTGATTTTTTAGATTCAGCTTCTTCAGTACCAGCTTCAGAATCACCACCTTCTTCATTCTCTGCACCTTCAGCACGTTGCATGTAATAAAGACGATTTCCGTCAGCAGAAACAGTAGGGAAACCTTGGTAGTCAGCAGTATTTACGTCGCCTAAGTTTGTAGGATCGCCAAATTCGCCGTCTTTGCTTTGACGAGTAGCTACATACAAATCCATTCCACCTTTAGTATCTTCCATATTAGAAGAGAAGAAAAGACTTAGTCCGTCATAGCTCAAAAATGGTCCAGTTATTACTGTACTGTCACTACCTTTTGAGTTGATTGATTCTAATGGTGTTGGAGTTGTCCATTTGCCATTGTCATCACGAGTAGTCATATAAAGACCATATCCTTTCCAACCTTTTCCACGATTAGATTGGAAAATAAGTGTCTTGCCATCACGGCTGATAGCAGGAGAAACTTCGTCAGTAAGAAGTTGGTTTACGGCAGGTGGTAAACGAAAACGTTGTGGGTCATGCCATTGTTCATAGATGCTAGTAGCACCATCTTTTGCTTTGTCGTCGCTTTCGGCTGTCGTGTTAGCATCTTGTGCTTTAGCGAATGTACCAGCCAAAAGGAATAGGAGTAGTAAACTCCAGTTACGGATTCCTTTTTTCATAATCAGGGTATTAGATTGAGATTAGCGATTAGGTTAAGTTGTTACAAAGAAAATAAATACTATAAAAGACACCAACTTTAAGTTGAAATAATTCGACATAAATCCAAATAAAGTAGATATTTTTTTAAAATTTTTCTAAAACTATACTCAATTCATCAAAAATAAGCTAAAAATGAGTTGAAACAAGAGTTAAAAATCGCTAGAATTTAGTTCAAGATTCAATTTTATTCAGTTTTAATCTACCATTTATTTTTATTTAGCTTGATTCCTAACTTTTATTTTGGTGTATATTTAAAATCTATTGCACTCTGTAAAAATATAACGCAAAAATACGTAAAAACAAATACAGAAACGCTTTTTAATTAGATACTTATCAAATAATTAAGTCAAAATCAAGATAATAGTAAGTCTTTATTGCATTTTTATAGTATATAAGTACCTTGAAAATTTATTTAAACTTTATTTAAAATAAAATAAAATAATAGGGTTTATTAGAAAGAATTTATTTAAAACAATATCATTGATAATATTATTTTAATTATTAGTAGTTAATTGTTTAAATAGGTTTAGAATAATTATTCCAATTTAATTTTACACAAAATAACTTCCAATAATTCGTTCTATGAAAACACAAAGATAGTTGTTTGCAAATTTAAACCAAAAAAAACAGAATTTAATAAAAATTAGCGTCTTTTTTGGATAAAAAATCATATTATTTTAAAAAAAATTGAGCAAAATCGTAATTTAAAAAATTGAGTAAAATAAAATAGGTCATTTTACTCTTTAATAAAGCCTCTCTCTCTAAATTTATTTATGACTTGCTCTTATAAATCTTGAATTTTCTTGCAAATCTTTAAAAACTATACAGTTTTCTATTCCAAAACTCATAAAAAGGTCTTTTGTTTCATTTGCCAAGTATTGATTTATTTCCACATAAAACAAGCCATCTTTGTTTTTTATTGTATTTACAAAAAAATTAGCGAGTGCTTTATAAAAAATAAGAGGGTTATCTTCTTCTACAAAAAGAGCTATGCGTGGCTCATAATCAAGTACATTCTTACTCATTTGCAGCTTTTCTGATTCTTTAATATAAGGAGGGTTGCTAATTAATGAATTTATACTTTGTAATTTAGGATAATTAGAATATAATTCTTCACTTAATTTTTCGTTAAGAAAATCTAATTCTATAAATTCTATATTTTTCACATTATTTTTTTGAGCATTTCTTTTGGCTATTTCTAAGGCTTTTTTTGAAATATCAATAGCTATAAAATTACAGTAAGGAAGATTTTTGGCAAGTGTAATACTAATACACCCACTTCCAGTTCCTACTTCTAGAAATGTATGCTTTTCTTTATTTTTAGTTTCAAAATCTTTTAGGACTTGATGAACAAGCTCTTCTGTTTCGGGGCGTGGAATCAAAACAGCAGGATTTACCTCAAACTCTAACCCATAAAAATAAGCCTTGTTAGTGATATACTGTAAAGGCTCATTATTTTTCAAACGCTCTACACTTTTATTCAGAAAATCAATTTCTTGCTTTTTTAATATATAATTAGAAAAATCAATTCTATTTATTTGTAAAGAATCCTCTATCAAAAAACGTAATAAAGTTTGGCTTTCTCGTTCATCTATTTGGTGAGTAGAAGTTAAAGAGATTGCATTAATTTTTATGTACTCTGAAATGAGCATGTGTCGAATTGTATAGTTGTAGAGGAGAGAAAGATAATTTGATAAATCAAACTCTACGCTTCAATGATGTAGAAGTTTGGTTTATCAAATCCAAAACCAACAAATTAAGTATGAAAAATCTTAATTGCTTGTTCAATATATTTAAATGTGGTCAAAATCTCTGCTTTTCCATCTACTAATGCCACAGTATGCTCAAAATGCGCTGATGGCTTTCCATCTCTAGTCATGATAGTCCAACCGTCAGAGGCTTGTACTACAGCTTTTGAACCCATATTAATCATTGGTTCGATGGCTATTACTAATCCATTTCTTATTTTATCGCCTTTTTTAGGTTTTCCAAAATTTGGTACTTCTGGTGCTTCGTGCAAACTTCTTCCCAAACCATGTCCTACTAATTCTCTTACAACTGAATATCCTTTTCCTTCTGCGTGTTTTTGAATGGCATGACTGATATCGCCTATTCTATTTCCAAAAACCATTTGTTCGATGCCTAAATATAGAGATTCTTTAGTCACCTTGAGTAGATTTTTGACTTCTGGACTTACTTCTCCAATTTCATACGTATAAGCACTATCTGCATGAAAACCATCAAGCAAAACCCCACAATCAATAGAAACAATATCTCCATTTTTCAAAGGACGATTATTAGGAAGTCCGTGAACTACTTGGTCGTTTACAGAAGTCAATAGTGAACTCGGACAACCATAAAGACCTAGAAAACTAGGTACTGCTCCATTATCTTTTATAAATTCAAAAGCTATTTTATCAAGTTCAAGCGTCGTGATACCAGGCATTACACGTTTTGCAACTTCTGCATGTGTACGTCCTAATAAATCTGCACTTTTACGCATTTTTTCTAAATCTTGACTCGTTTTATATATCGTTTTTCCCATTTTTCAGTTGAGTTTTCTTATCAAAAAAGATAAGAATAAAAGAAATAAGATGATTCAATTTATAGAAAAACTAGAACTTGAATCAATTATAATAGTTAAGGTTAGTTAGTTAGTTAGCTAGTTAAAGGCTATCAAAAACAAACGAAGCACCAAGACGATTCTTGATGCTTTGTATATTTGATTTTAAAATCTAGACAAATCGTATTGTGTTAATAAAATAACAACAGTTTTGTTTGGATTTATATGTAATTCATAGGTTGTGCTTGACGACCTTTTACATTTCCTGTATTCATCAGTCCGTCATATTCTTTATTCAATAGATAACTTTCAATTTGTTGAAGTGTATCTAAAACAACACCCACCATAATTAGTAGAGAAGTTCCACCATAGAATTGAGCAAATTGCGTTCCTACACCTGCAGCAGCAGCTAGAGCAGGAAGTACAGCTATAATTGCAATAAAGATTGCACCTGGAAGTGTAATTCTATCCAAGATTTTACCTAAATAATTTTTGGTTTCTTCACCTGGTGTAACTCCTGGAACAAATCCACCACTATCTTTTAAGTTATCAGAAATCTGCTGAACATTGATGGTAATCGCAGTATAGAAAAACGTAAATGCAATAATCAAAACAGCAAAAAGAATATTATATTCTAATGAGGTAAAATCAGAGAATTGAGAAGCTATGTAATTTGCATTTGGAGTATCCTCTCCTTGAAAAGCTCCTGCTACCAAAGGTGGTAAAAACATAAGAGCTTGAGCAAAGATAATCGGCATTACACCTGCTGCATTTACTTTTAGAGGTAATGCAGAGCGTTTTTTCTGCGTCATCATTTGTTTCTGAGAACGACCAGCTACTTGTTTTACGTATTGAAGAGGTACATAACGTACAGCTTGTACGATAAGAACTACTCCCATTACCACTAAATAAAGAGCTAATATTTCTAAAACAAAGATAAATATTGAACTGAATCCCTTTGAAGTCGCTTCTGAAACGATAGCCATTGGAAAACGTGAGATGATACCTATCATAATCAAAAGAGAAATACCATTACCAATTCCTTTATCTGTAATTTTCTCTCCCAACCACATACAGAAAACAGTTCCTGAGGTAAGAATGACAATAGAAGAAATTAAGAAGAATGTTTGGTCAATGATAATTGCTTCTGTAGGAACAGTTCCTTTCAGATAAGCAAAACCTTGTCCGATAGTAATGAGTATAGTCAATGCACGAGTGATTTGAGTGAGTTTTTTACGACCCGACTCTCCTTCTTTCTGCATTTTTTGGAATGTCGGAACAGCCACAGTAAGAAGTTGAATAATAATTGATGCAGAGATATAAGGCATGATACCTAATGCAAAAATAGAAGCACGCTCAAAAGCACCTCCTAAAATAGTATCTATGAATCCTAGAATACCACTTTTTCCTGTATCAAGTTTACTAGGGTCAATACCTGGCAAGACAATAAAAGAACCTAAACGAAAGACCATCAATAATCCTAAGGTAAGGAAGATACGATCTTTGAGTTCTTTTACAGAAAAGATATTTTTTATAGTTTCAAAAAACTTCTTCATAATTCTTTTTCTAGTTTACTAAATTTTGCACGTTTCAAAAAACGAGCGATACTAGATATAGTAATTAGTATAAATTGTATTTTAATCCATAATTTTATGGATAAGCGAAATAAGCCAATTACGAGCTACACTAAAGTAGGACATAATCGGCTTTTCTATCTTATATGTTAGAGAATAGTAACTTTTCCACCTGCTTTTTCGATGCTTTCTTTTGCAGAAGCTGAAAATTTGTGTGCAGTAACCTCAATAGCCATAGCCAGTTCGCCACGGTTTAATACTTTGATTAAATCGCCTTTTCCTGCTAAGCCGTTTGCAGCTAATAATTCTACATCAATAACGGTAGTATTTTTCTTTGTAGCAAGTTCTTGGAGGGTATCCAAATTGATTGGTTTGTAAGACACACGACCTGGATTTTTGAATCCAAATTTAGGAACACGACGTTGAAGTGGCATCTGTCCACCTTCAAAGCCTAGTTTTTGGCTATAACCAGAGCGAGATTGTGCTCCATTGTGTCCACGTGTAGAAGTACCACCACGTCCAGAACCTTGTCCACGACCTACTCTTTTTCTAGACTTTACAGCCCCTTTTGCAGGTCTTAATTGGTGAAGTTTCATCAGTTAGATTAGTTTTTATTTACTCAAAACTCGCTGTTTCCTAATCTATTCAATAAAAAATGAATTATACTAATTCAGGTTTATATTGTTTAATATAGGCTAAACGCTTTGAGCAAAGGTATAATGAATTAAAAGACAAAATCCTTATGAATGAATAGAACACAAAGGATGTCTATCCAAATAAGGAGTTTGCTGAGTAAAGTAGTGAATTGCAAAGGTAGAAAAAAAAATCTTTTTCCAATCATTTTATTGTATAACTTTAGGGTAAACGCACGAAACTTTTTATACTGCTTTCAGTGTGTTTAAACACACTTTAACTATCAGAGTAAATTCAATTTGCAAAGTTAAAAACTAGCTTGATTTGCTTTAAACGAGT
>Ga0210012_1003031_pt1 | contig 14043 bp, 10 predicted proteins | sample CryGeymeta201504_FD_183974 | JGI IMG/M metagenome (GOLD analysis project Ga0210012, IMG submission 183974) | Groundwater microbial communities from Crystal Geyser aquifers in Utah, USA - Crystal Geyser metaG 2015-04 (SPAdes) (version 2) | ecosystem: Environmental > Aquatic > Deep subsurface >... | reverse complement strand
AACAAATTAAGATTAACAGTGTTCCAATCTGTTGAATTGAATTACGAAATTTGGAAATCAATAAACTTAGTTATTGGTTACAAATTTGAAGTTCCTATAACCCCATTAATTAGAAATGACAATGCTTCAAGTTATTTTAGGCAGTCGAATGAAGCGTCTGAGAACTATCTTCAATTTATAAGTCTTGGTTTTCGATATGTATGGTAAAAACAATATCAATAGATGAATTACTTTTAATAAATTCGATTATTAAATCAGTCTAAAAATTTATTCTGAAGCATTTTCATTTATATATAAATTCTTACTATCTATATTTTTTTAACAGATGCGGTTTTATCAAATTAAATCAAATAGTAAGTTAATATCTTTTATAAAAAATCTGCCCGACGCGATTAATATGCTCTTTTAGAGATTCAGATTTTAAGTTTTCGTAAATGGATAAATCGATGAGATAAGGATGATTAATTTCATCTAAATCGCTTGCTATTTTGTTCAATATGAATTCATTTAAGGATTCTCCTTTTAGCGTTAAATCGATATCGCTACCTTCGCGATAATTTCCTTTTGCACGCGAACCATAAATAATAACCTCAGAAAGTTCCGGATAGTTTTCAAAAACTAGCTGAAATGCATTGAGTACAAAATCACTTAATCCGAATTTCATTGCAGGTTTTTCATGGTTTGATATAAATCTGAAAACAAGTCAAAATAGACGCTAATAATTTGGTGTTCAACCTGTTCCGCCGCTTCTTCATCGTAAGTATGTACCGTTTTTATACGATCTTGAATCATATCAATCCACAATTGACCGTCTTTTATTAAGCCTTTGTTAAATGCTTGTTTTATGGCATCCCTACTTCCCATTATACCGCTAATTCCTTGATAAATGAGGTAATCTTTCATCACATTCCAAGCAAGTTCATACGTGTATTCAAAACTTTTAATGAGCCCCTGCTTTTCAAATTCTGATAAATCTCCTTTTTCAATAAACCTTCCTAGAAGTAAATATGCTTTCTCGTAATTTTGAAACCGTTGAATCCAGCGAATATCTTCTTGCATATCTTAAATTTTTGTTAGATTGCTTGTAGTATAAGAAGCATGTTTGTGACTAGCAATATGGTGGAAATCGAGTGTACACATTTTCAAACCAAGAATCCTATTTCAACAATTCGGCTAGCTTTTTCTCCAAGTCGGATAATTCAATATTCTCTCCAATTATTTTTCCTTCGCTATCGATTAATACATTATATGGAGTTTCAGTTGGGGCATAAACAAGAACTGGAAATGATTCACGACCCGATAAATCACTCACATGAATCCATGGTAGTCTTTCACTTTCAATAGCATTTTTCCAAGCTTTTTTCTCACTCTCAATAGCAATACCCACAATTTCTAATCCAGAACCATGAAACTTAGAATAGATTTTTTTGAGTTCAGGATTTATTATCCGACACTTTGTACACCAACTTCCCCAAAACTCCAAAAGTGTTACTTTTCCTAACGATTTTGATAAGGTAATTACATTTCCAGCAGTATCAGGTAAACTAAAATCAACATATTTATCACCAATTTTGGGTTTTTGTAAATCTGCAAGCTGCTTTTGAATTTGTTTCCCGAGAGGTGATTCTCTGATTGTTTCAGTCGCCATAGAAAACAAATACATAGCATCCGTTCTTTCGATTTCTTTACCTAGTATTTTTCCATATAAAGAATAGTAAGAAACTAAGGATTTTTGATTCTGATTAAATAATTCATTAAAGTCGTTAACTGACTCAACTTTGCTGAACAACTCCAATAAATCTTGCGAAGGAGAACCTGTAATAGTTGCAGATTTTGGATTTTCGTTTTTTGCATCGATGATTATTTCGCCAGCGTTTGACCAGAAAATCATAGTTGCCCAAGATCCATCGAAAACACGTAACACAAATCGTTGTTCATCAACTTCTTGTGTCCGAATCATTTTAAAAGATTTATTCAAAATTATGGTTGAATCGACTAAAGCACGGGATTGAGCATCAAACAAATACACTTTTGAAGAATCTGCAAAAGAGAAATTCACGCCTGAAATTGTAAGATTCGGTGTAAGCTGAAAACCCAAGCCCGAAAAGAGAAAGAACAAAATTGTATTTAAAACCATTAGAGAATCCAATTAAATGAAAATATTATTTAAGTGTTGGAAAATACTCTTTTTGAATGATTAACCCAAAACTAGACCAGTTTAACCATTTTATTCGCTAATTTCTAGTCATGTCTAAAAAACTAATTTCACAAATTGCCCTTTTTTTTAGCTTACTTTTTTTAAGCCATTGTTCCAATTATGAGACGTCGAATAATTCCGATAGCGTTCATGAAATGCAACAATTTGTTAGTAACATTGCACATTACACTCGACAATCGAATCCGAATTTTATTGTAATTCCTCAAAATGGGGCAGAATTAGCTTTTACAGATGCTGATAGTGAATTGGGATTTTATGATGATTATTTGACAAATATTGACGGTTTTGGCATTGAAGAGTTGTATTACAATGGCACGTTTAGTCCCGATTTTGAACGCATTTCAATGCTCAAAGAACTTTCAAAGACAAAAAAGGTGCTCGTTTCAGAATATATAAATTCGAATTCTTTGCTTAATGAAGCCCGACAAGCAAATTCAGATGAAGGCTTCGTCAGTTTTATTCGAACACCGCTTAACTATGATTACAAAGAAATTCCTTCGACTATTCAAGAAGAAAATTCAAACGATATTACCCAACTTTCTGATGTTAAAAACTATTTGTATTTAATCAGTACAGAAAATTATTCAAGCAAAGAAGCGTTTATTTCAGCCATTTCAGAAACCAATTACGACCTCATTTTAATCGACCTTTTTTTTGATTCAGAGATTTTTTCATCACAAGAAATAAATCAATTGAAGACAAAAAAGAATGGTGGAAAACGTTTGGCTATCTGTTATGTAAGTATCGGGTCTGCAGAAAAATACCGTTATTATTGGGATTCAAGTTGGAAACTAAAGCAGCCCAATTGGTTAGCAAAACCGTACGAAGGTTACCCTGATGAATTTTGGGTGAATTATTGGGATAAAGACTGGCAAGCAATCATCTTTGGAAACGATTCTTCTTATTTCAAAAAAATACTTTCAGCAGGTTTTGATGGCGCCTATTTAGACAATGTTGAAGCGTATTATTTTTTGTATCACGATTAATTAAACTCCACTTGTCTCAAGAATTTCGCAAATATGCTTGAACTATTTAGGGAGCAAAAAACTAATTAATCGTTGTAAACAATCTCCATTCGAGATCAGAACTGTTTGCGTTTACTAATGTTAAGTTTATTACACTATTTTTTTTGACTGATTCACTTTTCTAAATATTATCAATTACTTAGTTCATATTTATAAAATATTTCAAAAAATTTGTCATATTTCTCTTTTTGATGTCACTAAACTAATAAAGTCATCCAAAAACATAATCTTTACCTATGAATTCAAGGAACTCACCAAACTTTACTTTCTATGCAATTTTTTGAAAAAGTTCTTGAAGAGAATAAAGAACGGATTTATCGAATCTGTCGCATATATGCGGTTAACCCAATTGAACCAGAAGATTTATTTCAGGAAGTAGTATTTCAAATCTGGAAATCTATAGCTCGATTTGAAGGAAAATCGGATATCAGTACTTGGGTTTATCGAATTGCACTAAATGTGTGTATGCGATCCAAATTGAAATTAGATAAGCGCAACTATTTTACGGTTCAGTTAGATTCTATTCATTTTGAACCAACTGAAACTAGCTCAAATTCCGGTGATGAAGAACGGTTCAAGGCTTTGAGAGAATGTATCGCTATCTTAAATGAAAGTGATTCATCCTTGATGGTGCTTTATTTAGAAGATCTGCCTTACAAAGAAATTGCTGGAATTACCGGGCTTTCAGAAAATCATATTGCGGTTAAAATGAAACGCATTCGCGAAAAACTATTCCATTGTATCACTCCTAAACTCTCGAATTAATATGTCAGAACAAGAATTAAAAAACATCTGGAAAAACTCATCAAAAGCTTCAACTATCCAAATTGAAAGCACAGCCTTACTCGCTGATTTAAAATACAGTGTAAAAACCATGGAAACACTTATTGCCAAACGTGATTTGCGCGAAATTCTGGCTTCAGTTTTTGGCATTTTGGTGTTCACTTACTTCACCTTCGAATTTCCATTTCCACTTACCAAAATTGCATCCGCAATTGGAATTTTATGGTTCGTTTTTGTGATTTTCCGTTTAAAATTCGCTAGTCGAAAAAATCAGGAAACCGATTTAAGTGTTTCTGTATTAGAAGAATTGGAACAAGAAAAATCATTTCTAATCAAACAAAAGAACTTATTGAATACAGCTTTGTATTGGTACGTTCTTCCTCCTTTTCTGATGAACATTCTATTTTATGCAGGAATGGGAAATCCCGCCGACTACAACTGGTCGAATCCAATTTTAGAAATCCTTGTTCCAGATACAATGAATCAAAAAATTTTCTTGATTGTAGGCATAGGAATTTTGTTTAGCTACATTGGCTGGAGAAATATAGTAGCAAGTGAAGAAGAAATTGAACCTTTGCTTAAAAATCTACAATTAGTAAAAGATTCTTTAGAAAGTGAAGCCTAAGTATTTTCAAATAAATGTTTTAGTGTAGGTTTTGTACAAACGCCGACTTGTTGTCATCCTGTGCCCCGACACAGGATCTCTGCGAAAAGATGAATTGAATTACAAGATACAAGCGAAGCAAAATCAACAATTTGCAACGCTATTTTTTACAGGGTTTTTAAAAAAGCAGTTTCTAATTTGCCAGAGTTCGGAATAAGATTTGTTACAAATTTTTAGCATTTAACAAGAAATAACTAAGAAAACCCTCATTCCACTGATAAGTGGAATCTCGAATTTAGCTCCCAATTCGGCAAAGATTGCATTTCATGGTTTTTCAAATTGCTTCGCGGTTCCGAGAATCACTTTTCAGTTGAATAACGAAATTTTATACTAGACTTTATATTTCTTTCTTATACCAAACTCATGTTATTACTGATTTTATAGCTCAAAACGGTCATCTTTCTGCAGAGATTTCACTTTTTGCTAGGCTGAACTTTGAGAGTGCCAAGGAACTTACATTTCCTTTTAAATCAAAATAATCGTAATCGTTTTGGAATTAACTCTTGTTTACTTAAGTTTTCTGAACTTTACCCTATTCAAACCTTAGCTAATCACTATGAAAAATCTGAAAGATCTTTTTCACGTCATCAGTTATTTGCAATATCCTATGATGCTAGTTGGTGTGTATTTCGCATTAACACCTTATTTCAATGGATTTCAAACCATCTTCAGTTCCATTAATTCAATGTTACTTTTTATGGGAATTGGAGTCAGCTTTTCTACTCTTCAGGATACTCAAAAGACGCAAAATGATGTTTCAAAACGAATTTGGGAAAATCCAACAAAAGGAAAAGTATTTCTCATTTTTATGGGTTTATTTACCATACTATTGTTAGTTGGTGGCTTAATCGGCTTTTTTCTTGCAGAGTCGAGTGTATTAAATGAATTATCGCTTGGTTTAATTGTAATGGGAATTGGCTTTCTAGGATTGCTAAAAGCTGCCGCTGAAATGTTTGAAAATCATCGTTTAGATAAAAAATGATTCAATTCTATTTTTTGTTTTTTAACTTAAAATCGGACTTGAAACTTTTTTAAGTTTACAAAATGAGTTTGTTAACTGTTGCTTAAAAAGAACATCAAGATCAAATTAACAATAGTTTGGGTTAGGTTTACACTCATACTTTACGTCGAAATAACACTTCGTGTATCTCCGAATCGTGTCATTGCAAGGGGTATCGCTCTATGCTTAGATTGTATTTTAATTCATTTTTTTCCGCATTGTGCTGTGGTGATCCGTTTAATACCCTTAATAATCTCGAGGTAAAAAAAAACTCCTTTACAATTGTACAAACTCTAACCACATCTTAATCCCCGTATTCTTGTTATCGCCATTCTAGAATAGTATTTTCTTTGAGTTTGGAGAGTTGGTACGCCTCATTCAACATCTTGGATTGGATTGATTTGTTATTTCGTGGATAAAAAAAATACAGCATATTTATCATTTTGCTTAGCTAGTTCTATTGGTTTTTTCTTGTTTTCTGGCATTCAACAAGTTTCTGCCCAGGCTCGAATTGTTGTTTTAAAAGAAAAACAATCACATCAACCTATTCCTTATGCCAATGTAACATTTAATGAGTCTGATTTTGGCACCTATTCAAATCATCTCGGTGTTTTTGTCGTCCCCAATTCGGTACACTCTTTTCATATTTCTGCCATCGGTTTTGAGTCTCGTAAACTATATTTTGATGATTTATCACCAACTGACACAACAACTCTTTTCTTGAAATCAGAAACGTATGCATTTGAAACGATAACTGTTGAAGCCAAATCGTATAAAGAAAAAATTCTAGGTTACGAATTACTTCCCATGCCTCTAAATCGAATTCGTTATGCTTCTTGGAGTAATTTTGGAAGCTCAATAGCTATTCAATTAGATTTTCCCAACTTTGAATCTCCACATTTTATAAAAAAACTTGAAATTGCTTTGTATGATAATCCTTTCGACTCAACTTTGATTCGCTTTAGTTTAAAAATGGTAGATGAACGCGGTTATCCTGGAGAGTTAGTGTATCAATCTCCGGTGATTGTAAACTACGACAAGACAAATCGCTGGATTAAGCACACCTTAGAAAACGATTTATTCCAAGTTACAGAACCCAAGCTTTATTTAGTTGTCGAAAATTTTATGCCTGAAACGGATTCATTTTCTTTGTTTAAACCCAAATTTTCCTTTCTTTTTCATCATAGAAAAAAACCAAAAACGCCCATCTATATTAGTAATCCTGATTTAAAAAAATGGTTTTATAGTCGTAAGCAAGTTGTGTTTCGTGTTATGTATTTAACTGAATAAGGAAATCGATACGCAATTAAACTGAGTTCGGGATAAGTATTGTTTTTTATACAAGGTTGTTATCATTTAAACCTTTAATCCACCTGCTAAAATAGCGGGAGACACTTCGCCAAATTGTTCAATTGCTGAAAACGCTCCATATAAGCCAATTAATTGTCCGAAAATCCCATAAACAATAGGCCGCCCTTGTAAAATAAATTTATCATAAAAGTTTAAAATTAATTCTTATTGATTACCGACAAACTTAGCTTAGAATTACTTTTTTGCCAATTCTACTATTAACGAAATCACTCCAATGATGCGGAGTAGTTTTACTCTTGCCGTTACCGTTTATTGCGTTGTATTTATTCAATCTACCATTTTATTGGTGAATCAATTACGAGCTAGAAGTAAAGAACTTGCAGAATTAAAACTTGAACAAGAAAAAAATCAGCAGCAATTTTTAACCGTTCGAAGCAAACGACAAAATCATCAAATAAGATTACAAGATATTTCCCATATTGAAAGTCTCTCTGATTATTTATCGATTTACTTTGTGAACGCAAAACCCATAACAACCAAAGAAACGATTTCTTCTTTTCAGGAAATGCTTCCTTCAAACTTTTTGCGCATTCACCGTTCGTTTATCATAAACTTAAATTATGTAACACATTTTAGTTCAACAAAAGTTAACTTGAACGATGTAGAACTTCCTATTTCTCGATCTTATAAAGAAATGGCATTGAATGTTCTTCAAGTGAATTCGAAAGAATCTGCTTCCTAATTAGCAAAACATTTTTTTTTGACAATTAGTCTCAACAATACTTAACAGGTGTCTTCCTATGAAAGTAATTTCTTTATTTTTTTTATTGATACTTAGTTCCTTGCTTTTTAACTCTTGTTCAGAGGAAGTTAAACCTGTCGAAACTTATGAAAATGAGATAAATTCCTTTTTTGAAAAGAAAATTGAAGCCCTAAAAGCTCCTCGGGGATATTTACGCGTCAACGGTTTGTTTTGGCTTGAAGACAACAAAACCTACACTTGGGGAAGTGGAAAATCCGCAGATTTCATTTTTCCCGATGCTACTTTACCGGAAATCACAGGAAGCATCTCACGTAACGGGAATCAAATCACTCTTAAAGTAACTGGTAGTATTCGAGTTTTCTTGAATGATTTAATCTTCACTCATGGTGGGATTTATGGAAACGACCATGATCTTGGCTTTGTAAGAGCTGGGAATTCCGAGTTTTTTGTTATCAGACGAGGAGATTTATTCGGAATTCGACTTTTTCAAATTAAAAACAAAGAAATTGATGCTTTTACTGGCGCCGAAAGATTCGAAGTTGATCCTAATTACAAGGTCCAAGCTAATTTAATTAAAACCGAAACGTCTGATTCCATTCATGTTTTGAATGTTTTGGGACAAATAGGCACTTATCCTTCGCCAGGCTTATTGGAATTTTCGCTTTTTGGCGAAACCTATCGATTACAACCCCAATTTGATGGCGAACAATACTTTTTGGTGTTTGGTGATTTGAGTAGCAAAAAAGATACTTATCAAGGTGGACGCTTCTTGTATATCGATAAAGTAGATTCTAAAGGATTAACCACAATTGATTTCAATAAAGCTGAAAATCCACCTTGTGCTTATAATGAGTTTACAACTTGTCCACTGCCTCCGGCTCAAAACAAATTACCGATTCGTATAGAAGCTGGCGAAAAACGTTGGATGAAGTGAGTGATTTATGAGTTCTCTTCAGAATAAGCACTAAAGCGATAAATCCCCAGTTTTATTGAAGAAATAGACAAGGATTCAATTTTCAGATTCAATTTTCACAAAATCGAAAAAAAAAGCCCCTGAAAAGAATCAGGAGGCTTTTTATAAATTTTGCTACGATTCAGATTATTTAATCAGAACCATGCTTTTACTACTTACAGATAACGAACCGTCGGCACCTTGTGCTTGAATTCTATAAATGTATGTTCCAGAAGAAAGTACTTTTGCATCGAAGGTTACCGCATGGAAACCGGCACTTAAATTTTTGCCATTTGCCAATGTTGCCACTTTTTGACCAATTAAGTTGAATACTTCAACCGTCACTTTTTGGGCAGAAGGCAAGGCAAATTTAATTTGTGTGCTTGGGTTAAATGGGTTTGGGTAGTTTTGGAATACCTCAAACGCAGTTGGAATCGCGTTAGACTCAACAGATAATACATCTGTAATAACTACTTTATTTGTAAATTCAGTTTCAGCACCTTCATTGTCTGTTACAATCAAAGTAATTGTAAATTCACCAATCGAATTATACGCTACAACGGGATTCTGTTCATTACTTTTAAGGCCATTTCCAAAATCCCAAGCCCAAGCAACAATTTCACCACTCGGGTCATTCAAATCAGTTGATAAATCTGTCAATGATACAATGTTCATATCAACTGAGGCTTCAAACTTAGCTAAAGGTGCATCATTAACAGGAACAACCACTATAGTTACATTCAATGAGTCGTAATGTTGATTATCATCACTCAAATAAAAAATCGCTGATGTCTGCCCAAAGAAATGTTCATCTGCCACTAAATTCAGAGAATGAACACCAGATTCAAAGCTTATTTGAACAGCATTGTGATGAGATTTTGCCCAAACATGTAGCGATTTATTCATACCACCAACACCAGATGCTAATCTAATGGTGTTCAGATTTAACGAATAATCTTCAAGAAATGTGAACTGTTGCTGAATTCCTTTTACAAATTGAGGTTGAGACATAATGTGGATGTAAACCGTACCAACTGCAAAATCAAAGCCATCGCTCACTCTATATTGAATACTATCTAAGCCATCGTAATTTAAAGGTGAAACATAATGGGATGCGCCATTCCACCACCAAGTTTCATTCCCTGTTTCTAGTAGCTTGTAAATACCATGAACAGGTTCAGACAACTCTTCAATAAATAGAAAATCACCATCAGGATCGACATCGTTTTCAAGCATGGAATTAAACATGGTTTGAAGACTTACCACATCACCCGACATAACAGCAAGTGTATCATTTTTAGATTGAGGAGCCCGATTTGTAACAGTAAAATTAATAGTTTGAGTTACATAATCTTCAACAAAACGATTATCTGTATACTGAACAATATTTGACACATTATAAGAACCAGGTCTTAACCCTTTTGAATTTAAACTAGTATTTATTTGAATAGACTCGCCACTCAACAATTCTCCATTACTTGGAGTAATAGTAACCACAGGTTCAACCTCAATTAATGCAATTTCATCAAAAAAGCCACCTCTGTAGATTGCACTTCCATCAGACCTACCTAAAATATTCAAATAAATTAGCCCATTATAGCCTGCAAAACTTGTAAAATCGATACTCGCAAAATTGAGTGTATTATTATTTAATAGAATATCGTTAGTCGAACCAATATAAAAGGTTGATGAACTGTTGGAAAATGATAAATACATCGAGATTTGATCGCAACAGCTTTCTAAATTTGCTAAATATTCGAACTCAAGTAACACAGAATTGCCCTCGACAACATCATTCAAACTAAAACCAGGAGAAATTGCAGTTGTGTACGTGTTATTACCATAATCACCATTCAAATAATCACCAAATGCTAATACATTTTGTCCGGGGTCGAGTTGTGTAACATTCCATCTATACCCATTTTGATTAGAAGTAACCCTCCATCCTTGTGGCAAACTTTCTGATTCGTCAAAATTTTCATTTAGATACGTTTTATTAGCCACTGTTCTTGTCCCTTTAGAGTTAAGCCAAGTCTGTTTTCCATTTAATCTTGGAGTATATGGTTTTACAGTTGTAGATATCGAAATATCGGTCGACTCATTATTAGCTGTTTGACTAATAAAAATTGGCTCCTCTTTTTTGGTTAATAAAGTAGATTTTGTCAGTTCTTCTTTTTCGAGTTTCTTGGCTGCTATAGTTGAAACCAATTCATTTTTCCCTTTTTCAAAAAAGTTTTTCCGTTGTGAATTGTTTTGAAAAACTGGCGAAATCGAGGTTGATGTAGTATAGGTTAAATCAATTTTTCCTGTATTTGTTACTGAAAAATCTTGTTGTTTGTTATCCGAACCGCGACTAAACGTTCCTAAATCGACATACTCTGGGTCTATAGTTACAGAATTTGAATAAGTCGTATTAAAAGATAAATTATATTCAAAAATACCAGATCCATAACCTTGAACATCATTTTCCGCATTCGATCGGAAAAAGATTTCAATATTTCCAGATCCGATTCCAATCATTTCAGAACGTCCGGTCAAATTAATTGTTTTTGACTCATTTACTCCTACAGAACCATGATAACTGTCAAGAAAATAGGACGCTTCTCTAGTCGAAATTCCCACATTATCGAATAATGCCCCAAAACCTGAAGTATTGGATTGGTCATAATTAGCAATAAAGTAAAATTCAACATTAGCTAAGCCAGCAAGAAAACTAATATCTACCATGGCTTGTTGCATTTCCCCATTAACAATTAAATTATCATTAGAAATTGCAATAGTATTTTGTCCAACACCATTAACGATTACATTTATATAGAAGTAATCATAATAGGTTTCAAGATTGAGTGAATAATTAAACATCAAATAATACGGTTGTTTTCCACTTGTAGAAAGCTCGCTAAAATCAAAGATGGGCGAGACAGCTACCGTTAATGTCGAGTCTTTATATCCATTTGATAAATCACCCGCTAAAAATACATTATCCGTTTCTTGACCATTACTTGCAATATCGAGTAACCTCCAATGATCGCCACTTCCAAACTCAAGAATCTCCCAATTCTGAAAAACACTATCTGTACTATTGAAATCATCAAAGTAAAAAAACTCGTGTTCATCTAATATTCCAGATTCAACTTTTTTACTAACTGGTTTATTAAGCTCCAATTTTATTTTAGAACGATTTACAGTTGCTAATTTTGAGGAGATTTTGTCAAAATCATGTTGAACCATAGTATTAAAATCTCTTTTTCCACTTTTGGGCTCTGTAATTGTTGGAATAAAGGTCGATTTAATGGCCTTATAGTTCGAATAATAGAAATACATTGATTGGGATATGGTGTAGTTCAAAGGACCATCACCTGTATTCTCTACAGTAAATGAACCATTAAACGTATCGCCATAGGTTACATCTTCTACTTCTTCATAAAATTTATCAACCACTAAAATAGGAGACGTTTTTGTAGTTACTAAAATCGGAACTTCTACATTTCCTGCTGAAGTTGAAAAAGTTAGGATAGTTGAATAGTCCATTAAAGTACTGTCTCGTTTTAAACCAATACCTAAACCGAAAGCGCCACCTACAGGAATCAATTCAGATTCAGAAACACTGCTTTCATAAGTGTAGAACAAATCAGCCTCACCGCCCACAAAATTAAAATCATTCAACATTATTTCGGCACCTGATGTATTTGCAAAACCAGCAGAAAAGGCAACTTTGGTATCTAGTCTATTAAAATATCCTCTTGAAGGATTCGCTGATACTAAGATTTCTCCATCTTCACTTTCACCTGAAAGAGCATTATTTGCATTCAATCGTCCACCTGTAATCGTTTTACCTTCAAGTGACAATATCTTGTCTATTGTGGCCATGATTCGAGAAATTCTAGTTACCGCAGATTCTTTGCCATAAACAGAAGCTACTAAAGCTAGCGTCCCTGTAACATATGGTGATGCCATCGAAGTGCCACTTAAATAGGCGAAATTTCCCCCAATATAGGTTGATAAAATAGTTGAACCTGGAGCACCGATATCAACCGTATTTAAACCATATTCTGAAAAATAGGAAAGATTATCATATGAATTTGTAGATGCAACCGAAATAATTGTAGGCGATTGTATTTGTGAAGGATATTTTTGAAACAGAGCTTGGTCATTATCAAATTGGGAATTTCCAGCACTTGTTACCCAAATTGTATTAAAAGCACCATGCTCATCAGCAAAATCTCTATAAATATCTACAATATCTTCTGCGTCAGAATCATCAAAATCAACACCTCCACCCCAAGACTGATTTACAGCAACAATATCGATTCCTTGCTCTAGTAAAGTTGTTATATACTCATAACCACCCATTATTGCTTCATCTGTTGTGTATCCATTTTCATTAAATATTTTAACAGATATCATAGAAACTTTCTGATTTATACCAGAAACACCAATGTAGTTATTTCCAACTGCACCAATAATTCCCGCAACGTGAGTTCCATGTCCTTCTTGATCGTCAGCATTTCCATTTCCATTGTAAGCGTTCCAACCGTAATAATCATCAATATATCCGTTTCCGTCATCGTCTTGCCCATTATTCGGAATTTCGTTGGGATTTGTCCATAAATTATCGCGCAAATCACTATGGTCTAAATCGATACCTGTATCAAATATTACTACGTTTACTTCTTTTGAACCAATAGAATGCTCCCAAGCTTCAATTCCATCTATATCCGCATCTTCTTTAGATGCACCATTGAATGTACCCTCATTATGTAGGGCATATTGTAAATTGAACAATGGATCATTAACTAAAGGTTTAGCTAGTGTTTTAATATATAAATCATCAAAAGCTGCGCCAAATCCTGGCTCATACGAACCGTCAGATGCAAAATTAAACACAAAAAATACGTTCGATTTTCCGATTAATTGAGATACATTAATTGTAGCTAAATAACTTATTCCATCACTTTTCGACAAATCTACAGTGCCTACATTAATTACTTCATCATCTTCATTCATGTAAACAATCTCGACCCAGAAATTATCCCAACCAAGCTCAAGTGAAGAACTGTAACTAAATTCTAGTTGATAATCGAAATCCGTATTTAAGTTAGTAAAGTCGTAATATGGACTTGCAACAAGAGTTTTCGAATCTGGTTGATAACGAAATTGTGCATCTCCCACTGTCATGTAGTTGTTTTCATCTGTTTCTAAAAGTCTCCAAGAGCTTTTATTAGAATAATTTTCTATAACCCATTTAGTTGCAACTGAATCTGAATCTTCGAAATCTTCAAGTAACACTTTCGTTCCAACTTCATCAAATGAAGGTCTCAGCAGCG
>Ga0210012_1003030_pt1 | contig 14045 bp, 7 predicted proteins | sample CryGeymeta201504_FD_183974 | JGI IMG/M metagenome (GOLD analysis project Ga0210012, IMG submission 183974) | Groundwater microbial communities from Crystal Geyser aquifers in Utah, USA - Crystal Geyser metaG 2015-04 (SPAdes) (version 2) | ecosystem: Environmental > Aquatic > Deep subsurface >... | reverse complement strand
AGTAGTAGTAGTAGTAGTAGTAGTAGTAGTAGTAGTAGTAGTAGTAGTAGTAGTAGTAGTAGTAGTAGTAGTAGTATTTTTAGCTATTTTTAGCTATTTTTTTTAGTTGATTATTCGAGTGAGTGAAATTAACTAGTAGTAGTCGTAGTTGTAGGGCTAGTAGAAGTACTAGTAGCGCTAGTACTACTACTACTACTAGCTACTACTACTCCCCAGCAGTACAACATGCTAGCTACTACTACTACTACTAGTACTACTGTAAGCATAGCTATTCTAGCTATTTTTTTTAGTTGATTATTCGAGTGAGTGAAATTAACTAGTAGTAGCTACTACTACTACTACTACTAGTACTACTACTGCAACTACGATGACTACTACGTACTACTACTACTGCTACTACTACTACTACTACTACTGTACTACTACTAGCTACTCGAGTAGCTAGTACTAGTAGCTACTAGCTACTAGCTACTGGCTACTAGCTACTACTAGCTACTAGTTAGTAGTTGTAGTCGCAGAGGTGCAGGCACAATTTGTGCTTGCTAATAGTAGCTAGTAGTAGTAGTAGTAGTAGTCGTACTAGTACTAGTAGCAGTACTAACTTCTACTATTTCAACACCTGTCAACACATTTCAACACCTGTCAACACGTTTCAACACATTTCAACAAATTTCAACAAATTTCAACAAATTTCAACATGACTCAAAGGCGGGACTGTATTTCAACACGGGATTCATTGAGGTATTATTTAGCATATTTAAATTTTATGTAAAATAGTAACGTTACTCTAAATTTAGGATATGAGCTCTAATTGGCGGACCTTCCTGTGATGGAAAGTGTCACGTAGAAAACTCCTGTTGCTGCAACCGCCAGTGATTTTCACATATTTTTAAATATTTGTTGAAGATATTATTTTTCAACTACAGCACTTGTTCGTATTTTTCTCTCGAAAACAAACAAACAAACAAACCAAGGCTAGAATAAATATTCTGATGAAGCGTGCCCTTGCTACAGATGAAAGTGCTCCCGACTCACCACCCGATAATGGACCAATTCAGCAGCCGCCCAATGATGGAAACACATTTACAGCAGCAGCACCAACAGCAGTAGTTGTACCAACAGCAGCAGCAGCAGCAGCAGCAGTACCCACGGCTGTCGCCGCCGCTAACAATACCAAACGTGAGCCCGGCAAGAAGGTGAGAAACAAACATCTGGATCCTTTGGTTTTAAAGACGCGTCGATCTATTCAACAATGTTGTGCGACCAATGATTGTCGTACGGCATTAAAAATTTACAGAGATGCTTTGCAAAACAATATACGGATCGAAGCTCCGTGCTTTTATTCCTTGTTGAATTTGTGTGATGGATTGGATCACAAGCGCGTCCACGTTGGCACTCCCAAGCACACCACTACCACCACCACTACTAGCATTACCAACTGTGACGATGCAACTTTAGAACGAGATCAGAGGAGCAGCGACAATGACAAGTCAGTAACTAATAAACCAGCTACAACAACCATTACCACTGGTACTACGACGAATCATGTAGTCGATGTCGAAACACGCAAATTGGCGGCTTTTGAAATTAAACAGCGCATGGACGAATTGAAAATTCCTTTGCACGAAACAGCCTATACGGCTCTCGTCAAGATATTGGTGCGTGCCAAAGAATTCGACAAGGCCGATGCCATGATAAAAGAAGCCGAAATGGTTCAACAGTGTCGTGTCAAATTGAGATTGTATGCACCACTGTTCACGGCGTACTGTGCCAATCATCAACTGCTACCGGCACTGCAACTGTGGGAACGGCTGGAACGACAAAATCAACAACAACAGCAGCAGCAGCAGCAGCAGCAGCAACAACAGCAGCAGCAACACGACGATCAAACTCACTCAAGCAGCAACCACAATAACAATAATGCGACTACTCCTGCTAAACAAGAACAAGATTTGTTGCAATTGGGAGAACGAGAATATGCAGCACTTTTAGAATGTTGTTGTCATTGTAATGACAGTAAGAAAGATGCCGCTGCTGTGTTTCAAAAAGTTTTGACTGACTTGTCCGAAGACGTTATGGTACCTTCCAAGGAAACTTGTAAGATCATTACCACCTGGTTTGATTCCGATCGTGCCATTGCAAGGGACGACGACGAAGAAGAAGATAACACAGGCAATAGTAACAATGCCCCACTGGATCTACTATTGAACAGCGTGGCCTTGCCGTCTTCGCAACAAGCCGGGGAGAAGGATATTCCGATTGGACCTGTCGTGTGTCCACCGTCGCATACGTGGACCATTTCTCACGGTTGTTCGATTGATACGACTACAGGAACATTGACAGATGGATGCATGAAAGGAAAAGTCCTACAGCCTATTGCCTTGTCAGCACAAGCCTGGAAGGAAATGCTCGAAAAGAATGAAACAATTGTACTGAGTGGCAAGTTGGATCGGGACACGTCTGCCTTTCAGGGAGGAAAGAAGGGCAAGAAACGGAAATTAGACAAGACGGATCAAGAAATACGTGCCAGCCATTGGAACAATTTTCAATCCTTTCTGACAAACAACATTACAAATAACAACAGTACGAAAAGATATGATATCATTATCGATGGTGCCAATGTTGGATATTATCAACAAAACTTTGCCGATTCTCCGAGACATGTAGACTATCGTCAAATTGACAGTGTTGTGCAACACTTCAGGAGACTCGACAAGAAAATTCTGTTGGTCATGCATCAACGTCACTTTTCTAACAAGCAAATGCCAACCCGGTTTCGACCTATCGTACAACAATGGATTCGTGACGGCATTCTGTATCAGACCCCGAGCGGAATGAATGACGATTGGTTTTGGATGCATGCTGCATTAGTATTGGGACCCGGGACACTTGTTTTGACCAATGATGAAATGAGAGATCATCATTTCCAAATGTTGTCACCTCGATCCTTTTTGCGATGGAAGGATCGTCACCAAGTTCGTTTTTGTTTTGGAAACAACAATAAAAACAGCGGTGATGTTTTTGCTCCAGGATACCGACCTGTCATTCTGTCCTATCCAGAAATCTACAGTCGACGGTGCCAGTATGTGGATGATGGTTATATCATTCCTCATCCCAAACGCGGCGATGAAAATCGCTTTTTAGATGGAAGTCATGAAGCAAATTTGGATGAACCAGTTGAAGAAACGTATTTATGCATCCGATGTACACCCAAATGCCAACAGTGAATTGGGTGCACAAATAATGAAAGTTTTACAACAATTGCTATTCCCGACTTTGCCTACTTCCAAGTAGTCTACATCGAGAAATAGAATCCATTGGCAGCTAAAGCTAAAGCTAGTAGAGCCAAATACTACTACTAGCTAGCTACTGTAATACCTGCCTTCCCCTCTAAGGCTCGCCATTTAAGAAAGTGACTAACCATTCATACTAATAAAATAATATCAATCGAGTAAGTCGTACCAGTTGGCCCCACAGCGCCAATTTCGTCGAAAGATGACGGGGGGTCGGGGGGGCCCTGCGGGCCCTTTCACAGTCTATTCGAGTCCCTTGCCAAATTTCCTCCACCATAGGAATCTTGCAAAGCTCCAAAATGCACGAATGAATGTCAAAACCCAAAAATTTCTTTCTTGATTGTTGATAATTATTTTATTTGAAGGCATGAACACATTATGCTATTCTAAAAGGGACCGAAGACCAAAAAAGAAGCGTAGCAATCATTAGAATATTCCTAACGTATCCTCTGCTTTGATCAACACAAACGACGCTGTAAACTAGCCTGATCTTTCGTATCACAATCGCCAATAGCCGACGTTCCTTCACGTAGACATTCGACACTCGACACAAACCAAACACCACCAAACACCACCAAGCACACATGATGAATGATAAGTTGCTATCAGGTGGCTGGCTGCGACTGCTGGTCATCTTCTCAATAGCTGCTTGCCATATCTCAGCAACAGCTGCCTCGTCTCAATCCAGCCACGATAATAGTCGATACAGGACATCCGAAAGAATTGATATTCTCGATCGCCGAGAAGGAACAGACGTTAGCCAACGAAACTTGCAAGATAGTAGCGACGAGGACTCGCAAGCATACGAGGTCATGAGCATGCCAGTCGTTCAGAGAGTACGAATCAACGCTTTTGATCTTCTCCTAGCGCCTACTCCTGTTCAATTGCAGAGAGCCGATGAAGACGAAATTCTAGTGCAATTGCAAGAGCTAATCGTCCTCTTTATAAAGACTCAGTTCAAAGAACAGGGAATGGTCCAGGAAAATGGAGCATCAACAGAGCTTGAGTATGTCTTGTTTTCGGATATTGTGCAGAATTCTTGGGCTCAGGGAAAGAAATACTCCGATGAACCAGAACCACCTCGAACCATATTGCGATTTAATGGTGGCGTTGCTTCTTTCAATGGACCTGACATTCCCACGGAAGAAAAAGTAAACTTGTGGGCGCAAGAAGCCGTCGACAAACTTTTTACAGCAGCACTCTCGTCAACTCCCTACAAGTATGTTGAGCTCGCTCAGTACATGCTAATTGATCAGAACAGTATAGACAATCCTGCAGATATCTCGGTTACCATCCCAAATATTGAAGCGCTGCCAGCTGATGGCCTATCATCAACATCAACACCAACAGAAACAGTGGCCCGTATGATTCCGCAACGCATTCAACAAGACCTACCTACTACAGCAAATGGATCCAACGAGGACAGTAACACCGTAATATATGCTCTTTCGGCCTTGCTGTGTGCCATGGTCGTCACTGGCATCGTTTTGTCGCTTTGGGTTCGCCAAAATAACCAAGCTATTCGAGTCCTATGTCTCAGTGACAAGGACCAAGAGGAAGTCGTCGACTTTAGCGACGAAGGTTCCATCTCCATTAAACACGAGGCTGAATGGAAAAATAACGAGTTTGCTCATTATGATGTCGACAGTGATGACGATTCGTACTCAAAAAGGGACTCTAGATTCCAAGCAGACGAGGACGATATGAAGTCGCAAATAGCAGCAGCAACACAACAGGCTATTGAGGAGGCTTCCTTAGCAAGCGGTTCCACCTTCCAAACGCAGTCAGCTTTGTCATTTCGAAGTGCAAATCCATTTAGTGTCAACAGTATGATTACCCGAGAGTCGTTTCAAAAACAACGAAAGACGTACTTATCAAAAGACATGTTGTACTCTCCGTGGGAACAAGCCCCCGACTTCGCCGTAGCTTGCGGGAAGAAGCACAACGAAACCGTCTTGCAACCTTCACATTTTTCAGCCAAAAAAGAATTGGAAATTCTTGAAAAGACTGCTGCGCGATCAAATACAAGTATGCTAAAAAATATGATATCCAAGAAAAAGGTAGCAGACAATCAAAAAAACCTTTCGTCAGGCTTTCGATTTGAACAGGCCCACGAGAATGAAGAGATGGATTACCGGAAGTCAAAAAACTTGTCTCTACCACCAAAGTCTTCATCTCGGTCACGGAGAAGAAACGGAGATGAAAAATTGAATACTTCACGTAGCGCGGCCTCTGAAATTGTTTAAGCCGTCTACGTTGCGGGGTACCATTTTTAGCACTGTTTTAGCATTCATAATTTTAATGATATATTTAGTGTTTGATTACACAGCGAAAGGAAAGTAGGCCAAGCAAAAACTTTATGTTGTTATTCTTACAATCGATGCTCCAACCACAAATCATCGGCAGTCCACGCAGCACTGCATACGACTCTAAGAACATCAAGAGTCAGACTTCTGGGTGCTCCGATCTCGGCGGTTTCATATGCTCGAAGACTCCAGTGTTGGAAATACTGGAGCCCCGCTGCCCGCGTTCTCCGTTGTTTCAGGGTGCTGGGACACGTTTCGGAGCCGCGGTGTCAGATCGTGGATGACTTGAAGACCACTGGGTGTTACCTCGTCTGAAAACCCATGCGCAGCTGTACTCTGGAGCGTCGACATGCTGTCGTATCGGTTCATTTGCGAATTCAACGAGATGTGATTCGATCGCCTCAAATCGTGATTGGCTATTTCACCGTCACGACTGCTACTACTACTTCTACTTTGATGTGCCCTATTGTTTTCTCGTCGTAACACAACCTCGCCGCCCAAAAAATACACACAAGATTCAGACCCGTCGTCATCGATGTCGTTGTTGGGAATGAAGATGGCCTCGGAACTGGCGCGTGACATGAGACCTTGGCTGATTTGGCTGAAAGTTCCCTGACTGTAAGTGTAATGAATGGACGGCTGTGGTTGATATTGCGGCTGTAGGGTAAGCCGAAAGAGCTGTTCAGGAGATTCCACAGGACTCTGTGTTTCACTGCGAGGTGGAGAACTGGGAAAGTTCTGCTGCACTCGATCTGGCGACGTGAGTTCGCGGCGTTGTGCCATACTTCCTCTAGTCACTATATTTTCGTTCTCGCCGTTGTTATCGATCCTGTGCCGACCTTGAAAGGCAACGCGTCCCAAGGCCACGGCTGGAACTTCAAACCGGTTCCAGAAGAACGTCACACATTGAAGCATGAAGCACACAATCATTCCCATAGCGACATAGGAAAAACCAAAGGGGAACGAAAATAAATAAAAATGAACCTGCAACGGTGGTGGAAGACGTGTCATAAAGATGAGAACAGGCAATAAAAAAGCCTTAACAGAATCCCTCTTAACAGAAACAACACTTACCAGACAGAACAATAGAAAGAATGTTCTGGGAAAGAAAAATATTCCTTGCGCCGTTCGGCAGCTGCCATTACATGGAAAGGAAGTAAGAATATGCTATAAAAGCTTTTGCAGAAGCAGATTCTTTCCGCCTTGCCAACGTAAAAAAGGAGCAATTGCTTACCTGAAGAAAGAAAAGAGTTCGCAGATAAAGACGACCGCCAGAAAGGTCAAGGCAATAACCCAATCACCCTGATAAAACTCTTTCAGATAAAATAATACTCCAACCGCGATTGGAATGAACACAAAGCAGTCTGCCACGTGTGTGACGAATAAAGGAATGATGGAGCGATTTTCTTGTTGATGATTTTGTATTTGTATAGAAAGTTCCAATATACGCTCTTGTGCCACTCTCATCAAAAATGACACCAAGTTCGTACTGATGAAGTAAATCAAGCAAGTCTTCATGGCATTCCGTATCTTGGAGCCCCATGGTCGGAACCATGCGCGCCATTGCGCTGCGTCGAATACATGTTCTATAGAGAAGAGCGGAAAGCGGTTGTTGGCATTGCGAATGTTTGTAATGGGATGGCGCTCCAAATCGATGATCTGATCTTTGCTAGGGTTGTAAATGTAACCCGATCCATTGGACACCGCCAGCAACCAGTTGATCATGACCAAATCAGGTCCAAGGATTCGAAAGACGGCTTGCTGTAGAAATGGTTCTCCGAAGCAACGAACGTCTGTTTTGGAAATGGCGACAATCTGTGTGGATATCCCGTACTTAGCAGTACTACTGGAAGGGTTCGTCAGGTCGGGTGTCAAAAAGGCAAATCCTTTCGTTTTGGAAAAAGAAAAGTGCACTCTGGTCAAACCACTTGTAATGGCCGAAATATTTCCAACAAAGGGGGGTGCAATACAAGCGGACGTTGTCACGTCCAGAGATAAACATTCTCGTGATTCCCCAGTTGCATTCCCGCCCGTCCGGTGTCCCTCATAGCCCATGTCCCAAGCAAAACTTTCTCCCTGTCCCTCCTCCAACAGTACCAAGTGCGTGACATCCATATCCCTACGAAAGCCAGGTACACTCGGCAAACATATGGAAGGAATGCTGAGAAAGGGGTGATAATGGTGGCTGCTGCTGCTGCTGCTTTTGTTCACGGATAAAGAGGGTGTCGGGTTTCCCCGATACACAAAGGCTAGATGCAAACATATCAGAGCGGCAAATCCACTAATTGCCAGGAGCATCCAAAAGAGCTCAAATAATTTGCGGATCGTGCTGGTTGTTCGCCGAAGATAAAATAGACTTGCTTGATGATGTATATTGAAAAAAACTTGTTCCGCATGGTTGCTGTCACTTGTTGTCGCTGTATGCGTAATGGTCTCAGTCTGTATCATGGTCAACAGGGAACTCTATTGTTTTGTCGAGAAATGCTTGGATTGCTCTAACCTTGAGAACCAGGGATTGTGTCGATGACCTCTTCTTTTCTTTGGACTTTGGATGGCAACTTAACGCACCCCAAGAAGATAAAGAAATAGAGTAGACGAGTAGTCACGAAGGCAAGAAAATATTGAGGTTATGCTATTTCCACGAGGATTAAATGGCTTTTTCTCGCTTTCGTCGATATCTCTAACAAGTCGCACTTCTTTTGTACGACAACGCCGCAGATAATGTTTGTTTTCCTTGTTAAAGACGCCTTCTTAACTGAACTGTATCGACAGCGAAAGTCTTGAAGTTTTTTGTGATGGATAACATACTAGTAGTAATACCCTGGTAGTTTTCGGACGATTGAAGTCGGTCGTCCATTATCCCCCTCAAGTATGAAGTATTATTTTGACGGGTCTACTTAACCTGCCCAAAAAATTTAGGACGCGACCCAGCTTCAACATCATAGTAGTCTAGTGGTAGTACAGTACGAGTACCAGACTAGTAGCTACTAGTCCAGTAGAAGTAGACTAGTAGGAGCGCAACAAAGACATATGTCACTAACTTTGTCAATAGACCTACGGTAGTACTGCCTTAATAGCTAGTACTACTGTACCTGGCAGTAGAATACTTGTAGACTACTACGGAGTACCTCGTACTCATTCTAGTAGCTGATTCTAGCTAGTAGTAGCAGTATTATTTCCCAATGCAAGAACACTGCACGAGTAGAGCAGAACAAGAGTTTCATTCGATACTATTGGCAGCCACAAGAGTATCCCTGAGCACGAGCGAGCCGCAGCACAGGCGGTCAAAGAGGGAGAGTCGACTACTTAAGAGTAGCAGTAGGCCCTTGACCAAGAGGTCTGGTGGCAAGGCATGCTCTGCTACTTGTAGGCAGGTGGGTCAGTAGGAACGAAGGCCGACAAAATTCTATTCCGTGAATTTGATTTTTGGCACCAATTGTCTTTTACCAGGTACTCGTACTCCGGAGTATGGTACTATTATTGTAAATTATTTGATTATTGTGTCTTCACGAGCCTCCTAGCTAGCAGTCCGGTACGCTCAACAGCTGAACGATGAACATAGAGAGCACACGATGCGCAAGCAGCCTACCCACAAGTCAGCATCTATGCAATAAACATAATCCTAGTACATAAAAAAGCTCTTTGGAGTACCTAGTACTCCGCTTATCAGACTAGTCGTACCTACCAGCACAAATACTCCTCAAGTAGACTACCACGAGTGGTACCAAGTACTGCACCCGAGAAGTACAGTAGTACGTGGTACATAGCTGCTAGACTCCGAGGCCGTATTTCTTATGACATCGCCGACAATTCCTACTCGTGCAGCTGTTTTTGGCTGAAAATCGATTTTTTTAACATGAAAGAGACATGATGACAGAGCTGACACTGATTTTGTCCGCGGTGCGGGACTTTTGTGAAGACTTCTAAACCAAGCATTGAGCTGTTGGGGGTGGTGTTTAAAAAAAGGATTTCCTGGCCAAAATCTCTGTTTAAGTAAAAGTCACAAAAGAGGCATTCAAATAACGTCTATAGCTGGGATCCAGTATTAGCTACGTACTTTAGTACTACTCAGTAGTAGTACTACGCCCTCACCACTACTATTAGTAAAGTCTACATGTCACGCGACATGGTCTTGATGGATTTTACTTAGATCTGTAATTTTAAGTAGGAGCCAAATTCGTCTAAGTACTTAGGCAACACATTCATCGAAACGGATAGGTTGACTGGAATTTTCACTTTTTCACAGGCCAGCGGTGCGTCAAATCTCAGCCTCTCACACGCAGCCCGAGTACTGGTAGATAGATGCAAACAGTGTGTGCCTGCTTGAAAATTCCTCTCGCATGTACACTCTGCTTCGAACAAACGAACAAACAAACAACAACTACAACTGTTCACCACCATCCTTCGTTGTTTATACCACCCGAGGCAACGACACAAGGTACCTGTTAGAGTGGTATTATTATAACTATACAAGTCGTTAGTTAGTTTGTTGGTTAGAGCTTTGAACAAATCAGCAAGAGTAAAACTTCGAACGACTGCTTTTGTTTAGAAGCGTTTCACCGACCACCACAAACACTTACAAACACACACAATGCACACCAATACACATACAAATCAAATGTCGTTCCAAATACAATATTGGCGATGGAACTTGCTATCCTTGTGTCTCGTCCTCTTAGTATCCACCATGACGATCACAACAACGATGGCCCAAGACGGCGTCGACGACGATAGAGAAACGGTCGTCCCAATAGATCGCTTCATGTTGCGGCTCGGGCCTCGATCGACAGAATTCGATTTGCAAGAAAAAGTAACGGTCCTCTGGGAGATTGAGAATCTAGTGCGAGAGTACTTTGAAGAAGCCTTTCAAGGCTCTTCAACGACCCTTTTTGAAGAAGCCGGAATTACTGGTTTGAGTATGGTGCCGGAGGAAGATGATTCGGAATTGTATGAGACGGTCAAGTTTCTCGGTGGTGCCGTTACCTTCGATGCCGACTCGATGTCCGTACCAACCAGCAGCGAAGTCCAGACATTGGTTGCGAACGCTCTCGACTCCGACGCTGTCATTGGTCGATTGAGCGTCTCCTTTCCTGAGCTGTCCGAAAGTACCTTCATTCCATTGGAATTGGGCAACCGTGGCTTTGGCCCTACAGCCGGTACAACGTCACCCAACGAGAACGATGGAGACAATACCATGATGCCTCAGACATATGATAAGCCCAAGGTCCCCCAAAACAACACCATCAACAGCGAAATCAACGGCGCCGCTTCGGAATCCATCTCCAGTGAGAACGTCTCGGTGGGGAAGACCACCATTGGACTCAGTGCAGGTGTAGCTCTCGGTGGAGCCATTATCTGTTTGTTGGTTGGTTTGCTTTTAGAAAGTCGAAGACGCCGTATGGAATTTTGGAGAGAAGCGGGACGCGACAGCAGCAGTTCCAATGACGCCGATGATGACGAGGACCGCAACGCCACCATTATCAAGAACCCAGCCAACAAGGGTGTCTACGCACAAGACGAGCAAGAACCAAGTCTTCGATTGCCACGTCTGTGGGGTGTCACGCCATCACGGCCCATGGAAGCCATGACGTCTCCGGGATCCTCCGAAATGTCGGCCTCGAACAAAGACGACGAAGAAGGAGATTCCGTCCAAGAGATTCTCACCTGTACCAGCATGGATCGAAGATCCATTCAAAACGTGGAGTCCTTTGAACATCAAAAGCGACTCGTTGATACGCTCAAAAAGGAAATGATGGCTTCCAATGCCGAAATTCATCCTTACTTGCAAGCTCAGAATCCTATGGATCATACCGAACCATGTGCACTGTCGCCAACCGACTTGTCGGCGGCCGCACTTGAGAATCCTACGCAGTTTCCTTTTTGGCCACCAGCAGCGGCTGCAGCATCGGATGCTGCCAGCAGCATTAGTGAATCAGGAGGTGAAGAAGTTGTTCATTCTTCGACTTCTCCGTTGCATATCATGATGCGAAATCTCCAATTGCCCGGAAGCAAAAAGAGTCAACATACTCTCCCCATGAGCAACCAGGTGGAATTTTAAAAAAAAGAACGATATGCATATTCGCTCAAAGAAGACGCGAATTTTAAAACCTGTTTTTGTAAAAAACGTAATAACGTACATATCACACACTTTGCTTTTTACTGTCCGAATAACATTTTTGCATCTACGAAAGACGCTCCTAGTTGCATTTACATAAGTACTCCGAGTAGCTCTACACGGAGTCTGAGAATCCTACTTGGGACGCCAGGACTGAAGAAAATTTGGGTGGTGGTGTCACAGAAGATGCTACTCCTCCGCTCTGTCCACGAGCAGCAAGATCTTCCTCTTCCATGCCTGTCTGAATTCCGCTATGAGCGCCTTGAGTTTCTTCCAGCCATTGATTGAAGACATGGCCGACCAACTCGCATTTGGATGACTGTTTGCAGAAGACGCGAATCGAGTTCTCCTCGAAGGATCGCGGAATATCAGCTTCGTAGTTGGTCTCGTCCTCAACGTTAGCTTCGGGCAGATCTTCTAGCAACGCGGCATCGAGCTTGGACATTTGCTCTCTCTTCAGAAATCGCATACAATTGAGAGGGTTGTCTTGACCTTTTCCACAATGAATAGAACAGTGCTCGACAATAAAATCGTCCAACTCCAACGTTAGTCCTCCGTGGTTGCCCTTGACGGCAACCATCTGGTCCATAATTGTCGCATCGTCCAACGCCCACAATTTTTTATCACTCTCATTTTTCATATCAATCTTTTTTGTTGCCACCATTTTGTACAAGTCTCCTCGTTCCAGTCGATGAATGATGTCGCGCGCCGTGCGCAGTCGCTCATCGCTGGTATTGGCAATCAAATCTACGATGGAATCTTTCAATCGTAGAAAAACTTCTCCGTCCAACATGGCACGACTGATGGGTAATTGTTTGGTTGATTGTCCAATTGTAGCGGTAGTAGTAGCAGCAGCAGCAGCAGCAGAAGTTTCGTTCAGTTCGGGCGGTACAACCAGACGAAAATAGGGATCGGCAGCACACATAATGTCGCAAATCATGTACCCCACAGCATCGGTCTTCTTGTGACGATACACCGTCTTGTGTAGTGTGTGTCTCAATTTGAAAAAGGTCATGGCCGATCCTACTACCTTTTCGGGGTAGCAAATCATCAAGTGTTTTGTTTGGTTCGTTTTTGCATTATTATTGTTTGCCAACATTTGTTGCTGTTGTTGTTGATGTTGACAGCGAAAACACTTGGTTGGATCGGTACAGTCTCCCCAGGCAACAACGGCCTCTTCTACCGCAAGTTTCTCAATTTCTCCACTTCCCTTAAAGGCAGATCGATGATCACGGGCGAAGTAATCAATCTTGTCTACATCTAATCCACTGTGTCGATTGCTGACAATATCGTACAGCCACTCTTGGTGTGGTTCGGGTCGACCCACGAATGTTTGTTGTGCACCGTCCAAGGGACCACCCCAAATACATTCCTTGATAAAGATAAAGTCTCGAGATGTCAGAACAGCCTGATGATCTACCAAGTCCTTGTCAAAGACTCGCATAGATGTGGCAGCAATATAGTTGGAGTGGTGGTGGTGATGATGATAATGATCGTGGTGGTGGTGGTCGTCGTCGTCTCCGATTTCTTGCAGTGGTTCATCTAGCTTGTTGACATCGATCTGCAATCCCATTTCCCGCAAGGCACCATCAATCAACATCAATGATACATTTTCGTGTTTCCAATTCTTGTCAGGCAAAGCTGGCAATCCTTCATAATACTGTTCTAGCTCTGGATGTTGTTGCAAATGTTCTGGAAGAATCTTGTGTACAAAGTCTTCGTACGTATGACTAAAGGGTCCGTGTCCTACGTCATGTAACAACCCTGCCAATTTGACACACAATACGTCCTTGGCGGTGGTTTTTAAATTTGGCTGTCGTGTCATGATTCGTTTGGCCATTCGTTCGGCTAAATGGGCCACACCCAGGGAATGTTCAAAACGACTGTGCGTTGAATTAATGTACACATATTCGGCCGTGGCCAATTGCTGAATATTGCGCAAACGTTGCATGGGACGAGAATCCATCAGCGCCTTGGTTACCGAACAAATTTCAATACTGGAATGAATGACATCATTGGTCCGACCCGTCTTGGCCGTCAGATACTTACGACGGCAACCGCAGCAGCTAAGACGGCTGTTATGATGATGGTGATGATCGTTGGACTGGATTGTAGTAGCTTTGGGAGAAGCAATCACAACAAGGAGATCTTCTGAATGCTGACGTCGTCGTCGTTTGGCTGCTACGACTTCCTCCTCTAAATGGAGTGGATCAGCCACCGGCAATCGCTTCTGATGATCGTGTGTGTGTGTGTGTGTAACTGACTTCCAGTGCTATGGCGTTGGTCTTGGGGATACCAATCCCCGACCAGTGGGCCATAGACACCTAAGTA
>Ga0210012_1003013_pt1 | contig 14130 bp, 11 predicted proteins | sample CryGeymeta201504_FD_183974 | JGI IMG/M metagenome (GOLD analysis project Ga0210012, IMG submission 183974) | Groundwater microbial communities from Crystal Geyser aquifers in Utah, USA - Crystal Geyser metaG 2015-04 (SPAdes) (version 2) | ecosystem: Environmental > Aquatic > Deep subsurface >... | reverse complement strand
ACTGATAGATTTTTCCGATATTTGATTATATGTAAATTAAAATATAAATTAAACTGCTCATTATCAAGTACTTAAAAAATGGTAGGGTAGAGTAGTTTTATGCCTTATCTCATAACTCTACAACTTTCTACTCCTATACTATTTCAGAAGTTTTATTGATATGATGTATAAACGTTGTGTACTCTACTATTTTCAACCGTCGTTGAGGTTAAAAAATTGGTAAGGATTTTTTTTATAAACAGTATATTTAGGCAAAATCAAAAAAAATAATTATTTTTAGACTATTATTTTTTAGATTCTATTTTTTAAACTTTTTGATTATGCGTAATTTTATTTTTATATTATTTTTATCATTATTAATAAGTCTGTCTAGTAGCTTAAAGGCACATTCTTTAGATTATTCAGTTGAGTTTTCCTCTGAAGAATCTTCTAAAAAAAGTAGTTCTAGTGTTATTCCTAAAAAAAGCATAGAACCAGCAAAGCAAAAAACAAAAAAAGAGAATAGAGAAGAAAAAAGAGAGCAGAAAAAACTAGCCAAACAACAGCGAAAAGAATTTAGAAAAGCACTTTGGAAAACTATCAAAGAACAGCGAAAAATAAATAAAGAAAACAGAAAAAATGGAACGAAAGAACCTAACAAGAAAATACATTGGGCTGCTTATGTAGCTTTCTTTGGAGCTTTACTTGCCCTTAGTATTTTTGTGGCAGCGATTGCAATAGGCTCAATGTATGCCATTTTTAGTTATTTGTTGCCTTTTGCTCTTTTGCTGTTGCCTGTCTCAATAATTAGTGGAATTATTGGTGTAAGTGTTGCAATAAATGACGATAATGAAAAATTTGATAAAACGTATACACTTGTACTTGCTCTAGTCGGAGGAATTGTTTCTTTACTTACCTTACTTTTTATTATTATCCTTATTTTAGCTCTTTCTGCTGCCTTTTAAAATTATATTTTTATTTAAAAAACAACTAATCAGCTCATTAATTTTACTACTATGTCAAAAGAATCATTGTACAAACAGCCTAATGTTGAGATTTCTCACGATGCAGCCAATTCAGCTATTTATATTTATTGGAAAGGATTTGTCATGTTAGATGACTTCAAAAAAGCAATGTTAAAGGCATTAGATTTTTATCAAGAAAAACAGGCACTTCATTGGATTATTGACCAAACAGAAAGACAAGCCGTACATCCAAAAGTAAATGAATGGGTATTGGAAGAATTTTATCCAAAACTTTTAGAGATGGCTCAAAAAGATGCAAAAATGGCTGTCATTGTCCCTAAAGATGTATTTGGGCGTTTTAGTATGAAAAGCCAAACCGACAGTTTGACCAAAAAATACGAAGAAATGATTCCCTATCAGTATTTTCAGTCTTTGTCAGAAACTGAAAAATGGCTTTCTTAATTTGAGTTTATACATATTTATTTTTTAACTTTCATAGAAAAAATAAAACAATTTGAAGGTAGCTTGGTTTATAATAGGTAAATCAAGCTACTTTTTTTGTCTTTGATTTATTTACTTTTTAAACTCAATTTTTTAAACTAGACTCAATTTTTATGAAAACGAACAAAATCATGTTGTTCTTTGTGCTTGCTTTTATGACTTTTTCTTTCTCTTCTTGTGATAAAGACGATGTAGTTAATTACGCTGACGATTTGCCCGGTACGTATGAAAGTCTTTCAGGTCAAGTAAATATAGAAGGTGCTATCAATGTAATTACGCTCTCAAGCAAAGGCGATAGTGAAGCTCTTACCAAAAATCTTATTGTAAAAATTACAGACAAAGACACCGAACAAATTGCAGGAATAGAAACTGTACGTTATTCAACCAACAACAATGATGTAGATATTACTCGTGTTGGAAACCTTATTACACTCAGAGTTACAAGTGCTGAGTATGTACAAAACCCTACTAATATTTATATTGGAACACAAAGAGTAGAATAATCTGTTCTCAAAACATATAAATTCAAAAGCCTAGTCATTTCTTTATAGAAATTGCTAGGCTTTTTTTTGTTATTTTTTCCATAACGATAGGGTTTGCAAACCCTACGTTATGGAAAAATAAGCTTGTAAAATTCTTATTCTGTTAAAAAAAAAGAAAAATCATTTTTATCTAGCTTTCCTTTTTCTAACTAATAGATTTGTTTGCAAATTGTATTCAAATCAATTTAAAACCTCAATACCACTCTCATTCTAAAGAATGAGCTACATAAAACTAACATGAAAAAATATTTTCTAACCCCTTTACTGTTCATTTTACTTTCAAATTTTGCTTTTTCGCAGGATATTGAATTAGAATTTACGACAGCTCAAGACCGTATTAATTCTCAAAATAAAGTCAATTCATCAACTTCTTGGCTCTCAAATGTTCCCATAAAATCAATAGGACCAACCGTTATGAGTGGTAGAGTTGTCGATATTGAAGTCAATCCAACTAATCCAACGGAGTTTTTGGCAGCCTTTGCTTCTGGTGGACTTTGGCATACAAACACCAACGGAACTTCTTTTACACCTTTATTTCAAGACCAAAAAGTGATGTCTATTGGAGATATTGCCGTTTCTTGGGAAAATTCTACCATTTGGATAGGAACAGGCGAAAATAATTCTTCTCGTTCGTCCTATTCTGGAGACGGAATATATGTTTCCTACAATATGGGCAAAACATGGGAACACAAAAGCGATTTAGAATTAAATGAAACGCAACATATAGGTAGAATAATTTTACATCCAACCGATAAAAATACACTTTGGGTGGCTGCGCTCGGTCATTTATATTCCAAAAATAAAGAAAGAGGAATTTATAAAACAACCGACGGAGGCAAAACATGGAAAAAAACACTTTTTATTGATGAAAATATAGGTGCAGTTGATTTAATCATTGACCCAACAAATCCGAATATACTTTACACTGCAACTTGGCAAAGACACCGAGCAGCTTGGAATTTTGAAGAGTCAGGCACAGGAAGTGGAATTTATCGTTCCGATGATGGTGGCGAAAACTGGACAAAACTAACAACAAAAGAAAGTGGTTTTCCAGTTTCGGAAGGGGTTGGAAGAATTGGTCTAGCGATTTCGAAAGCAAACCCAGATTGGATTTATGCGTGTTTGGATAATCAAGACCATAAACCTAAAGATGAAACCAAAAAAGACGGTAAAAAAGAGAATACTAAACCAACGCTTACAAAAGATGCTATCTTAGCCATGAAAAGTGAAGACTTTCTGAAAGTTTCTGATGCAGAGATTACAGAATATTTGAAAGAAAATCGTTTTCCAAGAAAATACGATGTTGCCTTTGTAAAAGCTCAAATCAAAAAAGGAAAAATTCAGCCAAAAGCATTAGTAGAATTTTTGGAAGATGCCAATTCTCAATTATTTGATACACCTGTAAAAGGATTAGAAGTTTATTTATCAAAAGACAAAGGCAAAACGTGGCAAAAAACACACGAAGGAAGCATCGACGAAGTAGTTTATTCGTATGGCTATTATTTTGGGGAAATTAGAGTTTCACAAACTAATCCTCAAAAATTATATGCTATGGGGGTTCCGATAATTACAAGTGATGACGGTGGAAAAAACTGGAAAAGCATAAACGGAGATAATGTTCACGCAGACCACCATGCCTTATGGGTTAATCCAAAACAAGAAGGACATTTAATAAATGGAAATGATGGTGGAATAAATATTTCATATAACGACGGCAAAACGTGGTCAAAACAAAATTCTATTCCTGTTGGTCAGTTTTATAGTGTTGCAACGGACAGAGCAGAGCCGTATAATGTTTACGGAGGTTTGCAAGATAATGGCGTTTGGACAGGTTCGCACCAATACGAATATTCAGATGTGTGGCAGCAGGAAGGTAATTATCCTTACAAGCGACTTTTAGGAGGCGACGGAATGCAAGTTGAGATTGATTTTAGAGATAACAATACTGTTTTTACGTGTTATCAATTTGGAAACTGTTATAAGATTGATAAAACGACAATGGAATCTAGCTACATTACACCTTCGCATGAGCTAGGACAAAAACCGTTTCGTTTCAACTGGCAAACGCCTTTACACCTTTCAAAACACCAGCAAAATATTTTGTATATGGGTTCGAATCGTGTTCATCGTTCGTTTGACCAAGGAAAAACATGGGAAACTATTTCAGCAGACTTAACACGAGGTGCAAATAAAGAAGAAGCCAAAACTGGCGATGTAGCTTATAATACACTTACTTCTATTGATGAATCGGCTTTGCGTTTTGGTCTTTTGTATGTTGGTTCTGATGATGGAATGGTTCATGTCAGCAAAGATGCAGGATATAGCTGGGAGAATATTTCACAGAATTATTTGAAACAGTTTCCTCAATATACCAATTTTTGGGTAAGTCGTGTTCAGGCTTCAAAACACAAAATGGAACGAGTTTATATTACGTTGAATGGCTACCGTTTTGATAATTTTGAATCAATTATTTTTGTTTCAAATGATTTTGGTAAAACTTGGGAGAGAATTGGAACAGATTTACCTTTAGAGCCTGTAAACGTAATTAGAGAGGATTATAAAGAAGAGAATCTGCTTTTTGTGGGAACAGACCACAATTTGTACGCTTCTCTTGATGCTGGAAAATCATTTATGACTTTAGGAAAAGATTTTCCTCGTGTGGCAGTTCATGATTTATCGGTTCAGCCTGTGGCAAATCATTTGGTTGTCGGAACACATGGGCGTTCGCTTTTTGTGGTGGATATTGCACCTTTGCAAAGTCTTGTAAAAATGGATAAGGAAAAATCATTCTTCTTAGATAAAGAGAAAATTACTTTCAATAAAAACTGGGGCAAAACCTATTGGAGTAAATGGTTTGGAAATTATGAACCAAGCGAAGAAGACCAAAAGTTTATATTCTTTACTACTCAAAAGTCAAATGTAGAACTTCGTATTTTGGATAAGAACAATACCGTTCTTCGTTCTGAAAAGCTAGATGCAAATAAAGGTCTGAATTATTGGAATTATGATTTGACAATTAATGAAGAAGGAGCTAAAAAATTATCAAAGTCACTTTCTACTAAAGAAAAACCTTTTTCTGTTTCAAAAGCAGATAATCAAAAGTATTATTTGCCTATTTCTACGTATAAAATTGTTTTGGTAGAAAATGGAAAAACTACTGAGCTTCCTTTTGAAGTGGTGGAGAAGTAATTTGATTGATGCTGAAATTTAATTATTTGTAGAGAACTTTTAAGTCAGCGAGGCTAAAATGGCTTGTCTTTTCATTTCCACATTACGTAATTTGAAAATCCATACGTTTAGGAAAAGGCAAGCCATTTTCCCTACATTGAAAAATAAAAAACAACAAATTTTCAAGCAATTTATTTTTAACTAGAATTGTTTAACTTTGCCTTTCGATTCCCTGCAATCTTCAACTACAAAAACACTCTCTATTATGTCTTGGTTTCATCGAAAAGATAAAAATATTACTACGCCTACCAATGAAAAGCGTGATTCTCCAAATATGTGGTTCAAAACTCCAAGTGGTACAATTATTCTCAAAAAAGAATTGAGAGATAATAATTGGGTCTGTCCAGACGACAATCATCACTTGACAATTACTCCGACGCAGTATTTTGAGATTTTATTTGATGAAGGCAATTATACAGAAATAAATACAAATCTTACGCCTCTCAATCCTTTAGAATTTAAAGATACCAAAAGTTATGAACAGCGAATCAAGGAAGCTAATGCAAAATCGGGTGTAAATGAAGCGGCTCAAAGTGCTTACGGCAAAATGAATGGAATTGATTTTATGGTAACAGCCATGAACTTCAAATATATTGGTGGTTCGATGGGTGCAGTTGTGGGAGAAAAAATTTCTCGTGCTGCTGATTATTGTCTTGAAAATAATATTCCTTTAATGGTTATTTCGCAATCGGGTGGCGCACGTATGATGGAAGCTGGTTTTTCATTGATGCAAATGGCAAAAACTTCGGCTAAATTAGCTCTACTTTCAGAAGCCAAAATTCCTTATATTTCTTTGCTTACCAATCCGACAACAGGAGGCGTAACGGCAAGTTTTGCTATGTTAGGCGATTTTAATATTGCAGAACCGAATGCACTTATTGGTTTTGCAGGGCCTAGAGTAATCCGTGAAACTATCGGAAAAGACCTTCCTAAAGGCTTCCAAACAGCAGAATTTGTGAAAGAACATGGCTTTTTGGATTTTATTGTAGATAGAAGAGAATTGAAAGCAAAACTAACTTCACTTTTGAAAATGGTTTGGATAAATCCGAATAAAGAAACTGCAAATACAGTTAAGAAAACGATAAAAAAGGTTAAGAAATAATTGAGTAAATTTCCTTATCTTAGCTTTCACAAATCATTTTTGAAAAACCGTTTTTGATAAATAATCAAGAATTCAAAATATACATTCTATGAAAGCAATTTTGGTAACTGGTGGAGCTGGTTTTATTGGTTCTAATTTTATTCCTTATTTTTTAGAAACTCACAAAGACTATAAAGTCATTAATTTGGATTTGCTGACCTATGCAGGAAATTTGGATAATTTGAGTGAGGTTGAATCCAATCCTCGTTACGAATTTGTGAAAGGAGATATTGTCAATAGGCAATTAGTAGAACATATTTTCGGAAAACACGACATAAAAGGAGTAATTCATTTTGCTGCCGAATCTCATGTTGATAACTCTATCACAGACCCAGAGGCTTTTGTCAGAACGAATGTTCACGGAACTTTTACGCTCGTCGATGTAGCTCGTAAATATTGGATGAATGCACCTTTTTCATACAAAGAAGGTTACGAAGACACTCGTTTTCTACACGTTTCGACAGACGAAGTATATGGAACGTTAGGAGAAACTGGTTTTTTTACCGAAACTACGCCTTATGCGCCAAATAGTCCGTACAGCGCATCAAAAGCAGGAAGTGATATGATTGTCAGAAGTTATTTTCATACCTACGGACTTGATGTTGTGATTACAAACTGCTCTAATAATTTTGGAGAAAAACAGCATCACGAAAAACTTATTCCTACCATTATCCGAAAAGCTCTTTCTGACCAGCCTATTCCGATTTATGGAAATGGACAAAATATTAGAGATTGGCTCTATGTTTTAGACCACGCAAAAGGAATTGATAAAGCATTCCTAAAAGGAAAAAAAGGAGAATCGTATAATATTGGCTCAAATAATGAATGGAATAATTTGGATTTAGCCAAAAAAATCTGTTCGCTTTTAGATACCATTAAGCCAAAAGGAAATGCTCAAAATGGAGCAAAATATGAAGATTTATTAACCTTTGTAAAAGACCGACCGGGGCATGACTTGCGTTATGCCATTGATTCTTCAAAAATAGAAAATGAATTGAACTGGAAAGCAAATACTGATTTTGATACAGCTCTTACCAAGACAATTAATTGGTATATTGATGATTTAGTAAAGATGCACAGTCGTGCATCTAACAGTCGTGCATCTAAAGAAGAACCTATAATAGAATTAAAAACTAAACCTGTTGAGCCAGTAAAGACACACAGTGGTGTGTCTCAAAAACATGTGTCCCAAGAGAAACACGTTTATAATTCTACTTTTTCTACAACCAGCTATAACAAAATTTTTGATACTGCTAATCTAAATGAATCCTTAGAAGCTCTTGCAGAAGTAAAAGCTGCCGTTATTCGTACACGAAAAGACTATGAATTTTATCAAGAAAAAGAAAAAGATGCTGAAAATAAAGCAAAACGAATTATAGTAAAAGCACAAGAAGGAAATTTGGATTGGAATGAAGCCAATAATTTAGCAATGGAACTTTTGAAAGAACAAGAACGCTCAAAACAAATGGCTGATGGTGCTTTGAATCAACTTGCAGAGTTAGGAAAGCTACAAGATAAAATCGAAAAACATTCTCAAACTGTAAAATCTATTAAAGAAAAACAGCGTGTCCAAATGCCTGATTCTTCTGAAACAATCTCTATGATAGAACGTATGAAAGCCAAAATTCAGAAAGATGAGATTTTGGGAGATTTGTATGAAGATTTTGGAAAAGACTCTGATAAAAACTCTTCTAAAAATGAGCCATTATTAAATGAAAAAGTCAATAAAGCTCTAGGAATTGACCCTGATAAAGATGCTCTGAATGCTCTCAAAAGCAAATTAGGAATGGATAAGAAATAATTTATATCTACCTGGCAATCAATAGTTTAGACACTTAATTAACTGTGCTTTATTTTGAAATAAGGTGCAGTTTTTTTATATTCAAATAAACTTTCTGATTCTTTCTAACGTTACTGGTATATGTTATGCGTGCATACTATTTTCACTTTCTTCTTTATTTCTAACTCCCTGTTGTTATGTCTGATCAAACTCCCCCTCAAGACCCAAAAAGTCCGAATTCTAATAAAGACAATTCTAACCCAGATTATATCCCTACCCCTCCCAAAAGTATTACCAAAACAGTTTGGAAAGTATTCCGAAAAGCAAAAAAAGTAACTTCTCAAGCAAATAGTATCATTAATGGTTCTGTTGGCGATAAATTTCAAGAGCATTCTATTTTGAAGCCTTTGGATATAAAAATGAATTTTTATCATCGTCAGAATCCTATTACATTACACAAAGAAAGTCTAAGAAAACGTTCGAATTATTCATATAACGACAAATCTGTTTCAAACAAAATTTGTGTTCTGATTCACGGACTAGTATTTAATGAAACATGTTGGCAATTCAAGGATAGAAGTGATTATGGAAAAAAATTAGAGGAAGATTTTGGTTATACACCTTTTTATTTGCGTTACAATACAGGTTTACATATTTCGGATAATGGACAAGAATTAGCCATTCTTTTGGAAGAATTGTATCAAAACTATCCTACTCAAATAGAGGAAGTTTATTTTATTTGTCATAGTATGGGAGGACTTTTGATGCACAGCGCAGCTTATTACGCACAAGAAGAGGGTTTTGATTGGGTAAAGAAAACAAAGAAAGTATTTTTGTTAGGAACGCCTCATTTGGGTTCTTTCTTTGAGCGTTTTGCCAATGTTACGACCAATATTTTACAGCGTGTTCCCAACTGGCATACTCGTTTGGTAGGAAAAGTAATCAATCTTAGAAGTGCAGGAATAAAGGATTTGCGTTATGGTTATTTGAGAGAAGAAGATTGGAAAGATAAAGACCCAGATACACTTTTAGAAAATACCAAAAATGAAGTTCCAAAATTAGATGGAGTAGAATATTTTATTATTTCGGGCAGGCTTACCCAAGAAGAAACACATTGGGTAAATAAATTTTTCGGAGATATTTTGGTTAGTAAAAAAAGTGCCAATGCTCATTTTATTGATTCTGATGAAACTGATTCTGAAATTACAAATGCACACCAATTTGCAGCAACACATCATTTCAAACTCTTGACAATGAATGAAGTATATGAAAAAATTAAGTTTTGGATAGAGAGAAAATAATTTTTAAAAAAGTATAATACGTAAGTTTACTGCACTACCAATTTGTATGAATTGCTATTTATCATACTTTATCAAGGGTGCATAACAAATTGTCGCACGAAAGAAAATAAAAACAGGGTTAAAATCCTATCGATTACCCACATGTCTAAAACATACTTTTTCTAAAGTAAAATAGCCAAAATATTGAAATTGAGTAGGGAAAAGACACGCCTTTTCTTAAACATATTGTATATTTTTGGTTGAAATATCAAAGACTGACTAGGAAAAGGCTTGCCTTTTCCCTACAAAAAACGACAATTTGTTATACACCCTCTTTGATTCTATTCAAAAAAAAGTATATTTTTAATTTCTCCTTTTTACTCATAACTGATATGGTTTGTCAGATTTTGACATCTGTATTAAAACATTTTTTTGCAAGAAGTCGTCCCTTTTCAATCATAGATGAAGATATTTATACCTTTTTTGGAGATTGTCAGTATTGTGAGAGTTTCCCTTCTGGACATACAAGTAACGCATTTTGTATGGCTCTTTCCATAGGTTTATTGTATCCTTCTTTGCGTCCAATTTTGTTATTTTATGCGTGTGCTGTGGCTATCAGTAGAGTAATCACTACACTTCATTATTTTTCTGATATTGTTTTTGGAGCTTATCTTGCCTTTGTGGTGGTGTATTCTATTTATTTTGTATTTGATTTTGTAAGAAAACAACTTCAAAAATTGATAGCTAAGATAAATTTTCCTTCAATTAGCAATTAATCAAGTTTTTTTCAATAACTAAAGACTCAATATCTATTCATTTAGGTATTGAGTTTTTTTGTTCGAATAGACTTTTTTTTGTGAGTTTAATTCAATTTTCAAAAAATAGACAGCAATAGTAGAAAAATTAAGAACATTTATCTATTTGATTATTAAGCGATTAGCTAAATATAATAAAAAAAGTGCATTTTTTTTAGATAAAAACTTGCCCCCCCCCCTCTTTATACTTATATTTGCATCACAATATAACATTGTAAGTCTTGCAAGATATTTTTAATTATTATAACATAAACTAATTTACTAAATCTTGTTATTATGAAATTTTTGAAATTAACTCTTGCCTTAGTTTTTTGCTTCTTACTAGTCCTCCCAGAAAATGCTTTCGCTGATTCTTGGGCAAAAAAAAGAAGAACATGTCGTTCTTGGAGAGCAAAATATAAAACTATGGCGAAAGTAAAACAATGTGGTGCTTGGGTAGCAGATTGTAAAAGATATGCAAAAACTTGTGATGGCGCAACAGGAGCTGTATCGTTTTGCAGTCGTGCCGAACCTGATGCTAATGGAGTTCTTATAGTTAATACTGCAAACGCTATTTCTAACCAAAGTTTGCAAACATCATCAGCAAATGCGCCTCATGAAGATTGGTGTGCAGGTTTTGACCAAATGGCACAGCTTCCCAATCTTAGTTTAGCTCCTATCTTTCAATACAAAGGAAATTTTGAAAGAGTTCGTAATTCTGAGTTAAGTATTGGAGAGGTTATTTTTGATGATGAAAAAAGACAGATAACTATCTTTAATATTGAGGGAGAACTAAACCTGCATAGTTTGGATGTAACTAATGATTTCTCTGCCTTAGTGTTATCAATAACTTCTGATACTGAAAAGGACGAAACAGAAGAATACTTAACGGATGCTAAATATTATGAAAATTTGATTTGGGAGTCAAAAATTCTTCTAACTAACAAACGTTTATTCTCTTATAACGAATTAGCAAAAGGTATTAGAAACAAAGTAGATGAAGATGGTAGAGTTTATACGAAAATCAGTCTTCAATCTATAACTATTGATGTTCCTAAAGGAGTAGATATGGAAGATATATCTATAAATGTAGGAAGTGACGCAGGTAATTTAGGATATGGTATTTCTAAAAAATTCAATCTTAGTAAAGAACAAAAAGGAGTTAATATTACTACTTTTGACATTCCTCTTCCTAATATAGAAGTTAAATTTAACTACTATCCTAACCCAGTTATAAATAAACTTTTTACTACTATTGAGCTTCCAAGTACAGAAGAAGTTACAATTTCTTTATTTAGAGAAGATGGTATTTTGATTAGAAACATATATCAAGAAAAAGTAGAGGGCAAAAAAGAAGTTGTTTTGGAAACTGATTTTTCAGATGTTAAAAATGGTATTTATTATTTAAAAATGATTATTGGGAATAAAACTTACACCAGACGTATTGTTAAACAATAATTTTATTTTAACCCATACCTTAATTATCTATTTTCATAACGTTTCTATAAGAAGTTATGAATAGATAATTATATATTAATAATAAATTCTATGAGAATTCTAATAACCATTTTAGTTTTTTTCTTTATAAGTAACCTTTGTTTCTCTCAAACTTCGATAGGAATAAAACTAACTCCACAAATTCAGTTTAATGAAACTAGAGGAGAAATTGAAGAGAATTTTAAATCAAAAAAACCGTTTTCTTTTGCAGCAGCATTGACATATAACAGCTATATAAAAAATCATTGTTTTTCAGTAGGCATTGGACTTAATCGTTTTGATGATAAAATTTCATTTCAATCAAACTCTTCTGACCCTACCAGTAAATGGACAAGTACAGGAGTTAATTACATTCTTTTCTTTCCTCTTTCTTATAGGTATTTTTTGAAAGACGAAAATAATAGTTATCGTCCTTTTTTTGGTGTAGGTTCGAATATATACTACCAATCAGATGAGAGTAGAACAGATTATTTTATTCGTAACGAAGAAGAATATTTTTTGAAGGCTAAAGAAACAAAAAATAAAGGGACAAGATTTGCGATAAATGCAGAAATAGGAGTAAGTAAAAAAATTAGTTCTAGAACAAGCTTAGATATTTCTTTTGTCTATCAACAAGGCTTTCAAACTTTGTTAGTTACTGATTATACGTATTATGTAGATGAAAAAACTTATCAAGTAGAAAGTAAAAATAATGCAAAATATATAGGTATAAACATTAACTTTAATTACTTTCTAAAAGACAAGATTAGATAAAAAAATATTTCAGAAGAAAAAAACAAAACCTCAATAACTATTCATTTAGCTATTGAGGTTTTTTGATTCGAATACGTATTTTTTTCGTTTCTTTGCATAAACAAAACCAACTCTAATTATGAAATATTTTCAATCAAAACATACTTGGCTACTTTACATATTAGCTTTTTTTACAGTCTTAAATTTATATGCCAATTATAAATATGATTTTGTATTAGAATTAGCCTCAAAACCATTTCTGATTCCTATTTTAGAAATTTATTTTTATCTAAATACTAGAGAAGTAACACAAGAATACAAAAAAAGCCTTACTAATTTTATTTTGATTGCCTTATCTTTGGCTTGGATGGGCGATGTTTTGTTGCTTTTTCAAACTTATAATCCATTATTTTTTATGCTTGGTTTGGGGAGTTTCCTCATTTCTCATATCTTGTATATTCTTACTTTCAAAAAATCATTACAAAATAAAGAATTAGGAGAAACTAAAGGTTTACTCATTCGTGCAATTCCATTTATCGGAACTGCTATTTTGATGCTTACTTTTTTATATCAATGGCTGGATGCTGTGATGCTTTTTGCTGTTCCTTTATATGTTTTGATTATTGTAACAATGGCTTTTATGGCAATGGAACGCACAGGAAAAGTGTTGAAGGCAAGTGCAGAATATGTTTTTTTCGGTGCATTTTTATTTATGGTTTCAGATTCGTTACTTGCAATAGACATTTTTGTCAAAAACTTAGTTATTCCTTATGCGCCTGTTTTTGTAATGCTGACTTATGTGGCTGCACAAGCATTGATTGTTTATGGAATGATGATCCAGATAAAATCTAGTTTAAATTAATTTAATATTTCAACCGTCGTTGAGGTCTGAACCGTCAACGAGGATTATGAAGCAAACACAAATAAGAAACTTATGTATAATTTACTCAAAGGAAAAGTAGGTATTATTTCGGGAGCTTTAGATGAAAATTCTATTGCTTGGAAAATTGCAGAAACGGCACACGCAGAAGGCGCAAAATTCGTCTTGACAAATGCCCCTGTTGCTCTTAGAATGGGAACTATCCAGCAGCTTGCAGACAAATGCAATACAATCGTTATTCCTGCCGATGCAACTTCGATAGCAGACTGGGAAAACCTATATGAAAAAGCAACTGAACATTTGGGAGGAAAACTTGATTTTGCATTGCATTCCATCGGAATGAGTCCAAATGTTCGTAAGAAAAGAGATTATGGCAATTTGAATCACGCTTGGACATTACAAGCCATTGATATTTCAGGACTTTCCTTTCATAAAATGCTTCAAGTAGCTGAAAAAATGGATATTTTCAATGAAGAGGCTTCGGTAGTTGCACTTTCTTATATTGCTGCACAAAGAACTTTCCCAGATTATAGCGATATGGCTCATGCAAAAGCTGTTTTGGAGTCTATTGCTCGTAGTTATGGTTATCGTTTGGGTACATCTAAAAAAATAAGAGTGAACACCGTTTCGCAATCTCCAACGCCTACAACAGCAGGAACAGGAGTAGATGGCTTTGATGCTTTCTTCAACTATGCTGAAAAAATGTCACCTCTAGGAAATGCTTCTGCTCAAGATTGTGCTGACTTTGTGATTTCTCTTTTCTCTGACTTCACTAAAAAAGTAACCATGCAAAATCTCTATCACGATGGAG
>Ga0210012_1002984_pt1 | contig 14230 bp, 7 predicted proteins | sample CryGeymeta201504_FD_183974 | JGI IMG/M metagenome (GOLD analysis project Ga0210012, IMG submission 183974) | Groundwater microbial communities from Crystal Geyser aquifers in Utah, USA - Crystal Geyser metaG 2015-04 (SPAdes) (version 2) | ecosystem: Environmental > Aquatic > Deep subsurface >... | reverse complement strand
CCGGGACCACCATACAAATTTTGGGGCAAAAGACTTCGACCACGATGTTGTTCATCTTCGGAATCATCATCATCATCCTCATCTTCGTTTTCATTTTCTTCTTCCGAACCTTCACTTTCGTCATTCTGATGTCGTTGCCGTTGTTGGTGTTGCCGACCACCTCGCCTTGTTTCCTTTCTATCTTCATCTTCTTCATCCTCTTCGGAAGAATTATCATCACGTCTTTTTCCACGACCACGAAGAGTTGAACCTCCTCCACGACTTTGTCGTTCAACACCGCTACCAGCTGTGGCACCATCAGCACGACGTCGTGGACGATGATTGGTAGACAGAACGCTCTCTTCATCCTCGGATCCTTCCTCTTCTTCTTCTTCTCCGTGGTCGGCGTCGCGTGATGGCTTCGCTTTTGTGCGATGACTCTTTCTTCGCCGATCCATATTGTTTGTTGTTTGTTTGTTTTTCTTTCTCTCTCTCTCTTTTTCTCCAATGTGGTGCTTTCAAGTAAAAGGAAAATTTGTTTCACTTTCTGTTCTTACTAATAACGAGTAAATGCAACGAATTGCCTTTTAAAAATGAAATCTCCTGTGCCCATGAACGTCTACTTTTTCTACTCTTTTGTTTGTTGTTGTTGTTGCTGCTGCTGTTGCTGATTGGCAATAATAATAAAACTAATAATGCTGTTTACTTGTGTCTCGTGCCTATTATTGCTGATCATAAGACTACCAGTAGATACTCCTTGATTAAAGGTACAGTACTAGGTACGTAGTTGTTGGAGAGTGCCGTGTGGATGATGGAGTATGGAGTTGCCAACAAGGAGAAAAGGGACATCCGAACGAAAGTTGAACAGTAGACTACTAACTAGTCTAGCTAGTAGTAGTAACTACGACTACTCTAGCTAGTACTAGTAGTAGCTACAGTAGCTAGTAGCTAGTAGCTAGTAGTAGTAGAGACTAGCTAGTACTAGTAGACTACTACTGGGCCATTCCTGAAATTGAGGCGCACCAAATTCTTGAAGCCAGATTGCTCTTCATGCGAAAAAATTAATTAGGGGAAAGTTTGGCCTCTGAAGCCAAATCAAGCACGGTCGTCTCGTCCAATCTCAATTTGGCTCTGGGGTCTAACGGACATTTTTCTCTAAATAGGTTTGCAAGAAATCTTTAAATATAGTTTACTGTACAAAAACAGTACCTTTTGTAAAAAAAAAATTATTTTTGGAGGCAACTTTGATAACTCTTTGTCAAAAACGACGCACGTACTCATCAAACATCAACATTACCACCATGAGAGGTGCTTTGTTACTCATGTGGGCTTGGAAGCTCATGGAAGACGAAGCCAAGAGGAAGCAACAAGAAGAGGAGGAGGAGAACGACGATCCCAGGTTCATCTCCTTGTTGGATTCAACAGGAAGACGTCGTCGCGACCGTCGGATTGCAAGGCCATCACTGCTGCTGCCTGAGGAGTCCCCTTGGAGCATGATACTCAACAGAGGCAACGATGCTTGTATGATCACTGCTACAGGACTTGACAACCAATCCTTCTTTGCTTTGCACCGTTTGTTCTACCCTTACTACAAGAACTTTACTCCCTACAGCAACAATGGAAAGATTGTTCCCTTGAAGAAAAGGAAGACACGGTCAGGACGCCCCCGAATGTTGTCTAGTGAAGCTGTACTTGGCTTGGTATTGACATACAACCGGACTTCATGCCAGGAGTACGTACTTTGTCAGCTCTTTGGTTTGACAGCCACACCATTGAACCTTTGGTTAAAGTTTGGAAGAATGGTGCTGGTTAAGGTTCTCCGGAGCAACGTTTACGGTCGTGTGGAAAGGGACCCATCACAAGAGACAGTCGATTCATGGAAGGATGCCATTACTTCCATGTATCCTAGTTTGAAGGACGTCTACTGTGTCGCAGATGGACTCAAACTCATGTTGGAGTCCACAGATAACGACTTGGTACAGTCCATGTTCTATAATGGATGGACGCATGACCATTATGTAACCAACCTTCTTGTTTTCGCACCGGATGGAACCATCATCGATTGTGTATTGAACTGTCCTGGCTCCATGCATGATTCAGAGCTTGCTTACTTTGGAGGCGTGTACCAGAGACTCAGGGAGCAGTATGAAAAGCATGGTGGCAAATGCGTAATGGACTCGGCTTTCTGTTCCAGAGGTAATGCGTTTGTCATCAAGTCAGCACAGGATGTCACATTAGGAGAAGACGCACAGGAATACACCATGCTTCGCGATGCTACATCGATGAGACAAGCTGCTGAATGGGGAATGAGGGCACTGCAAGGTTCCTTCCCCAGGCTCAAAGCGAGGTTGAAGTATGAAGAGCATGGTGAACGCAAGTGCATTATCCAGTGCATCATGCTGGTGTACAACTTCAGGGCTCGTTACTGTGGCATCAACCAAATCAGGACAACGTTCATGCCTCATCTTGACAGAGACTGTGAGGCTTTGATTGCACGCGATCTATCATCTTAACCATGGTGGTAGTAGTACGATGTTAATTGCATGCAATCTATCTTAACCATGGTGGTAGTAGTAGTACAATGTTAAGCAATATGATGTTCTTCATTAATGATAACTACTACTACTAGATAAAGCAAGAAGTTAACCATGATCATTCCTACTACTCGCTGCCACTACAATCGTCCTCGTCTGTCTCCTCCTCATTGTTGTTGTTCTCTTTGTTATTGGTCCTTTCCTTCGTCGTCGTCATCATCATCATGCTCCTCTCCATCATGGTCTTGTTCCCACTCATCACTGCCATCATCATCATCATCATCCGGTCCTCACGTCTCCTGTCTTCTTGTCTCTCGGCCTGTCGTCGCTTCTCTTCCCTCGCCTCCTTCTGCTTCTCCATTACCATTTGCATCTGCATGAAATCAGTGAAGGCCGAAGAGGTATCCACTACAGCCGGAACATTGGTCTTGCTGGTGTACTTCCTTTTGTTCTTGTTGCGACTCATATGGGAAGAAATAGTGCGTCCAAAATTGTCTTTTGTATTATTCAATTTCATAGGAGTGATCAAGTCGTCCGAGGAAGAAGAGGAGGTATTCTTGTTGTTGGTATTGTTGTTGTCTTCTTCTTCTTCATCATCATCCTCGGGTGTGTCATCGTCTTCAACTTCGTCCTCAGCTTCAGAGACATCATTCAAGAGGTTTGAGTCTGCTTTTTCATCAATCTTCCTCTTCAATTGCTTTGCCCACTTGACGTCCCATGGACAGTTGGGATCACCAGTAGGGAGCTTTGAAGCATTCAGCCGGTTAAACTTCTGTCGCAACCCACGAACTTCCCTTTCCTTGGCAGACCAAATTTTATTGTGTTGCTCAAGGACGACTTCCCACTCGCGCAAGCCAATGGGAAGTACCTTTTCCATAGTGTCAAAAAGGGACTTCAACTCTTTCATATCAAATTGACCACCTCGTTGTTTTGTTGTCGTTGTCTTGGGGGGCTGCCTAGCTTGTTTCTTCTTCTTTTTGTTTCCAGCAGGTGCAGGAGGAGGGAGAGCCGGAAGAAGGGTAGTAGTAGCAACAAGTTGGTGTTGATGTTGAAATGGTGCCCGTAGGGGAGCATGATGATGTGATGACGATCCAGCAGCAGGTACAAAAGAGTATTGACTCAGACGAGGAGGTGGAAGAGGAGGACGAGGAGGATGATCATACGAGGCAAACTGAGGAGGAGCAGAGGCAGCAGGACCACCAGGAGTAGGAGGAGGTACCATCATACCCCCACTGGCAGAAGCAGCATGATGATGATGGAAGTCAGGTGGTGGTGCAGGAGGAGCAGCAGGCTTGACACGGGGGGGCATCTTCTTATTAAAATGCGCAGCTATTGCGGCTGCGTACTCCTCCTCGTCGTCTTCATCATCATCCTCGTCATCTCCTTCCTCATTGTTTTCTTGTTGAACTTCCACTTCGTCTTGGTGGTGTGGTGGATCACCATCTTCATGAATGTTGTTGGTAATCATGATGATGATAACAACAAGATATGTCTCGTCTTTGCTACAGAATTAGAAAAGTTGGCTCCAAATTTTATTTTTATTTTTCAATGCAGGGAGCTCTGTAGAAACACTACCAGGTTCTACACGCAGTCTTTACTAAGTGAATGCCTAAGTACAGTGTGACAAAAAAAACCTCTAAGTAAAGACTGCAGTTTAAACAGGCCTAACGGCGCCAAATTGGGTTTCAGGAGCAGGCAAGCCAAATTAGTCGCACCAAATGAATAGCAATCTGGCTTCAAGAATTTGGTGCGCCTCAATTTCAGGAATGGCCCACTACTACTAGACTAGCTAGATCTACTACTCTAGTGATGACCCATAAAAAGACTGCCGAGCTTTTGCACTTGTGCGCGTCTAAACAAATTCAACTAAACAATCAAGGAATTTTATAGTAGGGTTTATGATAAAAGGGTTCTTGTATTAATAATTATTTTTCCGATTCATTTTTGTGTGTGCGAAAGGAACCTTCCATCCATCCATCTATCCATCCATACGTGTGAAATACGAAACCTCTCAGCAGCAGCAGCAGCAGTAGCAGAAGTAGAAGCAGCAGAATTAGTAGCAGCAGAAGCAGAAGCAGCATCTTTAACGGACCAACTTCATAGCTTTTTTTATACCGCCGCAACTTTTACGTTGGAACTACTGAACTACCAAGTAATTACCCAAGCAGCGTTCAAATCAGGGAAAAACAGGACGAAAGAATAATTTAATATCCTTTACCCACAACCACAATCATGGGTTCTTACGAGCAGAGTGCATCAGTAATTAATGACTACGATGATGATGATGATGATGACCACGATGATGTTGGTGTTGATGAAAATGAGAATGAGGCCAGCTATAACGCAGTGGATAATCGAATCTATATTCCTGACTGTGACACCAGTACCAGAGAAGTGTGCACCCTCTGCGTGCTCCCCCAGGAAACGAATGGTTCGGTAGGAAATTCGTCCTGTGATATCCTACTTTTGGGGATGGGAAAACTCAGCAATATGACGGAATCTAATGGTCGCATCTCTTTGAATGAATTTGCGAAAGACCTACCGACCAGCAAAATTGCACCTCATATTACTTGGGTTTTGATTCAGGGAACAAGTCCTGGTGAAAATCCTGAATTCCAAAATATTTTGAATGTTTTGGGACAATCACTGCCGGCACTGACCAACATTACTCTGTATCGTGGATATTATACCGCGACTGGATTGGCGAGTTTTTTTCGTTCCGCTCCACAAATTACGTCATTTGCAAGAGGGCACACGTCCGGTCAAACTGGACTAACAGGGAGCTTGGCTGACTTTGAAGAATTGGCGGAGGCGATAAAAGGCTGCAAAAGTCTGCGTTCCTTTAGGTTTTGCCTGGAACCGAGCGTTGTAGGACACGAAGAAAATTCGGAAGATGACGACTCCGAGGATGAATCTATTTCGAATCGCGAAAGTGGTAGGCCCTTGGACGAAGTCCGGAGACGACAACAAGTTGCTCTGCAGAGCCGCCTTTACGACACAAAAAGACCTCAGGACTTTTCTATTACGGTTTGGAATCCAGTTGTGCAGTCTTTGGCTGTACACAACAGAGAGTGCTTGTCTTCTTTTGAACTTTTCATGTCTCGAAAATGGCAAGACAGCAATCGTTTGACTCATGAGACATCCTGTGCTCTAGTTGACATGCCGCATCTCAAATGGCCGCTGAATGAGTTTCCATTTACCTTGAGTATCGATTCGAATAGCATTGATGATGTTGTTGACTACCTCATGAAGGTGCACAATGAAAATGGGGTGGTTACTCATTTCATTCCTGACAACCCCATGGCTCAAGGAGATCATTTCCTCAAGACTTTTGTTTCTACCTACGAGTTTCATTTGCCCACATTTCGCATGATGTTTAATGGCAAAAGTGATCCAGGTCGCAAAAATGATATCTTTGTGGTATTGAATGCCAATTTGGTAGACCCCGATATGATCAAGGCTCGGCTTATCGAGCGAGTAAAAGCTCCAAATCAACCAGTTCGTGTGGCCGTAGAGGTATTGCACGAACCCAAGCACATGTTATTTTATCAGGGCATTGTGAAGCACAATCTGTGGGATTTTGATCCCGAAACATCCAGTGATGCACAGTTCTTGGACATGCTGTCGGTGCTGGCCAAACTAGGACCTCATGGCTCATTCTTTCACAAGAGTGTGGACTACGGATTAGCCATGCGATACAATTTGCTGTCCCCACAACGGGATCGATTGCTGCAATGGATTGAGCGCTAGCTAAACGTCGACAACTAGAGATGAACGATAAGAACGACCACCAGCGACTCCTACTACTGCTAGACCTCTGCTGCTCGTACTAGCTCCGTGCACGAGAAGAGGAGTCTAGTAGTAGTATTTCTCGTGTAGCTACTAGTAGTACCAGTCTTCATATCCTTAAGCTCGCGATATTAACCTTAAAATAATGACCGATTTTTTATTAAAGAAAACTTAAAACGAGCAAGAACAAGACACACCAGAGATCAAGACTTTCCCTCCGTTGTTGCCTTGACCGATACAAACCCTTGAAGTGCTACCAGGAATTCGAATGCACGATAACCGCCCAGTTGATTGAAATCAAGGTGAAACAGAATGGAGCTGGCGCAATCTCTGGAGGCAAATCTTTTGCAGTACAAAGATGCGGAATCCACAGGACACCAAGACGCTACAGTTGCTGCCTACACGTGCGACGATACATCAGCGTCTCGATCTCGTTCTTCGAGAGGAATGATAGAAACATTGGCATCATCCTTTGCTTCCAAGAAACGTGCTACTACTACCGTTATTCCTGGTTTGGCTGGACAAAGGATCAGTCTTGCTTCTCAGGCTTCCTGCGAACGTGCATATTGGGCTATTCGGAATTCACAGTTGTACTTTGCTTTGCAAAATTCCATGCGATATCCAACGGCTCAAGCGTACGTGGAACGTTTGATTCAGGAAGCAGCGGCTGTTAATCGACCCGTTCATATCCTTGGATCCACCAAATACAACGATGAGGAAAGAAGTAGAAGACGAGTGGCCGTTTTGACACTCGTTACGAAAGAAGGATCTAGTTTTCACGTAGCACAAGAACTGGCGTTGTTGGGGATGGATCTAATATTGCTGGGAAATAGCCAAGGTTCTACAAAGATGACACAAATTCAGGAAAAGATTCGTCGTGAAGGGGCTCGTCGTCGGAACTTACTCCTGGAAGAAGATTCTAACAAAACGTATCAACAGAAACTTGCGGAAGCAACAGCACGAAGGATCGGCAAAATTTATCAAGTCCATTATGATCCCAATTTGCTGAATGCCGTTCGAGAAGCTGCCACACAAGTCAAAGGTATCCTACAAGATTCCAATTATCAAAACAAATTGGATGTACTGCTTCACAATCCGGCTGGTGTCGTTTTCGATTACACAAAAACAAAGGATGGCATTGAGGCCAATGTCGGACGCAATTTTGTGGCTCCGCACGTCTTGACCCAGGAGCTGTTACCAGTATTGCGATCCGCGTCAAGTCCGGATTACAAACCACGCATCATTTATGTGTCGAGTGTAGGTCATTGCAATGGTACAGACTTTGATTTTCGACGCTTCTTTGCGCATCCAGAAGAGGGCGGAGCTCCCGAAGGAAGTTTCGAAATTGTTGACATAGAAGCGGACAACAAGAAGAGTCTAATCAACATGAACATTGACATGGATGCAACCTTAACGGCAGCCAAAGAAAAAATGAACAACATGTCGCAGCAATTTGATAGGTTGTTTACGATCAAAACTTCTACTGAACAAGATAATCAGCAGGAGTCATCGACGATACCTAAACCGAAATTTTCTATACCATCCTTTTACAAATCAACAACAAAGTGGACAGTATCATCCCTTACCGGTGGATTCTCAATGAATCTCAACAAGATAAACAAGGAGCGGCAGCAGCAGGAGCACGAGAAGCAAAACTATGTACCGCCAACTGAAGTTCGATTGGACAACCCAAATGACGATGACAAGACCGCTACATCGAAAGTCCCAGTCATAGCTGCTGAAATGGACCGACTAGAGCCTGGTATAACCGATGGGAAGAAAGAAAACAGTGCCGACGACAAGCCAGAGGAAATAGGAGTGGACCAAAATGGTCAGACTAGCATGCAAGAGGAAAAAGAAAAGACGAATAATGCAGAAGATACGACCGAAGAAGTCGACAATCCGTTTACAATAACGTCAGATGATGAATCCGATGACGATAGTCAGAATCTACAGCAACATGAGCCTCTTACTGAAGAAGACTTTCTTCACATTGCGTCAGAGGACGAAACAAAACCAGTGACTGACGAAGGAATTCAATTGCAAGATCAAGAGAAGCTTTCTGTTGATATATTGCAAGATGAAAATGATGTCACAGGTGAAAACACGGAAAACCAAGATGAAGAGCGCCTGATTCATGAAGAGTCATCGACAGAAAGCAGGATTCCCACTGAAGATGCATTGGTTGAGGAGGAAAATGCGAACGAAGTCGCAATAAGCATAGAGAGTACGACGCAAACGGACGACGACAATCATGCCGAAATAAAGGCTGATCCAAAACCACAAGAAGAAGAAGGAGATTTCCTCAACGATGAAAAAAACCACGACCATGACATGCCCCCTGTGGAAATTACGTTCGACTCCCAGGACGAAGTGGTGGATGGGAACATTTCTGGACAACCCGAACGAAGCAAACTTGCCACGATTGCGAATACGACAGCATTTGCACAAGTCAAAATGTATTATCGATCTAAAATGGCTTCCATTGCAGATTCGATTGCATTGGCACGAGAAGAACCTACTTTAGCCGTTCTTAGTGTCTATCCTGGTTCGGTAGAATCCAAAAAGAAACGAAAAGCTTTGGGCATGGCCGATACGGTATACCAGACCACCTTTAAGGCGTTCAACTTGAATCCCAGTCAAGCTGCTCGGTCTTCGTTGCGAGCCGCTTTGGATCCTGATGTAGATTGTGAATCCTGTTTACAAAATGGTGTGTACTTGCACTGCGACGGTAATCCTTGGCCAGTCGACCATCCAACGACGGTGAAGGATGCTACGACAGGAGAATGCTATTCGCTGGCTGAATACTCTGAGAAAGTCCGCGAAAGTGTCCAGAAATTGTGCCACAAGCTCATTGTGCATGACTTCTGAATAACGGGGACCTCCAAGGAAAGGAAAATAGTCATAAAATTGTTCCGATTTAGATTTCCATTGACTCGCTCCAGTATCGTTGTATCTATCGCCTGTACATGGCGTGCAGCAGCAGCAGCAGCGGAAGGGGTTCCTTGTGGGTAACCGGTCTTACCTTAAATCTTTGCTCAGCCTAAACTGCCTCCACGCGCCCATTTTACCTGCTTCTTTAAGTAGCTAGCTACTACAGTATTGCGAAAACTGTGCCACTCAGCATCAGAACAGACTTTTCATAGCAGCATTATTCCTGCCCAGATATTTGGATCAAGTGAGGTTCCAGGTTTTTTCAGTTGTCACGCTTCCCATTAATTTTTGTTTCTTTTTGTGAGTCAAAATAAATGAAGGTGTCTCTTCCGAGCTGAGTCAAGAGTCAAGAACTATGGAGAAGCCAAACATTCATCAAAATCAAGGTCTAAACCAATCAAAGAAGGCCATTTCACGTCAGATCATATCGTCCGCATTACGTCGCAACCTATCTTTTTTCAGTCGGAATTCTTGTTCTCGTTCAACATTGAACAACAGTGTATTGAAACTTGAAACCGATATTCCGAGAACTTTGTTGCTTAAAACTATCCCCCCCATCACAATTTTATTTTATTACAGGTAACATCCAACACAATTCTGAAACAACAACAACAACAACATTTGAACCATAATATCTGCCCTACACTGCAGTAAAAAGAATCATGAGATCCTCTCGTTGCATTGTGCTGTTTGCATCCAGCCTTTTGGTACAGACTATTACTGGGTTGGCACCAATGAAAAGTCCACTACTATTAGTAGCTAAAACTGCTGCAGCGTCGTCATCAACAAAACTATTTTACATTTCTGATAGCAATATTGAATCAGCCATCACAGCCAATGCAACATTTGCTTCCTTACGTCCATCGTGACCTATTATTTCGCTACGAGTAGTTACAGAAAAAGACCAAAAAGAAACAATGACAAATACAAGAACATTCCCAAAAGAGCTCCCCACTAGTCAACAACCAGAATCACCACCATTGATACCACTCTCTCAATTACAACCTGGTAACTTTATCAGTGGTCATGTTGTTCGTTTGTTACCATACGGTGCACTGATACAAACATCTTATAATATTCCGGGAAAGACACCGGGTTGTGTTCTGTTGCACAATGCACAATTGCCAGAGAAAGGTGGTGGGGGGTCACTGCTGGAACCCTTACAAGTGGGACAGTTCCTTCCACGTGCCAAGGTAATATCCGTCAATCGTGGAACCAATCAAGTACAAGTATCGTTGTTGCAAGAGAACGAAAATGGTGGTCACGACAGCAGCAGCAGCAACAAAATTCCATTCGGAGCCATACGATTGGGTGATGAATTTCTTGGTAGAGTGACAAAAATTCACGAGTATGGTGCCTTTGTTGATATCGGTACGAAGCGAGATGCACTGTTGCACAAATCTCGTATATCATCCGATTTTGTTGACAACGTCAATGACTGCCTGCAAGTTGGTGATACGGCAGTTGTACGAGTCATTCATACATCGAAGAAGGACAATGAGAGCAATAACAACAAGAAGAATTTGGCGGTTAGTATGCTATCACCCACACAAGATGTCATGAAGGAACAACAGGAACAGCTTCGCAGAATTACAGGATACCGAAAAGATACGTCTTTCAACGCTTCGCATTCAACGGCAGCAGGTGCAGCAGCAGCAGCAGCAGCAGCAGCAGCAGCAGGGACAGCGGTGTGCAAAGAGAAAAACAAACGAGATTACTACAACGACTCGAGAACATTTACGACACTGCTAGAAGATATTAGTCAGGATATGAAAACGAATCCGTGACAACAACAGCGGCACCAGCAACAGCAGCGGCAGCGGCAGCAGAATGCAAAGGAACGAACATGTTGATCAAGTAAGAAAGAAACATAGCTAGACGATTCAATTTTTATAAAATTTTCAAACAGTTTTATTTGCATATTAATATCATTATTCGAGTCGACAGACTTGCACGTCGCTACTAAAACGAGATGTTGTATTGAAGTACTGCGCTGTCTCTATGATCAAAAGGCTGTGCATTAACAAAATGAACACCAGCACTCTTGGAAACGACAAAGCGCGCTATGCTATGGCAAGAGCGATGACAGGTGAACACTGGGAGGGCTTTCGTTAGATGTTGGAAAGAATCCAATGTTGCATATCAAGTCTATGTATCATATCAAGTCTATGTAGTTTAAAAGTGCCTGCTCTCATGTGGCTCAATAAGATTCATCCATTCCATTGCAAAAAACGTCTCTCTCTCTTCCTCTCTTGAAGAAAATACTATATAACTCGTTTCCAAAATCTTCGTACGTTACGACCGATCTCCTCCTTTTTGCGCTCTCAGTGCCAAGTAGGCAAAGTAACGTGGTACAAGACTAATAACAACAAGCATACCAACGTTGAAACCAATGCTTCCTTGGACACCCAGAAAGTCACTGACCACAAGTTCCGCTGATGCATAACCTTCCGACGAGCCTCCACACAGGCTTTCCAGTGTTCCACTTCCATCGCAAGGAACGTCGTGATCAAAAACGAGCTGCAGAGAGCCGTCAAAAGCGTACTTGAATGGACTAAAGTACTTGGCCCAGGTCAGGAACACGGGAATGTTTTCCACAAAGAATCCACCCATGAGCATTAGTGCCAATGTAAAAACGGTCATAACGGTCAGTGCTTTGTCCATTTCACCAATGGAAGCACCAATCATCAAACCCAAGGATTCTCCTGCCAAAACGCTCAACAGCGTACACCCGACACTGGCAACAAAAACACTGAATCGATCGTCAATACCAGCCATCCAGAAACTGGTGACCATGTAAAGTAGAGGCAGTACCAATCGGACGGGAGCATCGCTGGTAGTTTTGGCAAAAAAGTAGGCACTCAGGTGGTACGAGGCACTGGCACGTTCTTTCAGTAACACAACTTTTTCTTGTGGAAACGCCATGAGTGCAGAAAACATGGCATCGAATACCCAGTACGTCATGGCTACAACAACAACAACAAAAAGAAAATGTGCGTTAGTATGTGTGTCCGTGTTTGTAATCACTTGTAGTATTGTACAAACAGCCACACACAACACACAACAACCAACAACAGCACGACACACTAAAGTGTGTGTTGATGCGAAACTTACTGAAGAAAAAGTACGACGATCGATCTGATACCGTTTTTTCGGTATAAGGCATTTGCCACCAAATCATACCCGCAATGACACCAATGGCCACCGATTTCATCATGTTGAGAGGAGTAAAGATGCTGGATCGTGAACCTTTCAAAGATCGCTGCATCAAGACAGTATACTGCGTCATCCAAGATGTATTGTACTTGTTGATAATATCATTGTCCTTCTTACTGCTACTATTGTTGTTGTTGTTATTGCTGCTGCTGTTATTGTCGTTGGCAGCAACACTCTTATCATCGGCATCCATCAGAGTCGCATCCATTTCTTCTGCCACGGCTTCATTATCCCACGCCATTTGCAATTGCAATCGTGGAGGATCCTTGCGTCGTCCCATCTCGACATCCTTACTCGTTTGCTGCTGCTGCTGCTGCTGTTGTTGGTTATTGTGTGTGTCTTCGGCGTCGTCATTGTCCAAATCCTGTTGATCTTCCATAACTAACAAATTCATCCAATGATCTGCGGCATTGTATCCATCAGGACATGCCATATTCTGATCTCGTAGGTAGGTCAGTGATGCTGATGGAGTGCCAAAGTACACTACGTACCCTTCACTGATCATTAACAATCGATCGAACGAATGAAAAAGCTGCGAGGATGGTTGATGAATCGTGGTCAATACAGTCTTTCCGTTTTCCTTGGCCAATTTGGATAACAATTTTAGCAACGAAACCGCACTGGTCGAGTCCAGTCCACTGGTCGGTTCATCCAAAAGTAAAATGGCCGGATCGGTTAACAGTTCCGTACCAATATTCACCCGCTTCTTTTCTCCTCCACTGCACATATTGATCGGATTTTGTGCTACCTTGCCCAATCGGAGCAACGAAATAATACGTTCGACTTCGTCGTGCTTTTGTTCCTTGGTAGTGCTCTGGGGCAACCGCAACAGTGCCGTGTAGGTCAGTTGATCTCGTACCGTCAAATGTTCGAAGAAAATATCGGCCTGTTTGACGTAGGCCGTTTTCGACATTAAGCGCTTCATGGCACTACTGCCAGGTTTCAACGGCGTTCCGTTGATGGACAATGTTCCGTCCTGGAAGGACGTTCGTCCACTCAAGGTATTCAGGAGCGTCGATTTGCCACTCCCGGATGGACCCATACATGCCAAGAGTTCACCCGGAGCAGCATAACCCGAAACACCACACAAAATATCCTTCGTCGAAGCACCGGTACCAGAATTGTTGGTGCTGGTACCGGAGCTAGTTCCCTCACGGTTCCTGTTTCTGAAAAGTTGACTACCGATGATAGATCCTCCTCTCATGAGTCGTCGTCCACCACCACCTCCAACACCGCCACCAACACCACCATTGTTATTATCTTGCACTTCAATCGTTTTGCGCAAACGACTCCATCGTAAGTAATAACCATCATTGTGGTTGTCGCTGCTGCTGCTGCTGCTACCATCGCCGCCACCACTAATGGAGATACCAGTAGTATCAGCAGTCTTGGAAAACTCTTCTTCTCTGGGTGGCATGGTTTACAAAAATAATGATAAATACAATATTCAATATATTTATTATTATTATAATCACGTCTTGAATTATAAAATAATAAAATAATAAGAATAAAAAAGTAGACTAGACTAGTCTACTTGTGCTGTTTTATTTGTTTTGTAGAATTCTGACAAAAGGGAAACACAAGCAGCCAAATAAGGAAGGGTCTACCTGGCAATAACAGGTGTCTCACATTGATTGATACACAGTAGTATCACGATTCCGAATCAAGAAACCATGCAGTACTACAGTATAATATCTTTCTCCTTGCGTAGCAGGCTAGGCTTCATTTGGGGGGTCCTGGGCAACACACTCTCTAATTACTAAGCAGACGTTATTTTC
>Ga0210012_1002981_pt1 | contig 14242 bp, 9 predicted proteins | sample CryGeymeta201504_FD_183974 | JGI IMG/M metagenome (GOLD analysis project Ga0210012, IMG submission 183974) | Groundwater microbial communities from Crystal Geyser aquifers in Utah, USA - Crystal Geyser metaG 2015-04 (SPAdes) (version 2) | ecosystem: Environmental > Aquatic > Deep subsurface >... | reverse complement strand
GGACACCAATCGGACGCTGGTCATTGAGGTTTCTGGCTGGAAAGCCTGAGTGCTTTGGCTGGCAAGCAAAACCAGGAGGAAGGTGCTCAAAAACATCATCATCTTACGGTATTTTATTGTTGGATGTTGAAGAAAATTGTCCCAATTGTCTTCTCGATATGAAGGTACTTTGCCGTACAACGTAATAATAATCAAAACAAGAAGCGATCGGAAGTGTTGATGTACTATGTACTACTACTAGTCTACTAGCTAGTAATAACAACATGATGATATTCGGATCTTGAATCTTGTAATGGTATCTTTCTCTCACTTTTGAAGTATCTGTCCGGGTGGGAAAAGTAAAATTTTCCACGTGGAAGTGCTTGGAAAACGAAAAAATCTCAGCGATGGATAAAGAACTGAATCACATAAGACTCCCTTTCTCTAGGCGGCTACATTTACTACTACTAGCTAGTAGTAGAGTACATAATATCAATCAAAATTAATTGCAACCCACAAATAAGTCAAACAATGGCAGACAGCAGCGCTACAACCGAAGAGAAGGAGATGACCATGAAGGAACGGGAAGATTGGCTCAAGGAACGAGGCGTTTTAATTGAAAATCCTTCAGACCGCAGCAGCAACCATGGCAGCTCTTCTGGTATCGTCCAGCAGGTTCAGCAGCTCAATCTAACAAGAACAGCTCCCCAGGATAAGCAAGAAGGTTCCACTAGTTTCGTGTATATTCCACAAGATGAATCTAAAGCTATGGCAACACTCCAATTACCTGCTGATTTCCGAGCGAACAATCCAGGCGATGCAATCCCAAAATACGTGCAATCATTTTTTGCCGACTCCAAAACCATCGATACCAACCTGCTCAAGGAACAAGCCACCAAACAATTTGCCGGTGGCGGTCAATTGAAGGGAGTTGATCCGGATAAAATTTCTACGGCTGCTATGCAATCCGTAACGGCTCAAGGTTCTGTGGAAACATTCCCCCTGGTACATCCTGCCGACACCAATAGATACACGGGTGTGTATATTTACCTGGATGAAGTTGGTCTTTTAAAGAATCTACCGCAGAACAAACGAGCTAGTCAAATGGCAGCAACATGTGGCTATCATCCCCCACCTTTGTTTTACGGAGATGTCTTCGTGGGACGATGTCAAACCAGACCGGTCATGACGAATACCGATTTCGAGGCTCCTGTTGATACCTCGGCCACGGCAGAATGGATGCAACGTGCCGTGTCCGAAAATTTGGCCTGGCAACAAGCCATGAATGTTGCCACTGGCAAACCATCGGGAACGACCCAGCCGAATGTCAAAGGCACGGAAGGAGAAGAGGTGACAGAAGATTCGTACGTCTGGACGCAAACCGAAGAAGAAGTAGAGATGCGCGTGCAACAAGATGACAAGAGTATAATGGACAAGGCTAAACTAAAGGTCAAATTCCAAACAAAGTCGGTCAAGGTTGAATACGATGGAAGAGTGTTAGTTGATGTTACCTTGTACGGTAAGGTAGATATGGATGGATGCACATGGACACTGGACGATGGAGGAAAGACCCTGGTAGTGACGTGTGAAAAACAAGACGACGGTCAAATGTGGCCTCGTATTCAGTTGACGGGATAGTGAGTGCATAGTGCATAGAATGCCACGTTAGCTTGAAGCATTACTCTCGTAGTAGAATAGTAGCTTGATACTACATACCTGGTACTACTACTACTGTAGAATATTGAAATATTATTATTAAAATAATATCAAAAATGTTTTTTCCGTAAAAAGCTTTTGTGGAGACTATTAGATATTATAGTGAATATTATGGATAAAGTAGTGGTTGTGTGTATACAAAGCAGGCAGTGGCAACACGACCTAATAGAGTATGACCTAACTCCTGAGTCCCATCATATCGCCTAATAAGAGACAAGGAGGTAAACTGCCATAGTCCACCTGGGCTTAATTTGTTTCACCTCAAAATGAACCCTCGAGAACGTGTCCAGTGAGAAACTTGAATTAGTACACGTACTACACTACTACTGGTACTACTCCTACTTTCTTAGTACTTCTTTAGTACGGTAGTACTGTACTCGCTCTAGCTACCTACTCTAGCTGCTACTCGAGTAGCTAGTAGTAGTTAGGAGTAATATTTTCCCAAAATTTTAGGTAGGGTGCGCTCACACAGTCATGGCGACAACACGCGAAAAAAGTTGACCGATAAAGAGCAACGACGAGAGAATTAATGCGCATAGAGCACACAATGAATCATTTCATTTCATTTCATTTTCAATCCATATCATAATAATCCAATGTCAAACCAGGCAACCATTATGGTCAGAGCGAGCCCCCGAAAAGCACCGCCTTCAGCAGCAGTAGCAGGTGTGACCCAACATGAAAAGAAGGGTCATTTTTCGAGTCTTCCTGATATTATTGAGAACTACAACAATACTTTTTGGGTGCGCATCTTGATTGCGTCGGTGGGAATTTCATTTTTGGTTTTGTATGTCGACCGTCAGGGCATGGTGGAATATGGGAGCATTGCATTGAAGGGAGTAACGAGCCAACGCAAAGATACGATGATGACTTCCATTATCGAGAAGCAGAGAAATGACGAGGAGAAGAACAGAAAAGGCGCCGAAGATCCGACTACCATAAATTCGGCAGTGGCTTTCGACGCGAGAGACGATGTTCAAAAAGTCGCCGACCAAGCCTCCATACCCGAAAATTCGCAGTGTACTGCCGAGTGCCAAAATCCCACATTTGACGATCTGAAAGCCTTTGGAGGCGATGATATTCTGCAACCTGATACCATGCTGAAGCGGTTGCAAGAAGGACGAAGACACTGGATAAATACAGATATTAAGAAGAAGTACGGGGAAGAAACTTATTTGGACATCTTTTATCCCGAGGAAGGGGACGACGTCGAGGGAAACAAGACTCGTGTCAGTGTTGGACGACGAAGGATTTTGGATGATCCGAATCAGATCATCGCCAACAAAGCCAAGAAACGACCTACTATGAGTGATATCGACTCGAATCAAACGGAACCGCCACTCCAGCTGCCCGCCTGGGGACGCATGGTAAAGAAGTATCAAATGAAAATCATTCAATTGCAACTTGCCATTATTCAAGAACGCTTAGAAAAGCAAACTGTATGCATGCAGGAATGCAGTGCACAACAACAGCGACAACTTCGTTGGTTGCAAGACAGTACTTCCAGTAGAAGCAACAGCGGCATAGACAGTAATAAGAGGAAGAAGACTGACACTTACGGGAATTACCTGTGGATCACCATGGGAATGAGCTCTGCGGCTGGACACGGAAATTTATTTGACGAATCGTATACCATCGTGATGGACACAGCACTGAAACCCATCATGAAGCAAATTGGACTCGATTTCGAAGCTCGATCTTACGCCATGGGGGGTTCTAGTGGTGCTCCGCAGCTCGCCTTGTGTATGAATTCTATTGCTGGTAGCAGTGTCGATCACATTACGTGGGATTTTGGACAAACAGATGGTCGGGACTACTGGAGACTTGTTATGTTTGCCTACAGGGCTGCTATGATTTCACAACACCCAAATGCCGTGTCGCAACCGGGAAATGTCCCCTACCGTCCATCTCTCTTTGTGATGCACCCGGCAGATGAATGCGTCGAAATTGCTAAAGAGATGCAAACTCTGGGCATGGATACCTTGACATGGAACAGTGCGTACATGAAATCCAAAGTGATGGAAGCAGTGCCAGATATGGAGGGCATGTCGGACCAACAAATTGAACAAGTGCCGGAAAATTTGCGGTATTTCAAATGTGGTAGAATGACAGAAAATGGCGAGCCTGGATGCGCTGACCACAGATGGAACAACACAGTCTGTACTAACCGTAGGTACCGGGTGGCGTGGCACCCAGGCTGGAAAATCCACGCACTCGAAGGCAATCTCTTGGCTATGACCGTATTAGACCTCTGGGAGGATGCGATTCAGCACTTGATAGATATGGAACCGTCCGAACCGGAGACACTCATGCAAAGGAAAGAGCGTTTGGAAGTTCTTCTTCGGCAAATTGATCAAGAAGACAAAGCAAAATACGATAACATTTTTGAGTCGCCCATCCCAGAAAGGCTTGAGAAAGTCGTGGACAAGTGGTGGACCGGAGACCGAGCAGATCGAATGGCGGACATGTCCAAAGAATCCTTCATGAAGGCGCCCGCCTTCTGTGAATTTGCCAGCCTTCCGGCAGACATTCGATTACGGAACTTCTACACTGAAAACCTTACCGCAACTCCTGGAAAATACACGGACTTGACCTCTTTTGAAGCGGGAATTGACTACAATTTCTTGAGAGAATTTGAAATTAACATTAGTTCACCGGCATACCCATGGCGCGGAGACAAAATTAAGCTGATACAAAATTCAAGAGACCATCAAGAGCCCTGTAAAGCCGACCTCCACTTCGACTTTAAAGATGTATTTATGGTCAGCAGTGTTGAAGGCAAACGACGGTTGACAATCCCAAATAATTCCGAGAAGAAGCACTACGTTGAATTTGACGCAGCAAAAAGTAAGGGATACGTCTTAGCCTGTGTCCAGAGGGTAAGTTCCATCTTAATCTGGCGTATAAATTTTCGATCGCTTATACTGGTTTCTCAGTCATTTCTTCCTGTGTTCTGGGGCTTGCAGTGCGACTTTTTCAACTGCGAGAAAGGGGACTTTTATGAATATTTTGGCTCTTTTGATCGCCCCAATAAAATGCTACCAGAAGAAGAAATTAATCAGATGGGACGTGTCGAAATCACAATCAATGGTGAACCAGTGACAGAAATAACGGAGATGGATTGGCAAAAGTGCAACGCACTGAAAAATAAAGACGGTCACAGATGGAAGCCCAATCAGAGTGGGCAGTATGAAATTGAGATGGAAATTACCAACGCCACCATTTATTCATTTGTCCGACTAAGCTCGTTCATTCTCTTGTAATCATAAAATGAGTCATACTGAGATGTAACAAGCTATAATGGGTCAGTAGGATCATTTGTAGCTGCATGGTAGCTCCCCAGACGTTGCCCCTCAAACTGGTAAAAAATAAATGGAAATCTTGGTCGTTCTCAAATTTTGAAAATCTCATTGAAAAAACGAGGCTCGTGTCCAGGACGGAATGTGTTGGAGTGAGATAGCTCCAGTGTTGAAAATTGTTGTAGCTGACTGCTAACCAAGAGGTTGCTTTATAAGCAGGCCAGGTGGCGTTACGCGTGACTAGCAAGGCAACTCAGAACTCAGTCTGTCATGGTCTCAGCTTGTTGATACTGACGCGGAGCTAGGGACTTCCAACCGCCCTGCATCCCAGGAATCACTATCCACATACGCAGTTTTGCGTTCAATCATGTGTCACTCGGCTTTCCAACAAGTGTTGCTATTCGAGTGTCACTGTCATTAGTCATCTTTCTCAGTATCATTCAAATGCTGCAGCAGTCTCCAGGCAAAGGTCCAACAATTATTCTTGATGAGATGCAGATTGGGATAATTGTCTTGGTACTGCATTGTAAAGATTCGCGCTCGTTCAGCGAGGGCTGCATTGTTGGGCGACAAAACCGGTGTTTTTGACGACAATGATGATGCCAAACATCGCAAGTTTCCCGACACTTCTTGGAGCAACAACAACCGGAACAGCGTCGCTGGTTCTGTAGCTTGTCGAGGAATAAAATCGAATTTATATTTGATTTGATTTGCTGCTGTTGTTGTTGTTGTTGTTGTCGTCGTCGTCGTCGTCGTTGTTGCTGTGAAATCTTTCACAAGAATCACTACTTGGACGTGAAGTGGCAAAAAAGGAGGACCTCCTATCAAAGGACAACACTCTAGCTGCACTTCTGGTGGACAGAAGCTTGCTGGCGGATTCAGTATAATCCGCAGTGGTTGAAAGGCACTACTAACCGTAGTAGATGATGTTACTATGAGGGTCAACAGAGCCAACCAAAACGAACACCTACAGCAAAGCTTTACCATGATCCATGACCACTCAAATTGTTTATTATTTTTTGTGATGTTGATAGTTTTAGTTAGTTGATAATAGTCTAGTAGTAATAGTTGTCTACTAGTAGTAGAGTATTATTTATTACTGTATTCATCTATGCGAAAGAAGGAGCAGAAGATGCGATGAATCTTTTCACTGACTGACGTCACAAGCTACTGCAGCAAGAATCAAAATTAGATACCAGGTACTACACTGAGTATTTTTTGTTATTTTGTACTGTACTCGAGTACAGTAGTATCTACTAGCTACCAGGTGGCTAGAAGAGTAGTAATACCCAAGGCAACTGAATCTCTTTGCGCCTGTCATCGAGGATGTTTATGAAGCTCACATAATAATATTATTACATCGTACTGTACTATACCTGTAGCTCAACACCACAATGAAGATTAGTCCAACAGCAATGATTTCTGCCTTGTTTTTCCTGGCTTCCACCAGCAGTGGATTTATTGTGGGACCTCCAACAAGAAGTCGCAGTTGCAGCAGAACACAATTAACAGCAGTTTTCGATAATGATGACACTGCTGATAAGGGAGATAATCTCAAGGGATTAGCCTTCTCGGCACTCTTTGCTTTGTCAATGGTAGTCAGTCCACTTCCTTCGTTGGCCGATGGTAAGAACTAAGAACGACTAATCTGACATGACGGTGTTACAGATTACAGATCCGTCCAAAGTATTGGATTTCGTCGCTTCGGTGACACACGCAACGCTTACATTTCTTTCTTTTCTACATCGCTTTTCTCTCGTTCCAATAAATAATATCAATATCATCGACCACAAACAAAAAAATCATTAAAAAGGCCAAACTACAAAATTCAAATTGCCTCCCGTGGACAAGACTGACACGAGCCGTTGCGTATTTACCAGTTCCGCCATTGGACAATCCAATGCCGCACGCGACAAGCTATACGACCTGCGTTTGTGCAAATTGCCCAATTCCAAGGCCGCTGGATTCGATCTGAGTGGTGTCATCATGACCAATACAGATGTGTCGGGATCCGATTTCAAGGAAGCCTACTTTAGCAAGGGATACTTGCACGACAGCAATTTTGATAATGCCGATTTTACCAATGCCATTGTCGATCGAGCTAGTTTCAAAGGATCGTCTCTCAGGGGGACCATCTTTAGTAATGCCGTTCTGACGGGAACATCCTTCGAAGGAGCCGACGTGGAAAATGCTGATTTCAGTGACGCTTACATTGGTGATTTTGATGTTCGCAACCTCTGCAAAAATCCTACGCTCAAGGGAGAGAACCCAAAAACCGGAATGGATACCCGCTTGTCAGCAGGATGCAAATGAGTAAGTCCTTGGAAACCGAGCTAGTACAACGACGACCCAGGAGAACTCAACAAAGCAGCACAAATCTATATTGTGGTAAGAAAAATGCTACATACAATCGGCCACAAAAAAAAGGATCCATACGGTTGGATCGCTCCCATTCTAGAGAATGAATTTGGACTAGTTGTGTCGTATACACTCTTGCCTTCTAGTTGTAGATCAGTAGTAGCATGCTATTCCTTTATGCTCTTATCTACGAGCAGCAATGGCTCGATCGTCGGTAGCTTTTTGAACCAGTCGTCCTGAACTTCGCAGGTCTGGTGTATTAGATTCTCGAAACAAAATTTCGGCATCCGAAAAGGTTCCCAAACTTTTCTTTGTTACCGCGTCAACGACTGTCCACGCCTCAGGATAACATCGGATTAAAAATCCAGATACCATGCTGTTGTAGGTCAATGGTTTGAGAAAATATGCCATGGTAGCTCTACCGGGAACAGACTCCAAGTCCTTGGCGAGACCATTAATGATGACGACGGCTTTGGCCGTTTTGGATTCCGCCAGAGCCTGTGCCATTTTGTAGTCCTGTCGACCCGTGGGAGCCAGTAGGATGCAAATGTCACCTTGAGCGAGGCCATCGGGTATTCCATTGCGCAGAGTCCCAGCAGTAGCACCGGACTTTTTGGCGACAGCTTCGGCCTTGGAGTTTAAGCCATTGGAAGCAGTCGAACTCGTCAAGAGCCAAGTTTTTGGTCCCAGCATTGGAAGAGGCGCAATGGATTTGATCAGTTTGGCACAAAACGCCAAATTCGCCTACGATTATTTGTTTTTTGAGTGTGTGATAATTGCGAAATTGTGAGATATAGTGGCATAATGGGAACACCATTCATGGGAGAATCAGACACGTTTTAAACAAAAAAGCAACAACAAATACTGCTCACTTCGTCCACTTCATTGGCAGATCTCATGGATCCATCACCTAGTTTGTTCAGCTCTTTGAGAGGTGGAAATTCACACTCAATTAAAGGAAAACCAGATGTCTTTGGTTTATTAATAGCCGCTTTTGTTGCTGCAATAGCTTGATTATCCCTTTCGGTGGGACTACTTGGGATCTTGCCTCTACCGCCACCGCCAAAGATAAAAAGTTGCGTCGTCGGCGGCGGCTTCCAGGAAACAGCATTTGAAACAGCAGAACTTGCAACAAAAGCTTTCACAGTTAAAGCTGTTAAAAGAGATGTAAGAACAAGAAACGCTCTGTGAACCATCATTGTCAAGTAGTGTTATTGGTAGAAAGTAGAATACTAACTAGCGGAGTTTTCTGGTAGCAAGTGTATGTATGTAATTGAGTACTTTGTAGAACTTTGCCATTGCTGTTTTATTATCTAACTAGTCTAGTACTCTATTATTTGTTTCCAATTTTCTTGTTTTTCTTGTTGAAGTGAAGGAGCACTCAAATCTTTCAGGGTTAGGGTTGTGATCGTGACTCGCCATTGTTTAAATAATATTATCAGAAGTTCACACGAGTTCACACGAGTTCACATTTTTTTTTGCTAGTAAAAAGCGCGCTTGTTGCACCTTGTTGCACCTTGTTGCGCCTTGTTGCGCCTTGTTGCGCCTTGTTGCGCCTTGTACCGGTAACATGCACCAAATTAGACGTAGTACTAATAAAAAATGTAGAGATACGACTTCACTTCTTAGTATTCAGTAAACAGGGTAAAAACACTCCACACACCACACCAACCAACACAACGCAACCAAGGTATATCCAAGTGCCCAAACCTCACAATTAGGTTTCTATCCCCCGCAGTGTTTCCATGTATAACAGCAAGGGGGGCAGCTTGTTTGGAATTAGCGAAACGGTAAGTTTCTTGATGAGATAATAATTATTTTGTTCCATGGCTGCTACAGTTGAATCATACGACTACTTCTTGTCCATCAGTCATTGTCGTCGGTTCCTTCTCCCTTCCCGCCATTTTCGAGATACTCATTCCAAATAACGCGAGTCATTCACATATGATTGGAATGCATAACTGGCGGGATAGATCCAGTACACCCACGTTTTACCGCGTGTTTGGTGCTTTCATAATTAGCATGAAGTGTGCGATTCCATTGCAGTCAATAGTAGTGTGTGCAACGGTGGGGGTAGGGATGTTTCCTTCTTCTTGTCGAATGTACACACTATGAAACTGTTCCAGCTATCAAACATTCCACACACTTCATTGTTGACCTGAAAGATACATTCATTTCATAAATATTGACGGAATGATTTATGAATGGTGTTTCTAACCTTTTTTTCTTTCTTTCGCTGGTTCACTTTTCACATCTCAAGCTCACAGGAGTCCTCGAATATGAGAAACAGATAGCATAAGTATATATGCGACTGCCTATAGTCAAAGATGAAGCGACAAATACCCATACTGGTACGTTGCTTATACTACCTCCAGTTCTTCTTCTTCCCGGTACACCAAACCACTGCTTTCATTACAAGTCCTCTAAAGGCAGCAGAGACGAAAGGTTGCCAGCAGCGATCCAACAAAGATTATTCTATTATGGCATTGAATGACAGCAGCAACAGTAGCAACGATAACGATTCTCCTCCTCTACATTATATGCATCACACAGCCATAAAAACACGCAACATTACTCTGGCTATCGAGTTCTACAGTTTGCTAGGATTTGAGGTGTCGACGAAATTTAGAGCCGGTCCAGCAAAAGCAGCCTGGTTGGAATTGACAGGAAAGAGCAGCAATAGCAGTAGCAGTCAAAATACGGGGTGCCGGTTGGAATTAATTGAAGTACCTTCATTTGTCCTGGACGAACCTGAAGGCATGAAACGACGCGCTTTTGATCTCATGGATCGACAGGATCTCTTGGGGCACAACCACTTTGCACTGGACGTGACGGATCAAATTGCGTCTGCAGCTGCTACCTCGAATAGCAGCAGCAGCAACAACAAAAGAATTTCCGACTTGACAACATGGCTCGAGACGCTGAACCAAACTAGTATAGAGACCAGCAATCGCATGCTACGAGTTGCATTAAAGCCACAACAACAAATGATCGGACAGGGAGTTTACGAACTTGCATTTTTGTACGATGCGGATGGTGCCCTGGTAGAATTATTAAACAAGCAAACCGATTTGACACAGCCCATGAGATCTGGTTGGGATAGTTGGAATGGCAGTGACTTTCAGCAGTAACAGGCATAAATTCAAAGGCCGTAGGGTAGAGAAATTTTGTTTGTACAGGAAGTGCGGCAAAATTTATGTAATAGGAGAGCAATAACTGCAGCCCCTGGGCCTTGATTATTTTCTTCTTGCTTTTCACTTGCCTGCCTTTTTAGAGCTGGACACGACACTGTCATGAGACGTGTATCACAAGCTTTCGCTATTGTTGTCCACCGATGGGGAGCGAGTAAACGAAGGGAAAGCTAGATCGACCGTGGATTCGTGATCTTGCTGAGCAATGTTGAAAGCTACGCTTCTCTGGATAGGTGACTTCGATGATAAGATATGATCGGATTAGGATTGTACGGCATTGACCCTCGTTTCAAACTCTCCTTTTCGCACAATAATTATACTTCAGTATGAATAATCATTCCCAAGCCAATTTAACACTGTGCGGTTCACCCTTTTCACTCGGCAGTGTAAAGCTCAGCAACCCCAATTGAGAATCGTGGGTAAACGGTAGACGAGAAGGTGACTCTGTACCACCAGTCAATGACACGTGCGTGGGTTTTGGTTGGCAATAAGCGATGAAGCGTCCAGGACCGCGACTTGTAAACGTTGTAATGGATGATTGCATATCAGCCTCCCTAACAACAGTTGCAATATCAGAAACATCAGAAACTGCACCTCCAGTGTTAAGCATGTCAGAGAGGCCAATCGGTGCCCACGCAATGTCATTCGAGCTACATTGTTGCACAGGTACCACGGTAACAATGTCCCATTCTCGTGATGGCAGCTCGGTCTCTATCGTCGAGTTACCATCTGGAAGGAATGTGAGCGAAGAGGATCGGTGGTCAAAAGCTACGAATGGACCTTGCGTCTCTCTTAGGTTTTCAATATCATATGGTCGAATCGAAGCACTCAGAATCGGCGGATGTTTTATGACAACCTCATTCTCATGTGTCTGGAAATTCCATGCGACACCTTGCACGTTGAACGTCGCAATGACACCTCCGTGTTGATTTTTGTTCCACACCTTCAGTACATTAGCACCATCTTGGCCAACATCAGCAAACAGAGAGTCTCGTGTTGGACGACCGGGCAGTAAGGCACGCAATATCGATCCATCTTCCAGCACGAGCCGTTTTAGCAGCTCAGCGTCGTGTTGCCCAGGAGCATCACTGACATAGACTGGACCACCGCTCACTGCACGGGCGGCTGCATGCAAGCCTGCGGATACATGTTTACTGTGAAACATATCCCAATCAGGAAGGCAAATCTCACCAATGAATAGAGAGTTGTATGCTACATTTACCAGATGAACTGTATGGCTGTTGGGTCTCCTCGGGTAGAAATCATCCGATGCCCTTGCCACTGATGTTTGCTGGTAGCGGTATAGATTTTCAGTAGAATGACACATGCAATTTATACAACCAGCCGCACCATTTGGAGATGCAAATTTTGTTGATACGGAATTCTCAAGGGCTCTTGTGTACACACGAGCAATTCGACTTCCGCCACTAATGCCCCCGCCCAATGATGACACTCCAGATTGAACATCAACCTTTACACCATCGACACCAGCGAGGACCAGGGGGGCATGAAGATTCTCATAGAGTATGGATAAGTCTCCCTCGTCTGGAACCAGGCCGACTCCAAACAGCGATACGGCATCCCAAGCTAGCACAGGTTCAACCCGAAGCAAATGCTCTGACAATTGAGGCATTACGTTGGTAGCATTGATGCCGGCCTCTATGCCTAGAGTGGGACTTATACCCCTCCAATAGCCATGAAGGGCGTGCCAGCAGTATAATTGCTTTACCCCAAACTCCGTCTTGAGACGAGAGACAAGATTTTTCAGGCTTGTCGCGCTTTCATCCGCATTCTCTTGAAACTTTTGGTTCGGCTCAAAGCCGCTCATTTGCCTGGCAAAATCAGTTTCCGTATCAAAGTAGTCCCAGAGCTGCCCTTTCAAAACTCTTGATGTCAGAAACCGCCAAATTCGGTTTGGAATTGAATTGTGTTTGGACTTTCGCACACACCTCTCGTAGAATACTTCCATTACCTTTGCTACAATACCGAGAAGGACATTGGCAAGTGTAGAAACGATCGGCACGGGCTTAGCTTTGCCACTTTCGACTATAACTGCCTTTTTTGTAGGTTCCACTTGCTGCCAGCCATCATCCAAAATCACAGTCCTTGGTTGTATACCTACGTTGCGGAGTGACGTGACAGCATCGAGCACACCCTGTGGTGTAACACTGGAATAAAAGGCATCCCATGTGCACCATCCAAATTCGTCTACAGTTGGCGGTAATTCTTTTTGGTCCAGGGTAAAGAAGGTCTTGGTTTCCTCTGCCACAGTGGCAAAACCTTCTTTCAACAGTCTATAGGGATCGTGATCGACTGCTAAGTAGATAGCTCGGGTACCCACAGTCACTACGGACGCATCTCCGCTCTCTTGATGGCATATGAGTTCGCTTTTCCTGCTATCTCCATACAAACTAGCTCGAAAGTCGCCATCCAACAAAGGCAGCATTAGAGCGTAAGGACCACCCTCTTTGATTTCGACGAGCAAAAATTGTGTATCTAGAGGAACATTATTGACGTCACTTGCAAAGGCAGGACCCATCCAGTAGCGCGTCAATCGTGCACAAGCCAACAGTCGATGACAAGACGATAGCTTTCCCAAAGATGTATCAAATGTCGAGGTTGGGATTGGATGCGATGAATGCAGGAATATGCCGTTACTGCTGCTGATCCTGCTAGAAGTAGAAGGTGGTGATGGCCAAGCCGCTGACCAACTATCGGGCGAGAGACCAGATAAGAGGCACACTACCTCCTCTGTTCCCTCGTCATTGCTGCTAAAATGCACTCTGGATTTTTCCGCATCAAAAGCTAATACGTAGTCGTTGGCCCCACTTGCTATTGAAATGATGGAAGACGAAGCTGCTCGGCCTCGTACTTTTAGAAGGCTGTCTCCTACTGGTAGGGCGACATCCATAAACGTTCTAGCAGTTGAAAGAGGAATAAACGCAGAAGAGGAGCGTAAAAAGATGAGAAGCCACAGGGCCAAAATTATTGACAACAACGATTGCATATTGTTGTCTGTTTTTGTTGATATCAATGTAAATAATAGAGTAATCATATGCGTGGCACTTCGCTCGTCGCTCGTCGCTTGCCTTCATCATCACTTCGGTTTATTTTTTTGTTAAACTAAAAAAAAATTAATAATACATTTCTAGCTTTAACCCAAACCGAATTTATCGATGGATCCTTAACCTTAAAAACATTTCAATGTATCCCTCCCACTTTTGCTTAATTACTCCCGCACTTAATCGGTTGGATTTTCCGGGACACCTTCTAGCGATGAACTCTGTGAAATTTTATTGGATTCAAGAAGCGCATAATTACGTTTTCATTTCGTTCTGGGACTTCTTTTGGTGGCGCATCGTCCTAATCTTGCAAATACCGCGAGGGAACGATTGCTTACTGGTATGAGGAGAATTAGGAGAATGACTAATTAAAAGCATACCGAAGTGAAAAAATAATAACACCCAACGCTAAATCCATTCGTGCTAATGTTTGTTGTGCAGCTTGTTCGCAACAATTTGTTCAGCAGAAAAGACATTCTGGTGGTAGCTGCTGTCGTCTTGATCCAGACGCAAATTCAGAGGTGATTCACCTTCTCCTTTAGCCTTTGAACCCCTTCTGGTTCGACCTGCCACTCACCCTTCAGCCTCCAATAAACGATTGCTTGTAACGCGAAGACTGCCAACATAAACATGCCAC
>Ga0210012_1002972_pt1 | contig 14282 bp, 13 predicted proteins | sample CryGeymeta201504_FD_183974 | JGI IMG/M metagenome (GOLD analysis project Ga0210012, IMG submission 183974) | Groundwater microbial communities from Crystal Geyser aquifers in Utah, USA - Crystal Geyser metaG 2015-04 (SPAdes) (version 2) | ecosystem: Environmental > Aquatic > Deep subsurface >... | reverse complement strand
TGATTTTTGCCGATCTGGCAAAGCCTCTGATTCTAATATTTTCCGAATACCTTTAGTTTTGATCGCAGATTTAGCATAAACTGAATCAACTGGAATTAAAGAGTAATTTACAGTAAAGAACCCAGGCTTAATGCTCAACAAAAAATACTTATGCTCATCCTCTATTAAATCAACTTGTAATTTCCCTTTTTCTAGCCCCATTACAGAAAGAGTGTACGTTCCTTCATCAAAATCTTTGGTTAAGAAGGTGTTAACAGGAAGAATTACAATTGGTTTTTTATCAACAAAAATCAACATCTCATTCATTGATTCATAATAGCTAAACTCTCTTATTATTGTAAGTTGAGCTTTTTGAGCTGAAACCTCATTATTAAACAACCCGAGTAGAATTATACTAAAAATGAACGTTAAAGCGGACTTTTTGAAAGTTTTATTTATCGACATTGGAATCCTATTTCTTTTATTTGATACTTGCTCATAGTGTGATTGATTAATCAATTTTTTCAATCATTAAAGAGAGGTTATTTAGTATAATTTAAATTAACTCTTATTTAAAAAGAAGTAATCTCTCCATTGTTTTTGGGCATCCGAATTCTGATGCATCTGTCTATTATAATCTAGTTCCATTATAATTTTGACGCATCTTTGGCTCTTGATGATTTTTTTATCCTAATTCTGACTCATCTATCGGCTCTTGATCTAATTCCATCATGAAATCCCCCTAGCGCCTTTTGATATTCTTGCATCTCAATCACTTAGGTTATTGGCAAAAAGGGGAAGTTTCCCGACTCCTCATTTCTCATTTCTCAAACACACCCAAACCAGGTAAATCATTTAACACTATTCGATTTTCTGAATTAAATGAAAACCCTGTATAAGGTCTGTCTTTCAACAATAAAAACCCATCGATATCAGCATAATCTGCCCACATGCTTATTATTCCTGCAGCTGTATTTGCCAATGCCGTTTCAATCATACAACCAACCATAATTTTCAAACCCAGTTTTCTTGCATCTGAAATTGTTTGCATGGCTTTATGCATACTCCCAATTTTCATCAATTTGATATTGATTCCTGTATAATTTTGAGCTAATTCTTCTAAAGTTTCTGTCCCAGTGAATCCCTCATCGGCGATTAATGGAATACTTGTTACTTTTTTCAATTCAGCAATATCTTTTCCTTGATCTGCAGGCATCGGTTGTTCAATCATTCTAATATTTTTATCAGCTAAAAACTGAACCCGTTTCTTTGCAATATCTAATGTTTTCCACCCTTCGTTTGCATCAACCCAAATGGTTTTATTGGTCATTGAACGAATCATATTGATTATTTTTTCATCATTTTCTGTTCCCAATTTCACTTTTAAAATGGGATAAGGCTCAGCTTCTGCAACTTTTTGGCGGATTATTTCTTCAGAATCTATGCCAATAGTAAAGGAACTAACCGGCCCGATTTGGGATGGAGCATTCCATAATTTATGAATCGGAACGTTTAATTTTTTGCCCAGCCAATCCCAAAATGCCATTTCTACAGCTACTTTAGCGGCATATTCACCTTTTTTTACCGAATTGATGTATGATAAAAGCGTTGTAACATCATGTGTTTTTCCTATTTTTGAAAAATCTAATGAAGCTAAAAAGGCTTCTGCTGTTTCGTGAGATTCTTGATAACGGGCATTTGGTGCGGCTTCACCAATTCCAACAATTCCTTCGGCTTCTAATTCTACAAATACATTTTTTGTATGTGTTCTTGTCCATCTGCTAATTCCAAATGCATGAACAAATGCCAACTCTTGAGTTCGATAACGTACTATAAACATAGATTTAATTCAACATAACCTGTATAAATTTCAAATAAAGAATAATTACTGGCGAGACTAAAATAATGGAGTCGAAGCGATCAAAAAAGCCTCCGTGCCCAGGTAATAAATTGGAGGAATCTTTTTTACTAGCAAAGCGTTTTATTTTACTTTCCGAAAGATCACCAATTGGACCAAATACACTAACTATTACTGCTAGAGGGATTAACAAACTTATCGAATAGGGAAGTAAATCGATATAAAAAATAAAAACAACTAAGACTAATAGTGAACCTAAAAATCCACCACCGAATCCCTCCCACGTTTTTGCAGGTGAAATCTCAGGAGCCATTTTATGTTTTCCAAAATTTTTCCCAAAAAAATAGGCAAAGGTGTCATTTCCCCAAATCATAATTAATACAACCAAAAGGAGAACCAAGCCTATTGAGTCACTTTCCCAGGTTCTAATTTCATAAAAGCTTAGAAACCCCCAAGCAGGATATAATGCTGCAAATACGGTACTTAAGATAGATAAATAACGACCATGAGGTGGAGTTAAGGTTTCTTTTACAAGAATGATAAGGATAGAAATAATTACAAAAGTTGATCCAAATTGATGAAGTGGAATGGTCATCCAGCTAAGACTGAGTAAAAATGCAAGCCCATAATCTGTAGAGACTTGGGCAGCACGGAATAAGTTTACCATTTCCCAAGTTGTAATAAGACTAATTAAAAGCATTGATACAAAGAAATAGTATCCACCAAGAAACACAATTGCAATAAAAAGGGGTGCAGCTAACAGCGCAAAAAATACACGCTTCTTTAATTCACTCAAAATAGTACCGTTTAAACTAAAGTATCATCATCTTCACTTAACTCGAGATCACCTGCATCCCATTCCGCTAAGGCTTTAATCGCTTTTTCTGAAGTAGCTTCGGAAACATATAAAAATACGACCGCCATATATCCAACGGTAAAAGCGTAAGCGGAGTCTTGCTTTGAAAGAATTTGAACTTCTATGTCATTACTTTCAAGATAATTACGAACCATATTTGCATCTAATTCTGTAGATGTTTTATACACACAAATCCAATCAGGAATTTCTGGAGCATTAATTTCTGAAAACATAACTGGCCTCCGCTTTTATTTAATTACGTTTATGTTAACTAAAATAGCAATTAATTAGGTTCATTATTTATTTATCAGTGATAAATGATTTTCATAAAGAATATTAATTAACTGCTTTTTTACTTGTTACTAAGTTAAAGCTATAAAGAAATCCAATTGTTAAGGTGATGCTCGCTAAGCTAATCCAAAATGGTGGGAGTGTTTCAGTTCCAACTGAAAAGGCATATTCTGGATAATAAAATGCAGCTACTACACTGCCTCCATTATTTACAAAATGGGCAACAATTGCGGGGATTAAACTACCTGATTTATAGGTAAGCCAAGCGAGTAACATTCCGATAAGTGACAACGGAATTAATTGAGTGAGTTTGAAATGGTATAAGCCAAAAAGAAAGCCTGAAATAAAAATGCCCCAAAACCAACCTGTAGAATTCGTGTACAAACGAAAGATAAATCCTCTAAAAAGAATCTCTTCACACATTGCAGGAACAACTGCCACATTAATTAAGATAAATAAAAGTGATTTCTCTTTCGTTAAAAAATCAATTAAGATTTTCATTTGTTCATTTTCAAAATTCAAATACCCTTCTGGAAATGGAAAAAGTTGATTCATATAACTTAACAACCAAATCATTGGTTGAATTGCAACCATAATTAAAATACTTAAGCCAACAGTTTTACCAATTTGTATCCCTTTTTCAAGTCTAAAAAAGCGTAATTTTTCAGATTTTCGAACAACAACAGATGAAATAAACCAAGTTGAAATAGCCAAAATACTTACCTGACCAATGCTGTTTCCAACAAAAACCCAACGCATGTGCTGCGAAATTAGCGACAATAGATTCGCAGGATCTATTTTAAAGCCTTCCTGAGCTAGAATAAAAACAAAAGCTAATACATTGGCAATTAACTGAAATCCAATAAAAGCAATGATTAACCAAATGCTTGCCGTTAACCAATCAGGGAAACCATTACGATGTGTCCAAAGCAACGGTTTTTCCATTTTTTCCAAATCTGATTGAGTTTCAGAATATTGCTCTGTCATTTAGTCTTTTGCTGTGATTTTAGCCGTAATCATTCCACTTATTAGGTTTACAACTCCTAGACCAATAATTGAATAACCAAAACCTTTTAAAATACCCATCATCGTTTTCTGTTCATCAAAACCTTTTTCCATGTCGCCTAAAACTTGGTCAACTGCATCACCAGACATTGCACCACTTTTTTCGAAGAACAATTCCATGTTTTTAACCATATAATTTTTCATACTATCCATCAAAGACGGGTCAATCATATTGTTCCAAACGTATGATAATATAGTAGTAACTATAGCTAAGAATAAACCAGTTATTAAGCCAATAACAGCTCCGTTACCAATAGTAAGCTCGACTCCATCCATTTTAGCATATCCGTTTACAGTAAGAATAGCGGCTATAGAACCTAATAAACAAATTCCAAATTGCATAAAAGTTAATGGGCCAAACATAGAACCCGATGGTTCTGATCCAATTGTTGAGTAAGTAATAACTAAAGAAATAACAGTTAAACCAACACCTACTAGAAGTGCGTTTGTAATAGCAGGCATGATAAAGCTAGGTTTTTGTTCCATCTAATTGTTCTCCATTTTTTTTTGATAATTGAAAGAAAAAAAAGCTTAAGCTGAGACCAAACACTATTCCAGTAAGAAATCGAGATGTATTTGAATTAGACCAGATACCTAACCAATCAAAAACAACATCAACTAACATGAATACAATGCATGATGCCAAAAAAAGCAAGCGCTTAGTACGCAGATTTTTTGGAAAGGATATGAAAAAACTACTAATTAAACCTAAAGTAAACGAAAAATAAATTCCAGTACACCGACTGCAAAGAATCATTCTTTCACCCAATAATGTATATGATCGCTCAGGATTGGTATGACAGATTGTTTGCAACCAAGAATGACTAAAATGTTGAATCCACTCTGGAAAACCGATAATTGAACTTAAGGAGCTAAGCAGAATAAAAACAAGAATTCCAATTAAAACTAGAATCCATTTTGTATCAGAATTCACATTATAAATCTAAAAGCATTGAAATATCTAAAGCTTTAACTGAGTGTGTTAAACTACCTGAAGAAATGTAATCGACACCCGTTTCTGCAATTTCTTTTACGGTTTCTAGTGTTACATTTCCAGAAGCCTCCAATAAAAAAACACCTTTATTCAATTCTTTAACTTTTTCCATTTCACTTAAACTCATATTATCTAACAAGACATATTTTACTGTTTTAGCATGATTTGCAAGTACCTCTAAAAACTGACTTAAACGTTCAACTTCAATTTCAATCGGCGTCGTTGTTCCTAATTTTATTCTATGTTTATCGCATTCTGATATGGCTTTTGCTAAGGAGCCTGCTACCGAAATATGATTTTCTTTTATTAAATAGCGATCATCGAGTCGTATTCTGTGATTTTCGCCGCCCCCAATAAGCACAGCCCATTTATCTGTAATTCTATGGCCCGGAACAGTTTTTCTTGTATCTAAGATTTTAGTATTTGTATGTGAAATTTTGTCCGCAAAGGCTCTTGTAAGTGTTGCTATTCCACTCATGCGTTGCATAAAATTAAGAACCGTTCTCTCAGCGGTTAAAAGTGCTTCTGCAGGTCCAGAAAGCTGAGCAATCGTCATCCCCTTTCTAACTTTATCTCCGTCTTTTACCAAAGGCTTTATTTTAATTTCATCAGATAAACGAGGAAAAATTGACTTTGATAACTCAATTCCAGCAATAATGCCATCTTCTTTGGCAATTAATGATCCTTGGCAATGTTCATCACCAGAAAAGATGGCAGCTGTTGTAATATCTCCATTACCAATATCTTCACGAAGTGCTAGCTGAATAAGCGTTTCTAAATCTTCAGGTCGTCCGTAATGCATAATTCAACGAGTTTATAAATGATTCTGGTGCTCTAACAGGTCGTCTAGAAGTAGCATCCATAAAAACTAGCACAACCTTACCTCTTGTTTTTAATTGTCCAGTTTTAACTGAATATACTTTATAGTATGTATTTAAACGAATTCCTGGCACGTCGAACAATTCTAAATCTATTCTGATTTCTTCATCATATAAAACTGGCGCTTTATACTCTAGTTCTGCAGAGACAACGGGTAACATAAATCCTTTTTCTTCCATTTCTGCATAGGAAACACCAAAAGAGCGAACCATTTCTGTTCGAGCAACTTCAAAATATTGGAGAAAATGCCCATAATAGACATAACCCATTTTATCTGTTTCGCTGTAACGACTACGTAAAAAATGCTGATACGTGAAAAGTGGCTTGCTGTCGGGATATTCCATAAATCAGTTATGAGAAGAAATTTTTCGTATTTAACTAAAAATATTATCTTACTTCAAACTGACCCATCGAAGAATATTTTTCTATTCTTTGTTCAATGAGTTCTTCCGCAGATAATTTCAATAGCCGATTTAAACTTTCCATTAGCTGTTCTTTTAATAAATCAGCCGCCGCTTTATGATCACGATGAGCACCTCCAATTGGTTCTTTTATAATACCATCAATAACCTTGAGTTCAACTAAATCAGCAGGAGCAAGTTTTAATGCAGATGCCGCTTGTTCTTTGTGATCCCACGATTTCCATAAAATAGAAGAACAAGATTCAGGAGAAATAACAGAATACCATGTGTATTCCATCATATATACTTCATTCCCCATTCCAATTCCAATTGCTCCACCACTTGCACCTTCACCAATAATTACTGTAATTAATGGCACTCTAAGCATAGCCATTTCACGTAAATTTTTTGCAATAGCTTCAGCTTGCCCACGCTCTTCAGCTTCTAAACCTGGAAATGCTCCAGGAGTATCAACTAAAGTTATAATTGGCATATTAAACTTTTCAGCCATTTTCATAAGGCGTAAAGCCTTACGATAGCCCTCCGGATTGGCCATTCCGAAATTTCTGTATTGACGAGACTTAGTATCACGCCCTTTTTGCTGTCCGATAATCATAACCGATATACCATTAAGGGTAGCTACGCCACCTACCATTGCTTTATCATCACCAAAATTTCGATCACCATGCAATTCCATGAATCGATCGCAAATTTTATGGATATAATCTAGTGTATATGGTCGATCGGGATGTCGAGCCATTTGAACTCGTTGCCATCGAGTAAGCTCCGAAAAAACTCTACTTCTAAATTCATCTCTGCTAAGTTGAAGCTTTTTAATTGCTTCATCAAAAATTCCATTTTTATTATTTGAGATAAGTTCTTCTATCTTATTCTCAACATCATATATGGGTTTTTCAAAATCTAAAATATTCATAGTAATTCTTAAAATCGTATTTAGGATGTAATGTATAAAATTAAACTCAAAAGACCTTTTTTTGAAGAGTATAGCATGGCTATTTCTTATACAAAACGCTTTTATATGTGCCTATTAATTTTTGTTCACGTTAAACGATTATCTCAACTTTCGGACTTTGACATTTTGTAAAGTGAATTATTTTGTTAACGGTTTTATGTAGCATAATTAATGAAAACAAGAGCTTATTCACATCATAATGAGCTTAGTTCATAGATGTTATTTGGTCATGCTGGGCTTCGACCCAGCATCTCAGCCTAAGAACCAATCTATGCAAAGAAAAAGTGATTGTTGCGTAAAATGATATTGGACAGAGATTCCGTGTCAGGGCACGGGATGACCGTTTCTTTGCGAAAACCACTGCCTTTTTTATAGAAACGAAGTCCGAAAGTTGAGCGATTATGTATTCTTACAGCAAATTTAATAAACTTCTCATTTTTAAAGACCAAACACGCCACATTGCTTCTTTAACAATTGATTTAGACATTTTTGACACACCTTCTTCACGTTCTCGAAAAATAATCGACTCCTCAACAATTTTAAATCCAGCTTTATATGCTCTAAAATGCACTTCAATCTGAAAGGCATAACCGTTTGATCGGATTTTCTTGATATCAATTTTTTGTAGAACTTCGGCACGGATGCACTTAAACCCAGCCGTCATATCCATTATTTTTGCTCCAGTTATAAATCGAGCATATAAATTTGCGGAATAGGATAAAATAAGTCTCGATAAAGGCCAGTTTATAATACTAATTCCTTTACAATATCTTGAACCAATTACAATGTCAGCTATTCCTTTTCGAATACCATCAACTAAGCGAAGTAAATCATTGGGATCGTGTGAAAAATCAGCGTCCATCTCACAGATATAGGGAAAATTTTTGTCTAATGCGTATTGAAATCCCGCTACATAGGCCGTTCCGAGACCAAGCTTTTTTTTCCTATTTAAAAGATGAATTCTACCAGGAAAAACAGATTTCTGCTCATCAACATAAGTAGCTGTTCCATCTGGACTACCATCATCAACAACAAGAAGTGCAAACTTTTCATCCAATTCCATCACTATTGGAATCATTTTTTTCATGTTTGCTATTTCATTATAAGTTGGAATAATTACCAATGTATCGTAAACCGTCATTGTCCTTTTCCTAAAATTACGGTTGCAATTGTATTTACTAATATTTTGAAATCCATTCGAAGTGACATATTCTCAACGTAAAAAAGATCATATTTCGTTTTTTCTACAACGTCATCAAATGACTCATCGTATTTCCATTTTACTTGTGCCCAACCTGTAATTCCAGGGCGTACACGTAATCTTCTTGAATACAAAGGAATTTGTTTTTTAAATTGATTCACATAAAAAGGTCGTTCAGGTCTGGGTCCAACTAAACTCATATCACCTCGAATTACATTCCACAGTTGTGGTAATTCATCTAAGCGAGTTTTTCTCATAAATAAACCAAGTGGCGTAATTCGAGGATCATTTTGCGTGGCAAGCTGGGGGCTTCCAGAACTTTCTGCATCAGAAAACATACTCCTGAATTTATATATAACGAAATTTTTCCCAAAAAGCCCAACTCGCTCATGACTATAAATAGCACTTCCTTTTGATGTTAAAGGAATAATAACATAAAGAGCAGCCATAATAGGCGAAACAAGAACTAACATGATGAAAGAGGCTGTAAAATCAAAAATACGTTTCACGATTTTTTCCCAACTTGGCATTGGGTCAGGCATTACATCAATTAATGGTAATCCAAAAATCTGGTTTGTTCTGTTTAAACCTATAATTATTTGATAAAAATCAGGTAAAATTTTAACTGATACATCAGGTTGGTCGATTTGATCAACTACTTGAATTAATTTTCGACTCTCTGCTTGCTCTAAAGCAACAATAACATCATCAATTTTATATCGCTCTACAATCGACTTTACATCATCAATATTTCCCAAAAGAGGTTTTATGAGTTTATCACTAACCTCGCCATCTGTCGTTAAAAACCCGATTACATCAAGACCTAAAATTTTATTTCTATTTAAATTAGCTTCCACTTCTAAGGCATTTTTACCTGTTCCAACAATTATAGCACGATGCATTCCATGCCCCTTACGAGTTCTGTTTTTTTGGACAGTTCTTACAATTATTCTTAAAAATGAAACATTAAAGAATACTAAAAACCAATAACTAATCGCATAAAACTTTGCATAATGAATATTTGAAGAATCCCAATTTAACTGATCAATAAATAAAAAGAAAAATAGAATTAGTGTACCAATTACGGATATTTTTGCTGTTCTAATTACTTCATCTAATCGAGAGATAATAAATAAGTTTTTGTACATGCCAAATAAGGCAAAAACTAAGACCCAATATGCGCCTAAAATAATCGCAGGAATAAAAAGCATAGCAGGCTCAATGCTAGCCGATGCATCAAACCATTCTAGTTTAAACTTAACTAAATAGAAAAGATACCATGCCATACCATGAGCAATCAGGTCCGCAAAAATAGTAGGGATAATTGTACTAAATCGTTTCAATAAAATGCCTATTTTTGTTCAAATCTGCCATTATTTAGCTTGATTCAAATTCAAGATACTATTCAAATTGTTCCCTTCAACAATAAAAAGAATTTTTAATTTTTAATTTTTATTTGAAGTCAACAGATAGTTAAACTAAACAGTTCCAAAGAATATAATCTTCTTTTAATCAAAGTTAAAAATCTTGGCAAAGATACATCAATTTTAACAAATAGAAATTTTGTGTTTACTCTTTTAAAAACAGATAATGGAAGTAAAGCCCGTTTAGGTATTGTTTCGACAGAACATGGTAACATCGAAACTCCAATTTTTATGCCCGTAGGTACGCAGGCTACTGTAAAAACAGTTCCTCAACATATTTTAAGAGATAAGATTAATGCACAAATTATACTTGCTAACACCTATCATTTATACCTAAGACCAAGTACAGAGATTATCAATAAAGCAGGTGGTCTTCACAAATTTATGAATTGGGATAAACCTATTTTAACCGATTCGGGTGGGTTTCAAGTATTTTCATTATCTGATAATCGAAAACTTGATGAACGTGGTGCGCAATTTAAAAGTCAAATTGATGGATCAAAACATTTATTCACCCCTGAAAATGTTGTTGACATTCAAAGAAAATTAGGTTCCGATATTATGATGGTTCTTGATGAATGTCCAGATGCCAATTCAAGTTTCGAGTATGCAAAAAACTCAATGGAGATGACTCACAGATGGGCTAAACGCGGAAGAAAAGCATTTCTAGAAACAGCGTCTCTTTATGGTTTTAAACAAAATCAATTTGGTATTGTTCAGGGTACTATTTACCCTGAATTAAGAAAAATATCTGCCCAAGCCATAGCAGAAATGGATTTTGATGGAAATGCAATAGGTGGATTAAGTGTTGGTGAACCAACTGAAGATATGTACGCCATGACAGATGTTTGCACCGATATTTTGCCACAAGACAAAGCTAGATATTTAATGGGCGTTGGAACTCCTGCAAATTTGATAGAATCCGTAGCTCTGGGAATCGACATGTTTGATTGCGTTATGCCGACTAGAAATGCTAGAAATGGGATGATTTTTACTCGCAATGGAACCATCAATATTAAAAATGGAAAATGGAAAGATAAGTACGAATCTCCTGATCCTGGATTTACTTCACTTTTATGTCAAACTCATTCACTTGCTTATATACATCATTTAATAAGATGTAATGAAATCTATGGCTTATATCTAACTTCTGAACACAATTTGATGTTCTTTATATGGTTAATGACTGAAATAAGAAATCGTATTCAAGATGGGTCTTTTAGTGGCTGGTATAAAAAAGCAGCTGCAGAATTAATGACACGTATTTAACTCAACTTTCGGACTTGAACCTTTTGTAAAGTTTATTAATTTTTATGAAGGTTCAATTTTGCAATAAAATAAAAACAATAACCAATTCGCAAAATATAGTTCTTGTTTCACATACGTCATTTTGTCATGCTGGGCTCCGACCCAGCATCTCAGCCTGTGAACTAAACTATTCAAATGAACTAGCTTATGGCCTAAAAAATATTCGGGCAGAGATCCAGTTTGGGGGCACGGGATGACTTATATATTGCAAAACCAGTGAAGTTTGCTTAGAAACGAAGTCCGAATTTGACTATTTAACAAATAAAAAACTTGTTTAGATTAACTTTTATTTTTAAGATTAAATAATTGTTTTATAAGAATATCAAAATCCATCCAAATGCTATAAAATTTTAAGTAGTGTAATTCATATTGATGCTTTTCTTCAATACGAAATAAACGATGCTCATTAATTTGCCTTAACCCTGTTAAACCCTTCTTATATTTTATTGGCGCTTCCTCACCATCTCGGATTAATGGCGCACCTATAAAACTCATAGATCCTCTTAAAATTTGAATTAACAATTGGTATCTATTATACCATTTAAATGTTTTGTAAGGTGACAATATGGATACATTCTCACCATTCAAGTCAATAGTATCGTTATTCTTACTATTAATTACCTTTAAATACAAAAATGGAGCTAAAGGAGAAAAAACTATCAATAATATGATTGATAGTACTATGTCAAATAATCTTTTTGTTAATACATTAAACGTATTATTATAAGCCAAATCTAAATCTAATATCGGAACATCATCAAAATATTCAACATTTGATTTACCAATTAAATATTCCTTCGCTTCAGATATCAATTTTGTGTGAATATTCAATTCACCTATAAGTGTCATTTGTCGAACTATTTCATTATTTGATAAAGTATTCGATGAAAAAAAAACTTGATCAATTTTTAACATTTGACATAATCTACTTAGATTACCTACAGATCCACAAACTGTAACATTTTCCAATTGTTCAATTTGAATGGAATTTTTTTGACTAACTAACCCAACTATTTCATAATTCCAATTAACTTTTGATCTTATTTTTCTGATTATATCCGGAGTTCTATTATCAATTCCAACAATTAATATTCTCAAGGGTTTTATTCTACCTGATTCAGTCTTATTAATTTGCGTATTTCTAACAAAAAGTCTAACTATTGTTAGCACAAAAGTGCTGAAAGCGCATGTTAAAACTAAAATTAATCTTGAAAAAGCATAATCTCTCAAAAAAAAACTTACCAATATAGTTCCAGATATAGAGAGAAATACAGATTTGAACATGGAGCCTAGTAGAAATTTGCGCGAATCATATAAACCTGTTTGGAAACCCGCTAAAGTATAAAATGAACTCAATAATAAATTAACTACTAAATATCCTGATTTGTAGTTTGTGAAAAAAGTATGATACTCAATGTCATAGCGCCAAATAAATAGAGGAACAATTAAACTATTAAGAATTAATAAATCTAATAATAACTGCCAGTATTTAAGAACCTTTAGTCTTATATAGCTTATTAAACCCCTAATTATTATACCCACAACGATTATAAATTTAAATGTGTAGGAGTACGTTTTTGAATAGTGCTTTAAAAAATACTGATACATAGCTTTGTTGAAGACAACTACATAATCAATATTATCTTTTTTTGTACTCTCCCCCTTATAGTGAATTATACTAGTACTCGGTAGGTAACCAATTTTATAACCTAAATCTCGAGTTCTTTTACATAAATCGATATCTTCACCATACATAAAGAATCGCTCATCAAAACCATGTAGTTCTTTAAGTACTGAAGTTCTGAAGAACATACAAGCTCCTGATAGCACTTCCACATCAGTAAATTTATCTTCAGAAAGCCAATTCATATAATAACCAGCCCATCTTTTATTATTTGGAAAGAGCTTTGTTAATCCAATAGTTTGCCCAAGTGCACTAATTGGGTTTGGCTCTTGCCTTCTAGATTCTGGTGCAAACGAACCATCAGGATTTAATAATTTACAACCAACTGCTCCATACTCTTGATTTAAATCTAAAAATTGTTTTAATCTAACTAAAGTATTCTCTTGAACAAGCGTATCAGGATTTAAAATAAATGTATACGTTCCTTTAGCTTCTTTAAAAGCCTGATTATTAGCTTTTCCAAATCCAATATTGGAAGAATTTGAAATATATACTACATCAGGAAATTTTGATGATAGATAGTTTAATGAGTTATCGACTGAATTATTATCAACTAATAGTATCTCATAAGTTAATTCCCCTATAGATCTATTTATAGAATCAAATAATTGTGCTATAAACTCTTTAACGTTATAGTTAACTATTACAATACTTATATCAATTTCGGTTTTTTGAGTCACAGAGATAACTATAAAAATGTGCTAAATTAATTTGCCATACATAAAAATATAAAGATTCTTACAAGACATTATAAGTTAGAACAGATTATTTAAAAATGTAGTAATTACATGTGTGTGTGCACTCCGAAAAGTAGTTTTTAGCAAACTATTCGTCGAATTCGTAGGATTTGGAAGGGTGAAAATCGAAAGAATCGATTTTATGAAGTGGACTCATGAGTCCTTTATTTGAATCAATTTTAATAATTTTAGAATTTCATAAATAGTGATAAACTAATCATTTTACATTTATTAAAAGATCATGAATTCAAGTTAAACTAAGCTAAATAGTCACTTCTTACGCAAACATTAATAGTTTTTAAAAGCTATGATATTTTATCCAGCCTTTAAAGAAGCTTTTCTTTACTTTTAAACCATCACAATCTAGAGAATTTAACGAATATTTTCGAGGGAGTTCCTGCACGTAGTAAACTCATTATTTAGTTAGATTCATATCCAATATATTCTCTAGTACTTATTTTTACATGAAATACTAATTAAGATTCATAACCATATTTAAACTCAATTGGAATAAAAGCGAAAGAAACGCACAAAAAAAAAGCCCGAAGCAGAGCTACGGGCTTAGGGAGAGAAAAAAGGATGAGGCGACGACCTACTCTTCCGCTTGTGGGCAGTACCATTGGCGCAGAGAT
>Ga0210012_1002952_pt1:7500-14344 | contig 14344 bp, 7 predicted proteins | sample CryGeymeta201504_FD_183974 | JGI IMG/M metagenome (GOLD analysis project Ga0210012, IMG submission 183974) | Groundwater microbial communities from Crystal Geyser aquifers in Utah, USA - Crystal Geyser metaG 2015-04 (SPAdes) (version 2) | ecosystem: Environmental > Aquatic > Deep... | reverse complement strand
ACGCAACCCAGGCAGCCCCCTTTCTTCTTGGCCTCCTCCGCAGCGGCTTTCTGGGCCTCGCGATCCTCCCACCACATCTCGTTCTCTGGGTCGGAGAACTCGAACTCTTCGACCATCGCCTCCGTCATCTGCTCCTCGGGCAGCACGATCAGGTTCGGGTCGATCCCCAAATTCACGTTGATCAACCAGCGCTCTTCGTCCTCCTCGCCGACGAAGGCGAGGTGGATGGTGCGCTTGACGTCGTCGATATCGACGATGACCTCTGCGGTCTTGCCGTCCTCAGCGACCTTCTCCTCGAGGACCTTGGGCTTCAGCCCGTCGGCGGTGAGGATTCCCTTCATCATGGTGTTCCAGGAGCCTCGTTGGTTTCCCGAGCCAAAGTCAGCCCCACTCCAGGCCGACTCGAGCGCATCGACCGAGTCCGGCGTGAAGAGGTCTCGGAAGGCGTCGTCGTCTTCGATCATCGCCGCGCTGATCGCCTTGTCGACGGTCGCAGTGGGCCCAGGGAGCGACCCGATCGTGAGCCAATAGATCAGCGCGACGATGCCGATGATGACCAGCGCGATGAGGACGATGACGAGCTTTTTGATGAGCTTCTTGCGCTGGCCAGCCGCCTGCTTCGCCAGTTTGCCCCCGGCCTTCTTGGCATCGACCTTCGGCGCTTTCGGCGCTTTCGGCGCTTTCGGTGCCTTGGGCATCTTTGGAGCTTTCGGAGCGGCCATTCTCAAACTCCCTTCCACCCTTCAACAGGGGGAGGCCGGACAGAGGACTTCACTGGCGGACCAGTCTACGGGATCCTCGCCTCGGTCCTCAACCTAGAGCAAGCTGTCAGTCAGGTGCGAACGGCGGCGTTCGCGGTCGCAACGCCTCCCCTTCACTATCGCCATTTCCACGCGACCCGTTGCATAATGCGCCCACCCGCCTCCCTTCGACAGCGAGATTCAGCCCATGGGTAGGAAAAAACGAAAGTGCTCTTCTGTCTGCTCGATGCTCGCGATGGCCCTCGTCGCGTTCCTCCTCTCGTGTCAGCCGCCGCCCGCCGAACAGCACAAGGAAAGCTCGAGCAGTCTCTCCGCCGCGGACGAGAGCCTCGGCACAGTCTTCATCAGGGAGCGCATCGAAGTGCTCGCCAAGACGACCATTCCTCAAGCCATCAAGGTCAACAACCACGCCGACGCCATGCGCTCCTGCGACGTCGGCGTCGCAAGAGTTCGCAGCCTCGGCAACGCCGTCGACGAGGAAGCCAGCAAAGCCATCGTCGCCGAGCTCGAGGAGCTGTGCTCGGTGCAGGTGCCGGCCTATTTGCTCGAAAATCTCGCCGCCGAGGTAGAGAAGGCGGGCGAGGACACCAAGTCCACGCGCTGTGAAATGGGGACCATCGTCATGGGCTTCGTGCATGCCCATGCCCACAATGCACCGGCCGTCGATAAGGCCCAGAAGCGGGTCTTCGAGCTCTGCCCCAACCTGCAGGCCGAGTGGGACGAGATCAACAAAGAGATCGAGAAAGCGAAGAAAGAGTGAGCAAAGGCTCGAAGCACGTAAATTCGGTGGCTCGAAAACTGCAGCCGAAAGCGACAGTTGCTGCGTATCACTCCGACGAAGTGTGTCGATCGGAGTTGCGCCAGCGGTCATCGTAGGACGGCGATTCATGAACGTGTCAGCGAGAATCCACCTCATTCTCTTCGCCAGCCTCATCGTCTCTGCCTGCGGCGGAGTGGTCTCTCAGGGAGAGCTCGCCAACACCGAAGAGCAGCAGCTCGACGCCCGAGACCGAGGCCCCTTCCCTTGGATCGGCGAGGAGATGGGGTTCTCGGTCCGACACGCCGGCAGCGGCGCCGAATTGCTGCAGGTCAATGTCACAGTGGGCCAGAACGCCACCGCCGAGGATGGCACCCAGTACATCCCCATCTCCGGCTCCGCGGTCTCGATCGCTTTGGCGAGAATGTTCGCGAGAGTCGACGACTACGCCGACACCTTCGTCGATCCCAAGACCTGGTTGCCGATCTACGCGATGAAAGACCTCAACGAGAACGAGCGTCATCGCACCTACCACGTCTGGTTCTGGTCCGATGAGCTCTACTCCTCCGTCGAGAAGCACCAAGGCAACAATGTTCACAAGTACAACGTGCCTCTCCCTCGAGCCTCCCTCGACGCCATCAGCTGGGTCTACCACCTGCGGACCATCCCTCTCGAGAGCGGCGGGACGCAGTCGTGGTACCTCTATGACGGTTGGAAAATCAGCAGGTTGAGCGTCGTCATTCAACAGAAAGAGGACGTCTGGACGCCCCTCGGCTTCTACCCGGCCTATCGCATGGACGTGTATCGAGAAAAACTCGATTCGTTCTGGCCCCAAGGAGCGCTCTCCGGCGTCCTGGCCGATCCCCAGCTCATCGTCACCAATGAGAACGCCTTCCTCGGGAACGTCTGGATCGCAGACGACGAGCTCCACATCCCCGTGCGACTGGCGATCGAAACCAAGCTGGGCGACCTCGATCTCCTCATCAACAACTACCACGCCCCGAGCGCAGGGGCCGCGCCTGTGTCCCGTGCGGAATGAACGAGCCGCCCCGTATTGACGACCGAGAGCGGGCCCTCGTCGAACGCGACGCCTACGACGAGGCCGCCTTCGCACGAGCACTCGAGCGCTACCCCAGCCTGCTCGAACTCATCGACAGCGGCAGGGTCCTCATGCCGTCGTTCCCAAGCCTAACGCAAGACCTCTTCTGCCTCTTCTTCAAATACACCCTGCGTCGCCTCGAGCCCACTGCCGACTTGGAGGTCTCGAATCGAGTGCTCGACTGGGTGATCAGCTCCAGTGGCTTCGAGCGCCTCAACGCCGAAACCACCTTGGACGAAGATCGCTCCGCACTCGCCGCCGAGCTCATCGGCGCACGCTGGCTCGAGACCTTGCGCGACCCTTCTCTCTTCTCGAAAAACGAGCTCCTGCAACAGTTCGAGCTCGACCAACTCGAAGAGCAAAAGCGCGAGGTCGATGAGCAGCTCGAATCGGCCGCCGAGATTGCCACCGCACTCGAGGACCAAGGCGAGCCACACACCCCAGGCCTCGACGAGGCGACCGACGGACTGCGAGAGGAACAAGCCTCCCTGAAGGACGCCATCGACGCTTTGCTCGACGAGCAAGGCGACGTCGTAGAGAACCTCCCCGCTCGTGTCGAGAGCGACCTCCGGCACCTGGTCGACACCCTTCCCGAGCAGCTCGACGCCGCCGAAGAGCTCGTCGAGGGCTTCGACACCTTGTTCGGTTTGGCCGAGGAGACCACCAGCTCGAAGACAAAGATGCAGCTGGGACGCCGGTTGATGGAGAGCCAGAAGCTCTTGGACTTGTTCCGCTTGGCTGGGCAGCTCAAAGAGCACGCCCTGTCCAGGAAACGGCGGAAGCTCGAGTCCTCCAACACCGAGCTCCACTCCATTCGTCGCTCAGGCTCCCTTTCCACATTGCTGCCCAGTGAGCTTCTGCTGCTCCGACACCCCTTGTTGCGCCTAGACTTCAAGCGGCGATTTGTCGAAAACACCCTCCAGCACTACGAGCTCCAAGGAGAGGACCGGCTCGCCAAGGGCCCCGTCGTCGTGTGCATCGACGCCTCGGGGTCGATGCAGGGACCCAAAGAGATTTGGGCCAAGGCCGTCGCGCTCACCTTCATGGAGCTCTGCCGCATCCGCCGCCGCGCCTTCAGGGCCATCGTCTTCTCCGGCCGTCCCCAAGACACTCGGCGCTTCGATCTCCTCGAACAACGGCGCAACTCCCTGGCCACCGCCAGCGTGGAGCACGAGGAGCTGTGGGCCTTTGTGAACTACTTCCCCCGTGGGGGCACGCAGTTCGAGCACCCCATCGACGTCGCCATCGAGAGCCTCGGCGAGCGCCCCTTCCGACGCGCCGACATCATCCTGATTACCGACGGAGACGCCTTCCTCGACGAGAAGTGGCTGCAGCGCACCCGTGCCAAGAAGGCGGCGATGGGGTTTGAGCTGCACGCCGTCCTGATCGACACCGGCAGCCATCGCACGTCCACCCTCGAGCCGCTCGCCGATTCGATCTCGTCCATCAAGTCCCTGGCCTCTGATGCGCTCGGAGAGCTCTTCGAGAAGACGTAAGCCCTCTATGAAGAAGGCCCAGGCGGCCTTCTAAAGAGGCCCAAGCCTTCTCTAGCCAGCTAGAGTCCATCTTGAAATTCAGAGTTCGGTCGCATTTTCCACCGATCTCAGCGAAACACGCAATCCTTCCCAAAGGACATCTTGTGAGCGCCCGTTCGGAAATGCCCAAGGTGCAAGGAGCCGACGACCGAGCGACGCAGGCCACGCACCGGTACGCCGAGGAGCGAGGAGGAAGGCGACGCCACAGATGGGGTATTTCCGGACGGGCTAAGCCTTCTCCACCTCCAGGACGTAGAACCCGCCCAAGCTGCTGAAGGGACGACGGCTGCGTCCGAACCACTCCGCGCGACGGAACGTGCCGGCGAGCAGCGGGATTCGATGCACGAACGCCGAAGGCGTGAAGATGCGCAGCCCGTGTGCGGCCACGATCTTGAGGTTGGAAGGGAGGTACCCCGCGCAATCACCAGGCTTGTCCCACCTCGTGAAGACCTCGCCTTCGTGCGTGTCCAAAGCCACCTTGCCGGGACCCGCGAGTTTCTTCGCAAGAAAACGCAGACTGCGTTGGTTGTAGAACTCCAGAAAGGCCCGGCCACCGGGCCGCAAGACCCTGGCGACCTCGGCCAGCGCGCGCTCGATCTCTTGCACGTGTGCCAACACCTTGAAGGAGTAGACGATGTCGAAACTTAGGTCCGTAAAGGGCAGCTCGGTTGCCGTCCCCTGTACGCAGCAAAGCCCCCGCTCCGCGGCCTGTCGCAACATCCCCAACGAGATGTCCACACCCACGGCCCGCTTCGCCAGCGGGTCGATGCGCCTCAACAACGCTCCCGTGCCGCAACCCACCTCCAAGACGTCACGACCTGCGCAGTGCGCCGCGACCATGTCCACCGAGAGGTCGTCGACCAACTTATGGTAGCCCTCATCTCGACCCCGTTCGTACCAATGTGCGAACTTGTCATAGTAGGTCTCGTTATCCAGTCGAGCGTGGTTCGCCATTGCGAGCTCCAAGAAGGGGTTGACGAAGGCCGGCCAAGATAGCCCAACCCAGGAAACTTTGCGACGCCGAAAAAGGAGGACGCTTCGTCTTCTCCCACAGCACCACCAGTCGCCTTACCTCCCAACCCCTCGTGTGCATAATGACGGCCTCGTGAGTGTGAGGCGCCGGTTTAAGCTCAGGATTTTGGAACCCGATGAACAGACGTGATGCCCTAAAAGCTCTTGCCCTCTTGGCAACCCTCGGCGTCCACAAAGACAGCCTCGCCATCGGCGCCTCCTCGAAGTTCGGCTTCGCCAAGCTCGAGTACAGCGGCGGCGACTGGAACCCCCGAGACGGAGCCCTGCGCACCCTGCTCCTCGAAGTCGAGAAACGCACCAGCATCGCGGTCGAACCCACCGCCACCACCACGCGGGCCGATTCCGAAGACCTCTTCCTCAGCCCGTTCCTAGTTTGGACAGGGACGACCTCGTTCGATCCCCTCTCGGACCCCGAAGTCGAAGCCTTGGCCCTCTACCTCCGAGCCGGCGGTTTCCTCCTCATCGACAGCGCCGACGAAACCGTCGGTGGGGCCTTCGATCGCACCGTTCGGGCCGAGCTGAGTCGCATTCTGCCGTCCAAAGCGCTCGAGCCGCTCTCGACCGACCACGTCATCTATCGCTCGTTCTTTATGTTGGACCAGCCCTGGGGACGCACCGACGCCACGACCACACTCGAGGGCATCAGTCAGGACGATCGCCTGCTCGTGGCCTATTGCCAGAACGACCTGCAAGGCGCCTGGGCGCGCGACCACTTCGGCACCTACCTCTATGATGTCGTGCCAGGCGGCAAGGACCAGCGCGAGCTGAGCTTTCGCTTCGGCATCAACTGCGTGATGTACGCCCTGTGCGTGAACTACAAAGCCGACCAAGTCCACATCCCGTTCATCCTCAAACGCAGAAAATGGAAAGTCGAATGACGGTTGAAACGACCGCAGATACTGGACCTGGCGCGCGGAGGCTGCGTTGATCGAGACGTGGTCTGGCTTCAATGAGGTTCACTTCCTCCTCCTGGCGAGCTGGAGCCGGGGCGTGCTCATCGCCCTCGGCGTCGCTCTGGTCGTAGTCCTGGTGCTCAGCGCCATCGACCTGAGGCCGATGAGGCCCAGATGGCGCCCTTTCTTGTTGCTCGTGTTGCGCCTGATCGTGCTCTGTGGGGCCTTCGCCATGCTGCTCGAGCCGGCGCTGGAGCTGCGAGACGTCGAGCGGGAGAAGAACCAGATCGCCGTCCTTTTGGATGGCTCGCAATCGATGGAGGTCAAGACCCCACTGGGTCCCACGCGAGCAGAGAAAGGGGCGCGGGCCACCGCACAGCTCGTCGAACTCTACGAGCCACCAACCGATGAGCACCAATTGGGGCTCTACCTCTTTGGCAAAGCTGCCCAAAGCACGACACTCGGCGCGCTGCGTGACCGCGCCGAGGGAGCGCAACTCCCAGAGACCCACATCCGAGAGTCCATCGAAGGACTCGTCGCTGAGTTGGGTTCCAGCGCCATCGGTGGCCTGATCCTCATCTCCGATGGCATCGACAACGGTCGCCTAGGAGGGCGAAATGAAGCTCAGGACCAACCACTGGACGAGGAGACCGTCGAGTTCTTCCGCAGCCTGGGCTTCCCAATTCACGTGCTGGCGGTCGCCACACCCCAAGGCCTCGAGGACGTCGCTATTGAGAGCGTGCTCCATGATGAGTTCGCCTTCATCC
>Ga0210012_1002940_pt1 | contig 14370 bp, 19 predicted proteins | sample CryGeymeta201504_FD_183974 | JGI IMG/M metagenome (GOLD analysis project Ga0210012, IMG submission 183974) | Groundwater microbial communities from Crystal Geyser aquifers in Utah, USA - Crystal Geyser metaG 2015-04 (SPAdes) (version 2) | ecosystem: Environmental > Aquatic > Deep subsurface >... | reverse complement strand
CTGCCGATTTCCAGCGCTTAAGCGTTGTTACGGATAGGGTTCTTGTCCCGTCAGAGCCTTGTTTTGCATTGGCCAACGAAACCAGCCTGCCGATGGTTGGATCGGCAGACGCCAGGCTGATGAGTTGCGATATCGCAGTCTCTTGGCTTCCCAGCAGTTCGGTAAGTCGCGCCAGTTCATGAAGTAGCCCCAGGCGGGCTATTGCGCATTCCCGCTGCCAGTCCTTTAACGCTGAGGCTTGCCCAGCGGGAACAAGATCATGGGATTGTTCATCAGGCCGGTTGGCGCCAGCGTGAAGCAGACTTCTTTCACCATCACCCTCAAGCGATCTTCCTGCATTTTTTCCCCCTGCATCTAATTTCAGTATTGCATCGATCAGCGCCTGGCGCTGATTCTCCGGCACCGACTTTAATACGGCTGGCAGCGCATATTCGACGCCTTTGCCGCGCGTTTTTTCGCGCAGCAGCCACAAATTTTTTTTAGCTGCCTTCAAAATTCCGCGCGCTGTCCCTGGCATGCCGGGTAATCCGGCCAATTCCTGCGCGCTGTACCAGCCGTTTGCCATATCAGGCCTGCACGCTCAGTTCAAACGCTTCGCCGTTCACCCACGCTACCGGGCGCTCTCCACCCATGTCGATCTCGGCGGCAACGCCGTTAAACATCTCAAGGGATGGGGAATACAGGACTTTGTCCCATACAAAAACCATGCCGCGCACAATCACTCGTTTCATCATGCTGATTCTCCTTCCAGTAGCTTCTTCAACGCCTTTTCGCGGCGCGCGAGTTCCAGTTGCTGTTTCTTGATCTTGCCCATCTCGGCATCAATGGCTTCGCGGCCTACCAGCACCTTGCAGCCGCGTACCGTGCCCACCCACTGGGTTAATGCGTGGCAATCCAGCGCCACTTCAAGTGCGGGCAGGTATTCCAGCGGAAAACGCCATCCTGCGCGGCTTTCAGCCGTCCAACTATCCAGTGAATGTTTGCTGATGTCTTCGCCGGTCAGTTCGCTCATGCGTGCCGCGATCTCGTAGCGCGACAGCGGGCTATCCTTGAGCAGCGCCGATATTTGGCTGCGCACCTGTACCCCCATCGCCAGTTCACCTGGCAACCGCGATGCGGGGACGGGTACTTCAAACAGGTCGGCGGTGAGCGTGTCGCGGCGCATGTTGTTTATTTCAGCCCTTAACGTTTACATTGCCAGCGTTTTTAACGGTGCTACCATTGCGCCTTGCTGCTTTGCTTAGGTAGCGCCCGCGTCCGCGTTCACCGCGCCCGCCCTTGGTTGTGCCGTCCGCGTGGTAACGCGACGGCCAGATCGTTTGGGGTGTGGTGCCGATTTGTTCGGCGATGATGCGCTCGTACTTTGGCGCAGGGACATAAAGGGCATTGCCAATGGTGGTGCGACCATAGCCGCGATTGCGCGACATCTGCTGTAGGTTGGTCCCGGTCTTGTGTACCGCAGCAATGATGTCTGCGCGATGCCAATCCTGAGAGGTTGGTTTTTTTGCCATGTTTAACGCTGTCTTGTTTTTTGACAGGACGGATGGTGCTCGCACAAAACGGCGAAGTCAACACTATTTTTCGAGAATTCTTAACGGTCGGATTCGCGTCCGACTTAAAGGCAGTGAAAAACACACATAAAATTAACGAGAAGCCCGCTGTGTATAGCGAAATGAAGAATCCGACGCGGTCGGATTCTTCCGAAGCTTCGCGTCGGATTCTTGAAGATGAATCCGACCTGCTTAAGAAGCGTCTTCGGGAGATTATTGGGAATGAATCAGTTTCAGCCTTTTCACGTAAATGTGGGGTAGGAGAAAGTCTTCTGAGAAAGTATTTAGACGGTACTTTGCCAAGTTCAAAAAATACAGCGGTAATGGCTGACGCTGGCGGCGTAACCGTTGACTGGCTTGCTACTGGCCGCCTGCCGAAGCGTCGCGCCGATCTGAAGAGTGTCGATGCAGCGCCCGATCCATTGAATCCAGAGCGTCTTCGCATGGCGCTGATCCTCGCCGAGGATTCCGCCCGCGTGCAGCCCCTTAGCGCCGAACAGCGCGCCGATATGGTGCTGGCCTTCTATAACCGCTTAAACAAGGGGAATTCGCAATGAATCAAGAACAAAAACCTTTCCTGCCGCGTGTCGAGAGCTTCCAGGACTGCACTGGTCGCTCACGCTCATTCAATATTACCCAAGGCCAGCAGTCGGAAGGTGTGCTTGTCACTGCCAGCGAGATCGACCCACCGCAGATGCCTGGTTATGAGTTCGCTGTGTGGTCTTCAACAATGGGCAATGCCTTGGGATTGCTGCGTTTGAAGATAAAGGATGGTATTTCGCGCCGTTACTTGGGGTCTGATACCGAGCATGGAGTCGAGATGCTGACGCAGACCGTGCGCGGAATGCTTGATTATGGTGGCGTTGTTGTAGATGGCAGGATGTTGAGTTACGACCAGCTGCTACAGGCTCTTTCATCTTTTGAAGGCTGGTCTATCGAGATCAAAATCACCGACCCGACCACTTAGTCGCGCTTTCTGCGTGCTTTGTTCCAAATGCCGCGCAAAAACCGTTAATTTGTGTTCGTTTTTGCGCTTTTTTTTCGGCGAGTGATTATTGCCCCGAATAGCCACCAAACCCCGCAGCCATCCCGTTTCTTCCCGTTTTGTTGTTGTTCTTCCCATATCCCATATCAATCACTCCCCCACACGAGCGCAATTAGTTTCCCCAGGGTTGCATCAGGGTCTGCGGCACGCCGAGGTGGTCGAGGATTCTCGCGGCAACGAAGTCCACCATGTCCTGCACAGTTTGCGGATGATGGTAGAAACCGGGATTGGGCGGCATGATGACGGCGCCGGCGCGGGCGAGTTTGAGCATGTTCTCCAGGTGGATGGCGGAGAAGGGCATCTCGCGCGGGGCGAGGATCAGCGTGCGCTTTTCCTTCAGCATCACGTCGGCGGCGCGGGCGATGAGGTCGTCGCTGATGCCGCCCGCGATCTTGCCCAGCGTGCCCATGGTGCAGGGGCAGACCACCATCGCGTCGCCGGGGTTGGAGCCGGAGGCCATCGGCGCATACCAATCCTGGATGCCGAACACTTTCAGTTCGCCGCTGAATTTCCCCAGGCGCTCGGCAAACATTGCCTCGGCATCCTGCGGACGGCTGGGCAGGGTGAAATCCAGTTCCTGCTTGGCCACGATCTGCGCGGCCTGGGTATAGACCAGATGCACGCGCTGCCCGCATTGCAGCAGGGATTCAAGCAGACGCATGCCGTAGGGCAGGCCGGAGGCGCCGGTGAAGGCGAGGGTGATGGTTTTCATAAAACCTTGCACCCCAGAGACGCGGGGACACAAAGAAAACCTAACCAAGACCTTTCGAAGGCAGGCTGGATGACGGGTTGGGGCGATTTATGGTTTTGCATTTCTCTGTGTCTCGGTGTCTTGGTGGTGAGTTGTTTCTTCATCCATGAATTTCATCGCGATGATGCCGTTCACTGTACCAAATACCAGTGCCGCAGTGGCGAAGATGGGAATCAGATAGGCGATGCCGCTGTGCGGGATGAGCCACAGATAGACCACGGTCATCTGCCCGGCGATGTGGGCGAAGGCGGCGAGGATGCTGTGGGTGACGGCGCCAAACCAGCGCGCCGGCAAATGGCGGGCAAAGGCCAGCACCAACAGGCTGAGCAGCGCACCGGCCAGGCTCAGGAAGAATCCCGGCGCGAGGAAGTTGCCGAACAGCAGGCTGCCGGCCACCACGCGCAGGAGCGAAACCCACGCCGCCGCGCGCCAGCCGAAGCGCGCCAGCACGATTAGCGTGATGATGTTCGCCAGTCCCGGCTTGACCCCGGGCAGCGGCGAGGGGATGGCGTTCTCCAGCACGGTCAGGCCGAGCGCCAGCGCCGCCATGCGCGCGATGTGGTGGTCCTCGCTGGTCGCGGTGAGTTTAATAGTTGAGGCTGTCATATTTTTTTGCACCGCCGGTCAGTTCCACGCTGACCTGATTGGGCAGGCACACGGCGATCTCGCCCGCCTGTTGCAGCCAGCCCTGGCGCACACAGTACTGGCGCGGGCTGGGGTCGCTGCTGATGCGAGCGCGCAGTTTTTCGATGGTGATGATGCTGGTGCCGAGCGGGCCTGGCACTTCAATCTGCTGGTCGCGCGACAGCGGAACTTCACGGAATACCTTGCCACCGCTGCGGATGACGGCAGTATCGGCAACCCCGCCGTGCCAAAGCTTGAGCGTGAGCAGGACGGCACAGAGCGCGCCCGCCAGCAGGGTGAGGTAGTCGCCGGGTTTGAGATGCGAACGCATTGGCATGAAATTCAGAATCACAAAATCATTGGCCACAGAGTACACATAACCAGCGACTTAACAAAAGTCCTTTTTTCGTTTAGTCGAATGGCTAGTCGTTTCATCAGAGACCACAGAGAAGACCAGCGACAGGCATCGGGGCGGCAACTTTCTCTGTGATCTCTGTGGCTGAAAAAGTTTTTAGTTTAATAGTTCGCGATGGCGCACCAGCACCTGCTGCTGCGTCTTGAAATGTTGTGCCAAGCGCTCGGCAAAATACACCGAGCGATGCTGCCCGCCGGTGCAGCCGATGGCGACCGTCAGATAGCTGCGGTTGTCGGCCACGAAACTGGGCAGCCAGCGCGTGATGAAGTCGCGGATGTCGGTGAGCATCTGTTGCGCGTCCGGCGCGGCCTCAAGGAAGTCGATCACCGCCTGGTCGCGCCCGGTCAGCGGGCGCAGCAGCGGGTCGTAATGCGGATTGGGCAGGCAGCGCACGTCAAACACAAAATCGGCATCGAGCGGGAGGCCGTGCTTGAAGCCGAAAGACTGGAATAGCAGGGTGAGGCGGGCGCGGTCGAGGCGGATGAATTCCTTGACCCAGGCGCGCAGCGCGTTGGCGCCGAGCCCGCTGGTGTCGATGTGATGCCCGATGTCGCTGATTCCGGCCAGCAGTTCGCGCTCGTAGGCGACGCATTCTGGCAGGGTGCGTGCGCCGTCGCTCAAGGGATGCAGGCGGCGTGTCTCGGAGAAGCGCTTGACCAGCGCTTCGGCGTGCGCTTCGAGGAACAGCACATGCACATCCAGCCCCCGCGCCTTGATCGCTTCGATCTGCCGGGGCAATTGCTGCACGCTGCCGCCGCTGCGCACGTCGATGCTGACCGCGATGCGGGCGTAACCGGCCTGCTGCAGATTCTCGACCAAGGTCGGCAACAGTTCGGCCGGCAGGTTATCGACGCAGTAAAAACCGGCATCTTCCAGCGTCTTCAGCGCGACGCTCTTGCCGGAGCCGGACAGGCCGCTAATCAGAAAAAGTTGCATCAGCTGCCCATCAGTCTTCGGCCAGTTGCTGCGCCTGCCGCGTGATGAATTCCTGCATGGTGTCGATGCCGCGCTGTTGCAACACGAAGTTGCGCGCGGCGGCTTCGACCAGCACGGCCAGGTTGCGTCCGGCCAGCACCGGAATCTCGACTTTGCGGATGGTGACGCCGAGGATATCTTCCTTGCCCGAATGGGGCAGGCGGTCGAGTTTGGCCAGGTCGTCGGATTGCGGACGGTACAGATGCACGATCAGTTTCAGGCTTTTCTTGCGCCGCACGGCGGTTTCGCCGAACATGGTGCGAATGTTGAGCACGCCGAGTCCGCGCACTTCCAGAATGTCGCGCAGCAAGTCGGGGCAACGCCCTTCCAGCGCCTCGGGCGAGATGCGGTACAGATCGACCACATCATCGGCGACCAATCCGTTGCCGCGTGTGATCAGTTCCAGCGCCAGCTCGCTCTTGCCCACGCCGCTGTCGCCGGTGATCATCACGCCCACCCCCAGCACATCGATGAACACGCCGTGGCGGGAGGTGGACTCGGCCAGCGCCTTGACCACGTAATGGCGCACCATCCACATCAGATGCACGCTGCCCAGCGGCGAGCGGAACAGCGGGGTGCCGCTGCGGTTGGCAAAATCTATCAAGCCATTCGGAATGTCAGTGCCGCCGGCGATGATCAGGCAGATCGGCTTGTGGCTGCCCAGATTGGACAGCGCGGCGGCCAGGGCGGCCGGAGAGAGCGAATGCAGATAATCCAGTTCGGTGGCGCTGAACACCTGAATCCAGTTCGGGTGCACCAGATTCATGTGGCCGATCAGCCCCCAGTTACTGGCATCCATGGTGGCGCTGTCGAGGCTGTGATCCGCGCCATCGGCACCGGCCACCCAGGTCAGGCCGAGGCGTTCCTGCTTGTCCTCGAACAGTTGGCGGATATTGACCCCGGCCACGGCGAGTCAGACTTTCCTGTCGGTGAACAAACGGTGGATTTCCGCCGGGTCGTCAGTCGCCTGGAGTTTTTCGCGGAATGAAGGTTCGCTGAACATTTGCGCCAGTTCGCCCAGAATCTGCAAATGCAGATCGTTGGCGCGCTCCGGCACCAGCAGAATGAAAATGAAGCTGACCGGCAAGTTGTCCGGCGCATCGAACGGGATCGGATGCTCCATCTTGACAAAGGCGGCCATCGCATCCTTGAGGCCTTTTACCCGGCCGTGCGGAATTGCCACGCCCTGCCCAAGCCCGGTGGAGCCCAGCTTTTCGCGCGCGAACAGGCTGTCGAAGACTTCGGCGCGGGCGATGCCGCGGGTGTTCTCAAACAGGATACCGATATGCTCGAACACCCGTTTTTTGCTGGTGGATTCGCGGTCGAGCAGAACGCAATCCTGAGTCAAATATTTGCCGATCAGGCTCATGATGAATTACCCAGTGAAAAGGAGGGCCGCGCCGGTCCGTCCCGGGTGCCGCATTATTCGGCGGCTTGCGGTTTGCCGGACTGGTCGTAGCGGCGCGCCTCGAATTTTTCCTTGTGCTTCAGCACCTGGCGGTCGAGCGAATCGACCAGGCTGTCAATCGCCACATACAGATTATCGTCGGAGGCTTCGGCGAACAGATTTTTGCCCGAGACATGCACGGTGGCTTCGGCTTTCTGCACCAGCTTATCCACGGAAAGAATCACGTTCACGTCGATCACGTTGTCGAAATGGCGTTTGACCTTGCCCAGTTTGCTCAGCATATGCTCGCGGATGGCCGGAGTGATTTCGAGGTGGTGTCCGGTGAGGTTGAGGTTCATTGCCTGCTCCTTTATGGTTAGAGTGATTTACGAAGATTGACCGGGGGGATATTCATGGCCTCCCGGTATTTTGCCACGGTACGGCGGGCGACGATAATCCCCTGCTGTGCCAGGATTTCTGCCATGCGGCTGTCGGAGTGGGGATGCCGGGCATCCTCCTCGCTTACCAACTGCCGGATGAGGGCGCGGATGGCGGTGGAGGAACAGGCGCCGCCCGCCTCGGTTGCCAAACCGCTGCCGAAGAAATATTTGAATTCATAGATGCCGCGCGGGGTGTGCATAAACTTCTGCGTGGTCACGCGCGAGATGGTTGATTCGTGCAGTTCCAGTTGTTCGGCGATCTCGCGCAGCACCAGCGGGCGCATGCCGATGTCGCCATGCTCGAAAAATTGGCGCTGGCGTTCGACGATGGCCTGCGCCACGCGCAGGATGGTCTCGAAACGCTGTTGCAGATTCTTGATGAACCAGCGCGCCTCCTGCAACTGCGTGGACAATCCCTGCGCATTAGACTCGCCGCGTTGCTGCAGGATGTTGGAATACACCTGGTTGACGCGCAGCCGGGGCATCGCCTCCGGGTTTAGCCGCGCGCGCCAGATCCCCCGCACGCGCTCGACCAGCACATCCGGTACCACATAATCGGCCGCGCGCTGCTCGAAGGCCTGGCCCGGGCGCGGCTGCAACTGGGTGATCAGATTTTGCGCGCCGCGCAGGGCCTTGTCATCGCAGTGCAACAGGCGTTTAAGTTTGGCGAAATCATGCGCGGCCATCACATCCAGATGGGAGGCGGCGATGGACAGTGCCGCCTCGCGTCCCGGTGTTTCCTGCGGCAGGGCGCGCAGTTGCAGCACCAGACACTCGCTCAGGGTGCGCGCGCCAATCCCCGGCGCATCCAGATGCTGCAATTGCACCAGCGCGGTTTCCAGATCATCCAGCGTGACCCCCAGTTCCGGCGGCAGCAGTTCCAGAATCTCCTCCAGCGGCTGCGCCAGATAAGCATTCTCGTCCAGCGCATCGATAAGCAGGGCGACCAGCTGACGGTCCCGCGTTTCAAGCTGGCCCATGTTTAGTTGCCACAGCAGATGTTCGCGCATGCCGGGGCGCTCGGCGGCCACTTCGGCATGTCCCTCATCCTCGTCGTCCGGGGCGTAAGGCGCGCTGCCGAACACCGGCTCCGGCCAATCGTTCGAATCCTCGCGCGATTCGCTCTCGGCAGGCGGGTTATCGCCGCCGCCGGCAACCGCGGGCGCGGCATCATTCATCGCCTGATGCGGGATCGCGCTGGCCGTGTCGTCCATCCGTTCCAGCAGGGGATTCTCCTCCAGCATGCGCTCGCTTTCCTGGTTCACCTCCAGGGTCGAAAGCTGCAACAGGCGAATGGCCTGCTGCAACTGCGGCGTAAGCAGGAGCTGTTGGGATTGGCGCAGTTGGAGGGCGGGTTTCATATTGGCTGTGCGGCGCGGGGCGGTCAGAGCTTGAAATGCTCGCCCAGATAAACTTTTCTGACGCCCTCATTATAGATGATTTCATCGGGGCGGCCCTCCGCCATCACCGCGCCGGCGTTGATGATATAGGCGCGGTCGCAGATGCCCAGGGTTTCGCGCACGTTATGGTCGGTGATCAGCACGCCGATATCGCGCGATTTAAGAAAGCCGATGATGCGCTGGATGTCGAGCACCGCGATCGGATCGACCCCGGCGAATGGCTCGTCTAGCAGGATAAAACGCGGGTTGGTGGCCAGCGCGCGCGCAATCTCCACCCGCCGCCGCTCGCCGCCGGAAAGGCTGATTGCCGGATTATTGCGAATATGCGTGATATGCAGATCGTTGAGCAGCGCTTCCAGCCGTTCGGCCTGTTCCCCCGCCGTCTGGTCCAGCAATTCCAGCACCGCCTGGATATTCTGGCTCACCGTCATACGGCGAAAAATGGAAGCTTCCTGCGGCAGATAGGCGAGACCCAGGCGGGCGCGGCGATGGATCGGCAGATGGGTGATGTTTTCGCCATCGATGCTGATTTTGCCGCCGTCCGCCGCCACCAGCCCCACGATCATATAAAAGCTGGTGGTCTTGCCGGCGCCGTTGGGGCCGAGCAGACCGACCACTTCGCCGCTGTTCACCGTGAGTGAAACATCATGCACCACGGTGCGCGAGTGGTAACTTTTCTTGAGGGAGGCGGTGCGCAATTCGCTCATATCAGGGCGTCGTCGGTGAAGTGGGGGAGAGCGATTCGCTCGGCTGAATCGGCAACGGGGAAACCGCGTCCGGCGCGATCTTTGGTTTTGGCTGCAACACGGCGCGCACCCGTCCGGAAGCTTGGTCGGGCCGGGCCGCGTCACCGCGCGCCTCGAACACCTCGGTGCGGGTGCTGTAGGTGATGCGCGCGCCGCGCACTTCGTCGTTGCCGCGTTTAACCCGTGCCCGCTCGAACAGATCGGCCGTCTCCGCGCGCGTGTCATACTCGATACGCTCGCCGTAGCCCTCGGCATATTCCTCGGTGCCCTCGTAGCGCTGGCGAAAACTGGCGGGTTTGCCGAACGCGGTCAGATGCTGGAAACCCTCGCTGTCTTCGCGCACCTCCACCCGGTCGGCGCGGATCAGGATGCTGCCCTGGCGCACCTGTACCCGTCCCTCAAACAGGCTGAACTGGCTGATTTCGTCGATCAGCACGCGGTCGGCTTCCAGATGAATCGGCTGCGTCCGGTCGGCCGAATCCGCCTGCGCCGCCGGTGCGAGGCAAGACAACAGGAGCGCGCACATAAACGACTTAACTGAGCGGCTCATGGACTGCCCTGACCCGGTTCAACAGTTTGACGGTGTGCGCTTTTTCATCCAGCTCCATGCCCACCGCATCGATCGTATTGCGCGGATCGGTCAGGCGCACCGGCAGTGCGGTTTCGGCCCAGCCGCGATTCGGTTCCACCAGCAGGTACTCGGTTTCGAAACGCCGTTCCCCCGGGGTATCCGCCAAAAGCTGTCTGATGACCACGGCATCCTGCAATATCACCTCCTCGCTGCGGTTGTTTAACCTGCCGTGCAAGGCGGTAAATTCAGTCGGTGTCCGGTCGGGAAAAAAACGGGTCAGGTGCGGGCGCTCCAAATGTGTCGTGTCGTCATCCGGGAAATGCCACAGCCTTTCGGCGGCAAGCTTGAAATGGGGCAAACCTTGCGCATCAAGGGCGACCGAATCCAGCCGGTCAACCGCGTAATCCACATCATGGCGCGGGGTGGTGTCGGGTTGCACAAACGGTTGAACTTGCAGGTTCAGCCAATAACTGCCAAACAACAGCAGGAGCAGTGGCACCAGCGGCAACCAGGCGCGCAATTTATCGGGAAGGGATTTATTGGTCATCAGTTCAGATACGGTGCCAGTTGGGCGTGCAGCGTGCCCTGTGTCGCCATGATCAGCTCGCACACTTCGCGCACCGCGCCGCAACCGGCCGCGCGCCGGCTGACGTAGTGCGCCTGGTCGCGCACCAGTTGCGGCGCGCCGGGCACGCTGAAGGCCGCGCCGACATGGCGCATCACCGGCAGATCGACCACGTCGTCGCCCATGTAAGCCGCCGCCTGCGGCGGCAAATTCAGCTCCGCCAGCAACGCCTTCATCGTAGCCAGTTTATCTTCCACGCCCTGGTGCAAATGCCGGATGCCGAGATTCGCCGCGCGCAGCGACACGCATTGGGAGCGGCGCCCGGTGATGATGGCCAGTTCGACGCCGCTGGCCTTGAGCATCTTCAGGCCGTGCCCGTCGAGCGAATTGAAGCGTTTGAATTCCTCGCCGGAATCGGACAGATACAAACCGCCGTCGGTGAGCACGCCGTCCACATCGAAGGCGATCAGGCGGATGGGCTGGAGGCGGGAGGGGAGCGACATCAAATCACCTTGGCTTTCAGCAGGTCGTGCATGTTCAGCGCGCCGACCAGTTTGTTGTGCTCATCCACCACCAGCAACTGGGTGATGCTGTATTGCTCCATCAATTGCACCGCTTCCACCGCCAGCGCGTCGGGGGCGATACTGCGCGGCGTTCTCGACATCACGCTGCGGATCGGCGTGCTGTTGAAATCCAGTTTCTTTTGCAGGGTGCGGCGCAGGTCGCCGTCGGTGTAGATGCCGAGCAGGCGGTGCGATTCATCCGTGATACCGGTCATGCCCAATCCCTTGCGCGACATTTCCAGAATCGCTTCGGCCAGCGTCGCCTCTTCGCGCACGGCGGGGATGCTGGCGTGGGAATGCATGATGTCGCGCACATGGGTCAGCAGGCGGCGGCCCAGACTGCCGCCCGGATGCGAGCGGGCAAAGTCGGCCTCGCCGAACCCCTTGGTGTCGAGCAGCGCGACCGCCAGCGCATCGCCCAGCGCCAGCGCCGCCGTGGTGCTGGCCGTCGGTGCCAGCCCCATCGGACAGGCTTCCTGCGCCACCGCGCCATCCAGATGCACATCGGCTTCACGCGCCAGGGTGGACTGCGGGTTGCCGGTCAGGCTGATGAGTTTGGCACCCTGCCGTTTGAGGATGGGCACGATGGTCAGCAGTTCCTCGCTTTCGCCGGAATAGGAGAGAGCGAGGAATACATCGTCCCGGGTCACCATGCCGAGGTCGCCGTGGCTGGCCTCGCCCGGGTGGACGAAATAGGCCGGGGTGCCGGTGCTGGAAAAAGTCGCCGCGATCTTGCGCGCGACATGCCCGGATTTGCCCATGCCGCTGACGATCACCCGGCCCTGGCAGGCCAGGATCAGCTCGATCGCGCGCAAAAAATCATCTCCAATGCGCGCGGCAAGGGCGCGCACGGCATCGGCTTCGATGGTAATCACCCGGCGCGCCAGATCGAGCGCGTGCGGTGAAGCGGAGAGCGGTTTGTTCATGGGACGAATTATAGGGGAAATGCCGAACCTTGTCGGGCTGAAACCCGAAACGCAGGCAAGCGCAAGCCGCTGCAAATTTTGCAACTTGCCCGAGATGAGGCATCATCGGCGGCATGACTGATTCGCTGCAATTGATTCTGGTTTTGCTCGCCGCCGCCGTCGGGGTGGTGGTGCTGTTTCGTCTCTTGCATCTTCCGGCCATGCTCGGTTACATCATCGTCGGCGTCCTTATCGGGCCGCATTTGCTGGGCTGGTTGCCGGACGCGCCGGGGACGCGCCACCTGGCCGAATTCGGCGTGGTGTTCCTGATGTTCAGCATCGGCCTCGAATTCAGCCTTGCCCGCCTGCGCGCCATGCAGCGTCTGGTGTTCGGCCTCGGCACCGCGCAGGTGGTCGCCACCATGCTGCTGGTCATGCTGACCTCGATGTTCTTTGATCTGGGATGGGGGGCGGGCCTCGCGCTGGGCGGCATCCTCGCCATGTCCTCCACCGCGATCGTCAGCAAGATGCTGGTCGAGCGCGCCGAGCTCAACGCGCCGCACGGGCAAAAGATCATGGGCGTGCTGTTGTTCCAGGATCTGGCCGTGGTGCCGCTCATCATCCTGATCCCGGCACTGGCGGCGCATGACCAAAATCTCACTTCCACCCTGATGAAAGCCGTGTTCAACGCGGTGCTGGTGCTGGCGGCGTTGCTGGTCTTCGGCCAGCGCCTGTTGCGTCCCTGGTTCCATCTGGTCGCGCGGCAAAAGTCGTCCGAGCTATTCATGCTCAACGTGTTGCTGTTTACTCTCGGCATGGCCTGGCTCACCGAAATGAGCGGGCTATCGATGGCGCTGGGCGCGTTCGTCGCCGGCATGATCATTTCCGAGACCGAATACCGCTACCAGGTGGAAGAAGACATCAAGCCCTTCCGCGACGTGCTGCTCGGCCTGTTCTTTGTCACCATCGGCATGCTGCTCGACCTGAACACCCTGATAGCGGGATGGTACTGGATCATTTTGCTGCTGCTGATCCTGATCCCGTTCAAGGCGCTGGTCGTCGCCCTGCTGGTGCGCGCCTTTTCCGGCGACTGGGGCGCCGCCCTGCGCACCGGGTTGGGGCTGGCGCAGGCGGGCGAATTCGGCTTCGTGCTGCTGACGCTGGCGGGCGGCGCACAATTGTTGCCGCAGGACGTGATGCAGAACGTCCTGGCCGCGATGCTGATCTCCATGCTGATCGCGCCCTTTCTGATCCAGCACGCGGAAGCCATCGTGCACCGTATCGCGCCCGAAGAATGGATGAACAGTGCGGTGCTGATGCACCAGATTGCGGTTAAGAGCATGGCCAGCAAGCAGCACATCATCATCTGCGGTTACGGCCGCAGCGGGCAGGCGCTGGCCGCCTTTCTCAAACATGACGCGGTCGATTTCATCGCGCTCGATCTCGACTCGCGCCGCGTGCACGAAGCCAGCGCCAACGGCGAGCGCGTGGTCTATGGCGACGCGGGCAAACATGAAGTATTGCAGGCGGCCGGGCTGATGCGCGCCAAAGCGCTGGTCATCACCTACGACGACAAACACTCCGCCCTGCGCATCCTGCGCCACGTCCAGCAAGACCGTCCCGACCTGCCGGTGATCGTGCGCACCGCCGACGACAGCAATGTCGATGCGCTGAAAAAAGCCGGCGCCACCGAAGTGGTGGCCGAAGTGCTCGAAGGCAGCGTAATGCTTGCCTCGCAGGCGCTGCTGATGGCCGGCGTTCCGTTGAGCCGGGTAGTGCGCCGCGTGCAGGAAGCCCGCGCCAAACGCTACAGCATGTTCAGCGGCTACCTGCGCACCGCGCAGGCGGTGGAAATCGAATCGGACGAAGCGGACAGCCTGCAACCGCGTTTTCACAGCATCCTGCTGCGCGATGCCGACGCGGCCGTGGGGCAACGCCTGGGCGAATTAAAACTGGACGAGCTGAACATCGAAGTCAACGGCGTGCGCCGCCACAACGTGCTCGGCAGCCAACCCTCCGCCGACATGCTGCTGCGCGCCGGCGATGTGCTGTTATTGCTGGGTCAGCCGCTGATGCTGGAAGCGGCGGAGAAGCGACTGCGCGGGGGATAGAAGGGCTGTTGCGGAAGCGCATTCATATGGGAGCGCAATTTATTGCGCGATAAGGGATGCAACCAGACCCATCGCCCGATAATCGGACTTTCACCACAAGCCTGTATCGCCCACAAAAAAGCCCGCTACGGACAGCGGGCTTTGAAGGTCATGCAGGAGTTTAGGCTGCAACTGCCCGAAGCACTTCCGGACTGTGTTCAGCAATCGCGATCAGAGTTTTAGCTGCACCGCTGGGTTCCCTGCGACCTTGTTCCCAATCTTGCAGTGTGCGCACCGAAACGCCGAGTAACTTTGCAAAGGAAGACTGTGGCAAGCCGGATTT
>Ga0210012_1002926_pt1 | contig 14395 bp, 8 predicted proteins | sample CryGeymeta201504_FD_183974 | JGI IMG/M metagenome (GOLD analysis project Ga0210012, IMG submission 183974) | Groundwater microbial communities from Crystal Geyser aquifers in Utah, USA - Crystal Geyser metaG 2015-04 (SPAdes) (version 2) | ecosystem: Environmental > Aquatic > Deep subsurface >... | reverse complement strand
AAAGTCGCCACTGAGAGACCTTCTCCCATCTGTTAAAAAGCACCAACAATCTGTTAATTGTTGTTCAAGTCACACACGTTTTGGCGGTATGTTTTTGTTGCCGATTTCGAAGCACTGTCCTGTCAAATTACACGAAAGTTTATTAGATGCAGAAACGCTGAAATCCGCACTATCTCGGCAATAAAATATACCGCCTGTTACAAGCTGGCCGTTTTTGTCCTCCGATATTACGTCCTTTTTTTTGCTGCATTGTCTTTCTGTCCGTGTGTCGGAGTGGGAAGGGCTAGAAGGCTCTTTGGCAAAATTTGGTTGTAGCGTTGGCTTTTTGCGTTTTGCCAATGTGCCTGACAGCGAAGGGAAGGTGCGTGTTGGCTTGTCATTTCAATAGCTCTTTTAATTTTTCCTCTTCTTTCCCTTGTTCAATCAGGTAGCATTCAACTTTGTCATTTATCACATATTCTTCAAATGGAAACTGAGTCTGATATGCTTTAATATTCTTGAGTTGTTTTTGCCCTGTCATAACATCTAATACTTTTTTCTTGTAAGTAGTGTCAATGTTGCCGAGCAAATGCTCCCCTTTGCTTTCAATAATATAAACCAATTCCAAATGATTATCTTCTGTCTTTTTAGCAGCAACAAAGTCTGGTCGTATTTTATGTTGTTGCCAACCTTGAATTGAATACCATTTTCTGTTCACTTTATTTCTGAACCACCAAAGAATCTTTTCCTGTTTATCGAGTATGTCGCCAACTTTTCTTTCAAGAGTATTCATAGCTGTTACTTCAACATCATCGAAAAGATAATACTTGTAGATACTCGGAATAGGGCTTACGGTAATAATGTCTTCTTTAGGCACTTTAAAGCCGATGCTCTCTTCGTCTGAAACAGCAAGTACAAGGTTTTTGGCTTTGAGTTCCTGTAAAAATATTTCTTCTTCCTGTTTTGTTTTTTCCTCCTGAAATTTTTTGCAAAGTTGTGAGACAATGAAGCTATAATGTTCTTTTAGTCTTTCTTTTCCAACTCTTGTTTCAACTTGTTGTAAATACCTTGTTCCAATAATTCTTGCTAAAAATGGATTTTCTATTAATTCATTCAGCCTACGCGTTAAATAATCAATATTAATTTCCGCTTTGCCATTGCTTTGGGTCTTTTTTTCAATAAATGATGCTTTACTTGAATCATCAAGTGTAATTGCAAATGCCTTTCTTTCTTTTGTTTCAGTACTTAAAGAATTTTCGAGTTTTGTAATATATTCTTCGGATAATTCAAGTTTTGAAAAATCAACTTTGGGTTTTATATCGCTTTCATAATTAAATCTACGTTTTGACCCACTTTTATCCGTCATTAACCAAACAGGTAAATAAAATGAATTTTGAAATTTCTCGCTGAATTCTTTTTTTATTTTTACTGTTTTGGTAGCATTAATAGTTTCGTTATCCCTAAACTTTAGCTTTGTTACTAAGTCTTCAAGTCCTTCGTTTTTAAAGCCAGTTGAAACCCTGTCTAATATTTCTCGGGTATCGCCTTTTGTGTAATAGACATAGCTCTCATCTAATTCTTTAACTCCCGATTTTCTTGCAAAAGGTTGTCTTAATATCCTACCAACTAATTGTGTTACACCAGTATTTGAATTAACATTTGGGATAATTCCCAAAATGTAAGCAAACGAAAAGTCCCAACCTTCCCGCAATGCTTCTTTAGTAATGATAAACCTAAATGGACAATCCTGAGAAAATAAATTGACATCCTCAATATCATTTTGTGAACTTGTTTTTATTGCAATTTCATCGGGATTTACTTCAAGACTAACCAAATACTCTTTTACATCAAGACTGTGAACCCTTCCTTTTCCTCTCTGGTCTTTTCCTGTAGCTTCAACCTGTAGTAACACTGTTGGACGAATATAAATCCCATTGTCTTTTTGATACTGTTTGGCAATTTCTTCAAGTTTTTCCCGATGCTCTTTTATTTCCTTCACCATCGCTTTCCAGTCATTTTCCTGCTTGCTGATGGGCGGGAGTATGTGCATATCAAGTTTTACCATTTCCTCATCTTTCAGTTCAAGTCCGGTAATGGTAACCAAAACATTCATTTCTGCTTTTGGGGTTGCAGTTAAGCCAAGAACAAATTCAGGATTCAGGCTATCAATGGTTTTTCGCGCATTATCCGAAAAAACTTTGTGGATTTCGTCAATAATTATAAAAGGTTTTGCAACTCGTATTGCATTGCCAAGACTTGTCATTATAAGTGGTTGCTCTGTTCCAAGCGGAGAAATAAAATCAAGGTTTGGAACCTGCCTTAACAATTGTTCGTGTAAATCATAACGATTATCGGCAGGGAAAAAGCTGTCATAACCGCCACTGTCCTGGAATACTTTTAACGCTTCTTTGCCATTGGTACGACTTATTGACTGAATCATTACAAATAAAACAACCAGATTTTCTTCAATATCATTCGTTGTCAACCGTTGCCCTTTTTCTAAAATAATAGTACGGTTTCCGCTGCATTGGTCTAATAACTGGCGTAACGGATTTCCTTTATCTCTAATTTTTTGGACTGTTTGACTGTAAATAGTTTCGCTCGGAACAATCCAAACTACAAGCCCTGTGCGTTTTTGAGCAAAAAGATTCTGATACTCCCGAATTGCTTCAACTGCAAGCAAGGTCTTTCCGCCACCTGTCGGGACTTTTATAATCATTCGGGGATAACTACTTCCTAATCCATTTGTGCAACGGTCTTTGTAATCAAGACTGCTGGTCTGAAAAGTTGTTTGTACCCAATTAAGCGTATGTCGCATATTTTCAGGCAAAGCCTGCTTTGCGATGTCAAATGACGTTTTGGTGTCACGGGCAGTTTGCAAAAACTGCTTGAGTGCATTAACAACCTTTATCTGATATTTTTTTAAGTACATAATAACTTATTCAGAGAGTTTGTCAGGTTTCTTTCCAATTTGTTTTTCTTCACTTTTCACCCTGCGTTCCAACTTCTTAATGTCTTCTTCTGCCGGCAATTCTTCCGGCTTAATGCCACGGTCAAGAAGTAACTTTCTCACACCTCTGTTGTTTTTAATATGTTCGGCTGAAATTTCACCTTCCGTTTTTAATACTTTATCCTTTGCATTAAAAATGGTGATTTCTGTTGCAAAGTCTTTTGCCTTAATAGTGATTGTCGGAAGAAAATCTGCTAAAGCACGTTCTTTCGGCACACCCAATCTGTCTTTCATTTGTTGGGTGGTTTTGCCCCCAAATAAAGCGGCATCGCCTTTACTTCTGATTATAGCAAAATTCTTGTCGCTTCCGGTTTGTTCGTAAATGATTGAGGACAACTCCTTTTCGGACAAACTAAGTTTTCCCCTTGCTTGTAGTCGTTCCCAATCGTTTATCCGTTGTTCGATTATTTCGTATTTTCGTGTTTGAACAGCGAAGTAGTTTTGGGCGAAGGCAACAGGTTCTTTCTTCGGGTCACCATTTTGAGCTATCAGGTAACATGCATAACGGGTAAGCATGATGTCATCAACAGGCTTTTGTGCACCTGATCCAATGTTGACCATCTTGTTGATGTCAACAAAATGGTCGGGAATGTTGTTGCCACTTGCCTCGCATGATGTTTTCGCTTTGGTGATTACATTGGTAAAATTTCGCCATTCGCTGTAACCCAACAAATGCTGAATGTCACGGGCAAACCAAAATTCAATCCCGTTATCAGTTGTATTAGAATGATCCTGAAAAGTATCGGTCAATGATTTAACTAAATCACTTTTCATCATTTACCTCCTTTGAAAAAGATTGTATGGAATACCCACATACTCAAACTGGTTGTCAGTCAAATACTCTTCATCCAAGAAGCAAGATGGAGCGTAAACAATCCGTTTTTTACCCGGTTGCTGTTCTTTTATTTTCTCTGCAAGCGTTAAATTAAGTGCAAGGCGTGCAAGCGTTTCGTAATCTTGTTTGTAAACTAAATAGATGGCTTGTTTGCTATATTCACCCACATAAAATTCGGCTTCATTTATTTTGTCTTCTGCTTCCAGGTTTTCGCCTGTACACAAGTAGTAAACATATTTTGCAAATTGCTTGTAGGTTGGTAATTGTCCTTCAAGCATGGTTTCGGCATCGAGTGGAATACCTAATTTGAAATATTTAAACCCTGCATCATATCCGTATTTGTTAATGGCAAGTTTAACTCTCTCCCTTGTTATGTCTTTGCAAATGTTTTTGTCAGGTTCGGCTTCGGAACTTTCAGGCATTTGTATCATAATACATTTTCGGTTGCCGCCATCTTCTTTGTTGAGTTCCATTACTGCGTGCATGGTGGTGCCGGAGCCAGCGAAAGAGTCGAAAATTATATCATTCTTTTCTGTTGCTTGTGCAATTAATGTTTTTACAAGGCTAATGGGTTTAGGATAATCAAAGATTTGAACATTATCAAACAATAGGCGCAAATCCTTAGTCGCCTTCATGTTTAAATCGGATGTTAATACTTTTGATTCAATGAGCTTTTTTGAATACTCTTCTGATGGTTCAAAAAGTGAATTTGAATTTCCGTTTTTATACTTATTCTGCTCAATCCATGTTGATACCGGTTTTTTATCTGAACGTACTTCCGATAAATGTCTTTTATACTGAGGAGTGCCCTTGCCGTCTGTAGGAAAAATAACCTTGTCCTCTTTTATCATTCTTTCCATTCGGTTTTTTTCATAAACCCAAACACGATTAGGATTACACGTATAAACTATTCCTGTTTTTGGGTCTGTAATTTCATAAAACAAATTTGGCCTTTCTTCCTTTGTTTTATTACAGGTCAAATTATCAAAAGCCCAGGGACCTCTCAGGTCATTATTTGGATTTTGATAATTTGAAAAATCCTTCACAACCCCTTCGAATGTAAAGGCTTCAGTTTTTCGATAAGTTATTACATATTCATGGTCAATCGAAACAAAATCTTTAGCGTCATTTGACCCTGAACGCTTTTTCCAAACAAATGAACCTAAAAAACACTCCTCTCCAAACATTTCATCAAGTACTCTTCGCAAATTATGTACTTCATTATCATCAATACTTATGAAAATTACGCCATCATCGCACATCAACTCTCTCAATAATTTTAACCGTGGAGAAATCATACATAACCATTTGTCATGTCTTGTCAAATCATCCTTTCCAACAGTTTTGCCAAGCCATTCTTTTATTAATGGGCTATTCGTTTTATCATTATAAATCCACCCTTCATTCCCTGTATTATATGGTGGATCAATATAAATACATTTCACTTTCCCTGTAAACTGGGGCAAAAGTGCTTTTAATGCTAAAAGATTGTCGCCCTCAATTATCATATTCCCATTAGCTTTTTCGGGCTTATAATGCAGTTCGGGTACTTCGTCCAATGTATGAAACGGAACTCCTAAATGGTGGTTCCAGATTATATTTTTCCCTTTAAATTGGAGTGTTGGCATAATTATTTATTATTTGTTCGTTTATATTCCAATTGTTTCTCAGCAACCTTTAAAGCTTCAAGTCCAAATTCTTCTTCTTCCAATTCGTAAAGTACTTTTTCACTTAAATAATCAATAACCAATTTATCTGAATTAGTTTTATAGAGTTCCGCTAATTTTATAACCAACTCTTTTGAGAATTTCCGTTCACCACGTTCCATCTTACTTAATATAGCCACGTCAATGTCTATGGCTACTGCGGCTTTCCTTAACGAAAAACCAGCCTTTTCTCTCAATTCCCGTAATTGCAATCCTACTGTTGACATTTTATGTGTTGACTAATATTGTCAAAGGTAATACAATTTCATTTATTGAGTCAAAAAGATTTCAAATTATTTATCAACAGTTTATTATCAGCAGGCGGGTCGGTAAGAAAAGCATGTGTGTGGCTGCGAAGGGACGGTTGCAGGGAAGGGCAGCCACACTCTTGCTTTTGTGCGGTAGCATTTTCCTTATTTTCTTTTCTGTCTTTATGCAGCAAAAAATTCATTGTCATTGGGTCGCTGTCTTTCTTCTTCGGCTTGCGTGTAACGGGCGTGCAATCGAGTAGGCAAGGGGAATTTCACCCCATTCCGATAATTATCGGAACTCACAGAACCACCGATAGCGATCGGCGTGATGGTCTCCCATCATACGGCTCTTGTTATACAAATCTACACATTATCAAGACAGAAAACCAAGTTGCCAATGGTAAAATAGGTACGGGTATTGTTGCTGCACCCTTGTCAACCATTTGTAAGCTCTTTTAATACTCGTCTTATAACGTTTATACCGTATTCTTGCCCACCTTACCAATCGCAGATTTACTAATTTGAATACGCTGTGTAAATTGGATATCCTGTATTTACCATAATAGTTTATCCACCCACGAATCCTTGGATTCAATTTCTGGGCAATGCCTACTACGCTTTTGAAGGTCATCTTTTCCACCTCTAGTTCTCCTAGTTTATCAGCTATTCGTTTGCAAGAGCTAATACTTATTGCACAGTCAAATCCGAGAAACACACCTTGTGTTTTCTTTGATTTCGTTGTTCGTGGCTGAAAGGAATATCCCAAAAAATCGAATTTGACTACTGGGTATTTTTCCTTCCTACGATAATCTTTACAGTAAACAATCTTGGTTTTATCTGGATGCAATTCCAGGTCAATGTTGTTTATCCGTTGGTTGATTAGCGTTAGTATATGCTCCGCATGGCGTTTACTCCTACAGTGAACTATTACATCATCGGCATATCTTGCAAAGTTTGCTGTTGGGTCTGTTTTCTCTAACCATTTATCAAAGCCATAATGCAGGAACAGGTTGGCCAATAGAGGGCTAATTACGCCTCCTTGTGGTGTGCCTTTTCCTTGCTTTGTGATTAGTTCGCCAGACTTTTTGAGTATCGGGGCTTCGAGCCATCGTTTTATGTAGAGTTTTATCCAGTTTTCCGGGACATGTTTCTCTACTGCCAGCATCAGTTTTTCATGACTAATATTGTCAAAGAACCCTTTGATGTCCAAATCTATTACCCAGTCGTTTTTCCTTGTGTTTTCCCGTACCTTTTCCAGTGCCTGATGGGCACTTTTATTTGGTCGGTATCCATAAGAATTTTCACTGAATATGGCTTCAAACCTAGGTTCGATGTACATTTTTATAGCCATCTGTGCCACCCTGTCGCTGATCGTTGGGATACCAAGTTTTCTGACTTTTCCGTCTTTCTTTGGTATTTCTACTTCTTTGACCGGGGGTGGAAAGTAACTTCCTGATGCCATGCGATTCCATAGTTTGTACAGGTGTTTTCTTCTGTTTGCATCGTATTCATCCATGCTTACTTCATCTGCTCCTGCACTCCCTTTGTTGGCTCGAACTTTCTTATAAGCCTCCCAAATCATTGAGCGGCTTATCGGTATCGATTTTGTCTCATTCCATAATTTCATCCTCTTACGAGTTGGTTAATGTAATGTTACTGTATAACCTAACCCCTTTGCTCCTTTTCCATTACAAAAAAATCATCACTACTACGGGTTAGTCTGCCCCTGCATACAACATCGGTATTTTGCCTCTGGATTGATTCCATTGAGCATTTCCCTTAGCATTTGAATGCAGGTTCCCAAGTTCCGTAAGCAAGCCTGAATAAAGTTCATGCCATCTGAATGACGCCAGCCTTGCAGCAAGTAAATAGGTGGCTGCTGCAATTGGTTCTTTTTCCCACTTTTCACTCCGTAGCATACTCCGTAGCTTTTGACTGGTTGTTCCCACTTCTCGACTCCTCATCAAGGGTTCATCCCGAAACTTCGGGATTCATCTCCTTTATTCACACCTGCCAGCCTCTTGGACTGGATTCTCCTAAACGCTCAGTACCGCGACTCTTTACCGCAGCACCTCTAGGTGGTTTAGAGCCATCGCCTATACAACGACCCTGATAGACCTACTATCATCTTGCTTACAGCATTCAACCATTTTATTGCCGTGGTTGATTCCGGGCGTGCATATGCTTTGTGGCGGACTTCAAAAGAAAAATCTTTTTTACCACACCGATTTATATTTGAAACTAAAGTACTCATTCCTGCCTGCCGGCAGGCAGGTTCATAACGTAACCCGCCATAAAGTATAATGCATTGTTAGCAACTGGGCATTCTTTTCTGTCTGTGCGGCAGGGCTGGCAAGCTTATTGACAAGTTTTGGCTTGTGCGGTAGGCATTTCGTGCGACTTGGCAATGTGCTTGACTGCGAAGCAAAGGTCAATAATACGCTGTTATTGAATGATAATCCTTCTTGTAATTAGAGTATTGTCATTTTGTACCTTAACAATATAAAACCCCCTGTTTAAATGTTTGATTTTAAGTTGTGTTGAACTGGTAACGGTTTCAGATTTCAACATGGTTTTTCCATTAATGTCTAATAGTTCAATACTGGCATTTTGTGCATTGTAATCGTTGGGGAAGTCAATGTTTAAAACTGAATTTGCTGGATTGGGATAGATTTTTATCTTGTCATTGTTTTGCAAAGGTTCATTTACGCTAACTATTGTATCCGAAATACCAAATACCCAATAGTTATTGTGTGAACCATAAATAAAATTTGAGCAGTTTACATCACCCGAAGGGCTATAAAACATTTCGCCCGCAAGCGTGTAATCATAATCACCGTTTTGTATGACACCATAAACGCGTTCTGTTCTAGTTCCTCCAATACATTGTTGCCATTGCAGTTGACCTGAACTATCTATTTTAAATACCCAAATTGAAGGTTCTGAACCCAACGATGGGTTACCGACTACATCACCATCTAAAGACTTAGTATTACCAAATACCATAAAACCACCATCGGATGTTTGGAAAATCCTTACAGGGTCATCATCATTAGAGCCCCCGTAACATTTTTGCCAGATAATATCACCGGACAAATCAGTGAGAATAAGCCATACATCATGCCCTCCATGCCATCCTGAACCTGTTAAATCACCATCGGCTGATTCGCCACCCCCAGCTATTAAATATCCATCATCAAGGCTTAAAATACTTATTGCAACATCATTGTAACTCCCCCCATAACACCTGTGCCATTCAGGATTGCCCAAAGAATCTAATTTGTAGATAATGGCATCAGAATAACCTGGCGTAAATGAGGTACAAGATATATTCCCTGTTGTCCCATCAGGGTTACCTGCCGCTGCAGCTATATATCCATTGTCTTTAGTCTGTGAAATACCATTAATCCACTCAACATCTGCCGAGCCAATTGTAAAATCCCATTCCGTATTACCAAGACTGTCGAGTTTAATAATCCAGCCATCATAATTCCCATACCAGTTTGTTATATCACCACCTTGAGAGAAAATATCAACGGAAGCTGCAACTCCACCATCATTGGTTGATGTGCTATAAAAATTGTAATCACTTATACCTGTGTTATTTCCAAGTGTTCTTTCCCAAATAAAACTGCCTGTACTATCCATTTTAGATATCCATAGATTTGGCACATCAGGGTAAGGTTCAGAAATTGTGGCTCCCATGAGATAATAATTTGAATTACCAAAAGCCTGGGTCATTCGGTAAGCAGCAGCATGGTCATAACATTTTTCCCAAATAAGATTACCTGTATTGTTAATTTTCAACAGCCATATTCCTGGATCCTCGGTACAAGTCACTTGTCCATCACCACCTTCCTGCATACCAACAACCAAATACCCTCCCTCAGTGTGGGCAACATCATAGGCATAGTCATGATCCATGCTGCAAAAACATTGCTGCCAGTTAATTTGCAACTGTCCAAACAAAGATTGGGAAAACATCAACAAAAACAAGAATTCCGAGAATCGAAGTGCCATTACCAGCTATTTTAATTCGCTTTCTACCTTACTGTTTTCAGGTAGAAAGCGAATTTAAGATAAAATTTTATTTGCTTACAACTACCTTACCTGTTTTACTATAACCGGCAGAATTAATTGTATAAAGATAAGTGCCAGAAGCAATATTACGCGTATCCCAAAGCTTTTGGCCTTGTTTTCCGCTCACTTCAATTACTTCAATAATGCTGCCTGAAGTATTCCTTATAGTAATTGATCCTGTAGTTACCTTATCAGGCAAGGTGTAATAAAATTCGGCCCATTGGTTAGCCGGGTTTGGTTTGACCTGAACATCCAAACCATAGATTTTACCCAGAACATCAGGGTTTATCGTTGTTGCACTTTTATAACCTGCCGAACCTTCAACATCGGGACAAACGGCACAATATTCATTATAAACGGCTTCAAGGATACTTTTTGCCTGGGCACCTGCAATTCCTTTGCTGTTATTGGCAATATAAGAAATATCGGCTTTCTCGGCACTGTCGAGTTGAAAAGTGTTTCTTCCCTGTTGATACAATGTTTGATGCATTGATAACATATCAATGTAATACAGGTGTTCGATTGAATCATTTCCTTTTAGATCGTACAATGAGGGTAGCATGTTTGCTAAAGTAAATGCATCATTAAAATTACCTTCACTAACATAAGATGAAATGATTTGCCTGTCGGAAGTGATCCCACCCAGATTGTCCAACCAGTTTCTTAACTCGTTGTTATCCGTAACTGTATCGTTTAAAATACCTCGAATAATGTCGTGTGCCGCACGGGAATACGTATGCTTATACCCTGCCATTTGCTGTTGCAAAGCAGTTTTATAGGTGGTTCCACCGGCAAGTTGCTTTAACAGGTCAATCATATAGTCCGGAAGTGGTTCTTCCTTGTTTTCGAGATAGCTTATTAAAGTGTCCCGTTTAAGTTCATCAGGGTTAGCTGCCAATATATCGAACAAGGCAGACTCAGTGAGCACATCGGTTTTATCGGCTGCTGCCTTCAGGACTTCTAACGATAGATGTGGGGAATCTCCAAGCAATTGGGCACGTAATGCCCACATGTCGCCAGGTTGCGAAGTCTGAATGTCCAGCTTTACCTCAGCGGTGTTGCCACCGTCAATATAACTGTCGTATAGTGCTTTCGTGCTATTGTAGTCGGTGAGATTATCGAGATACACCTGCTCCGCACTTATTTTTTGCTGTGAGGTAAGTACCAGATTAAGTGATGAACCACCTCCATAATGGGAAGGGCATGTGTTTTCTGCTTCAGTAAACATGAGTTTAACATTCCAAATATACTCCGGTGTTGCAATGGTATTGTTTGGGTCGGTGTAATAATTAACCTGGTATTCGCCCCCGTTATAAAAGTGCCATGTGGCACCACTTGTGGTAAAGGTATTTGCTGCTACATAGTTTTCGTCTCCTTGATTAGATTGAATACCTGAATGATGGTGAATATCATAATCTGCCACAAAAAAATCAGCAAAATTATTGCTGTTATTATTGCAATAATATGCAAGGCCCTCATTAATATAGGTCAAATTCCAGTTAATCCCATCTGAAAAGTTTGCATAGCTTAACCCATTAAAGCTATTTTTATACACCTCGTTTACAGCCGCAGAATTATTGATTGCAATACCAAAATAGTTTGAAACCGGCCCCCCGGCATATTTGTTGAACTCATTTTCTTCAAAAGCAAAACCCGTGACCTGATCCGTGTAAATTCCTGTTCCACAACCATTGTAATTGCCTACCTCGAAGTCTGAGAACAGTACACTTGCATTGTTCATGTCAGTTGTTCTTACACCGTAAGCATTGTTAATAAAATCGGCCCTGTTAACACTAAAAGTCAATGGGATACCACCATCATTCACAGCACTAATTGCGCTCCAAAACCCTGTAAAAGTACACCTGTCGTAACTTTCTTCAGGACAAGGGTATTGTAGTGAGTTACAAAATGCTTTAACCCCAAATTTAGCATCATAACCTGCAATGGCATGGTTCCAGGGAGATACGCCTGTTACATTCTCAGCAAGGCTAAAATCACATGACTGGAAGTTGACCCCTTTAACGTATGCCAAATCAACATGTTTGTAGAATATTTCATCGCCAGAATAATCGTTGGTAATTTCAAAGATACAGTTTTTGAAATGACTGTTATAATCAAATTCCTGAGTTGGGTCATAAGGGTTGAAGTTTTTGTAATGCAAGGCATGGACTGATTTGGCGTTGTTCCTGAATATCGCGCCATCAGCATGAACAATACCACCGGTTGCAGAATAATCATCAGGTTTCCAGAGATCAACTGCTACGATGGCATTTTCAATGGTGGCTCCATTCTTTAATTCCAGATAACCCTGTTGGTAATTTCCGTTGGCATCAGGAAATTGGTGCGCGGTTTTGTCGCCCCACACCTGGATGCCTTGCCAGGGTTGCGTCTCGTAAATGTCGGTGCCAATTATGCCGCCGTCAATTATTAGTTTGCCACCTGGTTTAACAACTATATTGGCATCTGGATGCAGAACAACATGACAATTAATTGTTAACTCTGAATTTGGATTAATAATAAGATCTCGATATAATTTAATATCAAAATCCCAGAATTGTTCTCCTTCAATTACTAGCGGAATTTCTGACTTTTCGCATGTCACATATTTTCTTATTGAAGTAATGGCCAATGAACGATGCATCTGACCTGCTTGCATTGGGCTAATATACTTTGAACTTTGAGTTCCACCTAGTAAATTATTCGTTATTCTATCTCCATTTACTATATACGGATCATCCCCCCAACTACCAGTATGAGGACAATTGCTTGTGTTTGGGGGTTCAACTAAAAAAACATCTTGTAGGAAGTCATCATTCTGTGGATCACAGATTGCTGATGCTCCACCGCCCGTATATGTATGTAACATATCCAGATTATGCCCAAATTCATGTGCCAAAAGTCCAGCAGTAGCCCAATCAGAACCAGGATTACTCCAATAAAATATTACTACCCACGAAGTCTTATTAAAATTTGACCAGCTGGGCATACTGGCATGCATCCAGTTATTATTGTTGGGATTACCAAATATATACACATTTAATTGTTCAAGCCTTTCTGGATAGTTTTGAGCAATAAATGGCTCAATGGTTGTTGATACATACATATCATCCCATGCCGCTGTATTTTGGTAAAAGTAGATACGCTCATTGCCTGGTTCACCTAATGTAAACCTTATTTTTGAATCAAAGTTTGGCAGCTCGTTGACCCATGAAATAGGATCAGATGGGCCATAATTTGCATAAAAGCTGTTTATATTAGATATCATTGTTTTTAGCCTGTCAATAGTCTCCTGATTGTTTGGGAAATTACCTGTTCCGTCATCTTTCTGAATAATGTTTATATTAATATTGATGTTCATTAATTTTGCATTATGCATTGGTTCATCGGGATCTAAATCCGGAATGTAGGTATTCAAATGGCTGTATGTTTCCCATTCACCGTTTGTACCAGACCCGCAATTCCCGTTAAAATAACGATTTGCATCTTGAGATTCCTGCATTTGACAGGATAAGGGACTTTGTGCATTTGATGTTAACGACAAAAGCATGGTTACCAAAGAAATAAGAATTACATTTTTCATAATAATTACTTTTTTAAGATTTGTAATTTTGTATTAATTGTATTTGATTTATAATCAATCAAGGAAAGAGCATAAAATCCCGAAGGAAGTGTGCTTATATCTATTAACGTCTTTCCTTTGATTCCATGGAATTGCAATGAATTTGTCCCATTCAGACTTTTCAGGATCAACTCGTATGTACCTTGATCTGGGCAATGGACTTCAATTGATCCTGTTGCAGGATTTGGGCATACAACTAATTCATTTCGAGATGATTCATTTATTCTTACAATATAATCACAATATGAGGCAATACCAGTATTAAACTGAAAGAAATCATCATTATAACAGCGTAAAGGGCCACCTTCCAATAAGTCTGTCATACAGTTTTGTTCAGGTAACATGTAATGCATAATAGGTCCTATCCTCTCAATAATTAGGCCTTGTATTATCCATTCAGATGCATCATTTGGCTCAACATAAATATATCGAAATTCTTCATTGTTAATTATTGTGTCCCCTATCGAAATTACATTTAGTAATCCGGTAGAATCACATATAGTTTCGTAGGTCCACGGAATAATCCATGAATCACCAACTTGCGCAGAGAAATCAAATAACACATAGAAAGTACCGCTTCTGTAAATAAATACAGTATCATTATTAGAATATGTATATTCATTTCCTAAAGAAATTGTATCAAATTCATAATTCTCATAATTATAGGAAAAGAATGTTTTCGTTAAAGTTTGACAATTATGAATTTGGCCTGATGACAAATTATCATTGATTAAGGTGTCACCAGTATAAACAATTTGCACATAACCAGTAACCCAAAAGTTGTTATATTCATAATACCACTCAGCTCCAGATGGAGCCCAAACCTGCGCAGGTAATTTATTATGAAACAGACAAAGAAAAGAGATAGTTGTTATTATAATAAAAATTGATTTTTGAATCATACTTTTTTTTTTT
>Ga0210012_1002907_pt1 | contig 14462 bp, 8 predicted proteins | sample CryGeymeta201504_FD_183974 | JGI IMG/M metagenome (GOLD analysis project Ga0210012, IMG submission 183974) | Groundwater microbial communities from Crystal Geyser aquifers in Utah, USA - Crystal Geyser metaG 2015-04 (SPAdes) (version 2) | ecosystem: Environmental > Aquatic > Deep subsurface >... | reverse complement strand
AAGTAGGACGTTGTCTCTGATCCCGCGGAAGCGGCCTCCTAATGGGAGTAGAGGATGCCTCCGTGGATAACAAAGACTGTTGATGGTTTTGAAGGGGAGCAGAAGGAGCCGCCTCTGCTGCTGTTGCTGCTGCTGCTGCTGCTTGCGATGCATGGTGTTGCCCTTTTCGACTGGCGCCAAATTTTCTACCAAAAGTATTCGCTCGACCACCAACACTTCGATCTCGCACTGGAGGAGAATTATCGGAATCGCTTCCTGGAGAGCTGGATCGGCGGCCACGCCGTGACGCCATGGTGATTAAATATTCAATTAAACTTACCTTTTAAACCTAAAAATAACTTCTGGATGTGTATTGTGTATTGTAACGTGCTCAATCAAAAATCATGGTGTGATTGCAATTTGCAATGGACTAGGTCTAAGGGTTTCAATGATTCCTCTCTTGTCTCTGCTGTTCCCGTCCTAGTTTGATACAGTAAATCAGCAATTTTCGGGAAGATGGTCAGTATTGTTGTTAAAAATAGTTGCAAACAAAAGAACGAGTTGGGCGTGTGGTCGAGAGTCGAGAGACTGGTGAATTGATGCCCGTCTGCCGTCGCTTTTCATGAGAGAAGAGATATTTTTAGGAGGAGGTCTGGTAGTAGTCTACCTAGTAGTAGTAGTCTAGTGTTTGATGAGAATGACTTTCGACGTCATTTTGCCACGCAAGTGCCTGAGAAGTACTTTAAACATACCTGGTACCAGGTTACCTGGTACCAGTAGAACTACTAGCATTAAGAAAAGGAGGGCCATACTCTCATTACTAGCTAGGAGTAGTGCCACATACTACTACTACTCTAGTAGTACCTGGTAGTAGCTAGACTACTGGTGAACTAGTAGTTTAAGTAGTACTATTCTAGCTACTACTCGAGTACTCGTCTAGCTAGTACTACTAGTAGTACAGTAGTAGTCTACAAGGTAACCAAATCGGCCACCAGATCTGATAGGTAACAGATCGGTAACATAGCAGTTAAATAGGGGTTAAAATTACATCGGTAACATCATCATTGCTGAAACTTGCCTGTTGATAAAACTGATAAATTTCCAGATCGGTCACACCTTATTAAAACCAATCGGTCAACAAGCGGTCAACAAGCGGTTACCAAACAGCAACAGCGTAGCAGTAAGCTTTGGCATATAAGGTTAAGGCCCAGTAGAGAACGAAACGTCAACTTGTTATTACGTCGCGTTAATGGCTAGAAATACAGTACTCGATTGCGGAGTCGGGACATTCGAACATTTAGAGTGATCTTTTTGCAGGCTAGACAGCGAAAATGGCTAACTAAAATTATATCCATGCCGAGATCCTTCACCCAACCTTCTTCCATCCACTACTGATGTAATGGTCGAAAAACATTGAATGCTCTCCTGGCCTCTCTACTACGTCATTGTCCCACCTTCTCCATCTAGGTGCTTTTTCGCTTTGTCGACAACGTTCACTTCTTGAAGTTCCTGCTCCACTCGAATAGTTCGTTCCGCATTCAAAATAGAAAAATCACCTGTCATCTCTGCAAAATACAAACTCATATCCTCCAACGAACGACCCTTAGTTTCGGGCAATAAGCAATATACAAAGGTCAAGGTCATTACGCACAGGACCGCCAACATCAGAAAGAAACCAGCCCACGACAATTTCGATTGCAACGTCAAAAAGGATGCACTAAAGGCAGTGCCAACCGCACGATTTAGCAGGGTTGCTAGACTCATGGCCTTGGCGCGGATGCACGTTGCAAAGACTTCACTGGGAATCAGCCAGGCAATGGGGCCCATTCCAAAACTAAAAAAGGCCAAATACACCGCCAATCCACCAATCGTAATCATCGCATTGGGTGCGTCGTTGTCAGCCATGTAGTAGGCTGCGCTCACGCATAGCAGTGACACAATCATTCCTGTAGAACATGAGACAGGAGCAACAAGGAATTGTTAGTCGCTGTCCAGACCAGAAAATGCACTCAGGGAATCAATCAAACAACCAACCGCCAACGTGTCGGACCATACCTATTAACGAAGAGAACAACAGAGGTCTTCGTCCGCGATAATCCACAAACTTCCCAGCCACCAAAATACAAACAAGCTTGATTAAACCCAGCATCACCAAAACTACAGGCTGTGCAGCTTTTGAATCGACGGAACTAGCAATAATATCCATCAAGTAATATTGAATAGCATCCACACCCACTATCTGTTGGGCCATGGCAGTTCCCAACCCGACAAGCAGCATGCGTCGAAAGGCGGGAGTAGGACAAAAAATAGCCCCCCAACCAAGAGAGTTCTCGGCACGTCTTTCACGTTCTAACGATTCCTTGATATCATCCAGCACCAAGTCGACATTGTATCCGGAGGGATAAATTTGCGCCAAAACACTGCGAGCTTCGTCGTAGCGATATTTGAGGGAATACCAGCGGGGACTCTCTGGCATGACTCGGTAAGCGAGAGAGATCATGACGCAGGGCATGATCATTCCCAAGGCAAAACAGATCCTCCATTCCGTGGCATCATCCATCGGGGAAAAAATCAAGCCCATGAAGAAACCAAGAACAATTCCCACATTGATGCCAATCTCTGACCACGTCACTAGTTCACCACGATGTTTGGCCGGGGAAATCTCACTAATGTACATTGGATCAATCTTTATAGAAGTACAGAAGTGATGCAAAAGACGAGGTGAGATATGAGTTGTGCAGTTGCAAACAATTACGGAAGGAAAAAGCTCATAACATCGGAACTGTTTCCAATAATAGTTTAAGACATGGAACAGTATCCAGTGCTCCAAAAACATATCAATTGAATTGCACATACCGCTAGTCCAAGCCCAACACCAACACCACAAATCGCTCTTCCTACCATCAAAATGGTATAGTTGGGGGCACACGTCTGAATAAATAACCCAACAATGAATCCTATCGACGCAATGATAAAAGTAAATCGTCGTCCGAGATTGTCGCTAAGAAAATTGGAGGCTACTGCTCCAAACATGCTGAAAAAGTTTAGGGTACCAATGTACACTTCGAGTTCTTCATCACTTAAACTAAATTCATCTTGAATCATTCGTCCCGAGTGTGTCGATACTCCCGTAACGTACCCTAAAATGGCCGAATTAATGGCAGCACAAAAGGCAAAGACTTTCACATTGCGGGAGACTGGCACTTCTGTACCGCCGTGGTCGTTGTGGTGCTCACCCTCGTGGGACTGTTGCAGCTTCGGTAGAGGTGCTGCTGACGAAGGAGCGTCACCTCCTGCCATGTAATCGGTCATCTTTCATCAATCAAGACAGGTTAATGCAGTTATAAGAGGAAGGAAGCCGTTGCGCGACGGTGTGTGTGCTTGTAAAAGTCAATTGCATGTATCCTTTTAGGATGGTGGAGTTACCTGGTAATATTCGAGAAGGACTAGTAGTTTTCATCATGGTGGGTACTACAGTACCTGGTAGGTACAGTATTTTTTAACCTTGAGCGTGACTGCGTATTGACTGCGAAAGATTAAGTCTAGCAAGACCTGGCTACCCGCCTTCCAATTTCTGGTACACCCAGTGGTACACCTTTTTACATGATAGTAACCCAATTTCTGTAGTCTAATATTCGACAGCATGGTCCACGTCTCTTTAAAACACGACTCGATGTCTTCTCTCTGCTTTCGCTTTTAACAGGGAACCAGCGGTGAGGATTCCCACATGCCCACCCTGACAAAGCACAGCAGCATCACCTGCCCAACAGTATCAACATTATCCAGCACCATTCTGTTCCACGTACGGTAGCATTATCATAGTTGAAGCTCCGAGAATTACCTTGAAGCAAGTAATGAACAAGACGAACAGCAGTAGAGGAGGGCCAAATGGCCGTGACGAATTTCTCAAGCAACTTCTCAACTTGGATGAGCCAGGCTACAACTGCAAGAATGTCCCTAGTTCAAGCAATAGCAGTCAAGATATACAATTAAATAAGAACAACGCAAATGTCGAGGTATCGCCCGCTCAAAAGCTGGCGAGTCGTTGTGGAAACAAACATGGACGTCAAATGGTAGCTGAAAGTTGCCGCAACAAACAGGAACAAAAGAGTGGCAGCAACCGCGAACAATCAGATGCCAATACCAGCAGCAATGATAGCTTGACGACACAGAGCTTCGATTCGAATAGCACCGCGGATGAATTTTTAAGGGAGCTTCTACTTGAATTTCAGCAATACAGCAGTCTAGATCAGCACAACAGCAGTCCCCTCCTACAGCATGTGGACGGACAAGTTCTAAACACACAAACAGACACAATGGAAGAGGAAGAAGAAATACTGCTCGAGAAAAGCCTGAAAGGAATATTCAAGAAATCTGTTGCAAAGACGATGGAGCCATGCGTAACAGCAACAACCTTGTTGGATCCACCTGCATTGTTTCATGGAGCGTTAGAAAAGGGTATGGTAACCATGAGCATCCTAGACGGAAATTACAGCATGGATGACGATGAAAAAGATGAATCTTCAGTAACTCGTCTGGTCCGCCGCTTTGAACGGGATTCAATCTCCAAGGTGGCCCTGTTGGATCCTCCCACCGATCATAGTGTGGTCACGCTGGATGGTTTGCAAGAACACCAGAAGCCGCGGTATGCCTCACGAGTTCTGGCTGTTCCTACCTTCACCAATGCTGGCTTCGCGGTTGTTCCCGAATCAGAGGCCGCCTCTTTACAGCATGATCATACGTTTTCAGGTATTGAGGCGGAGGCTATAACCCTTGACTTGTCTTCCAATACCAAGAATACTACTGCCAAGAGTGATCCACCAGAAGTAAAGACCCCATCAGCGGACAGAAACGAACAACGTAAAAGACTTGCTTCTGAGTCATCTTCCGGTATTGTAAAGCCAGAACTAGATGGAAATATGTACTGTCAGCGCCATCCAATTCGACAGGTTCCAGGAAATAGCTACTGTAACCCTTATCTTCGCCCTCACGTTGGAATGATTACTCAATCTGTTGACCCAGCCATGTACTTTTATCTCCATCGGCCTCATCCTGGTGCTCCTTGCGATGGCAATTGTGGTTCCAACGGGTTTCCTACCACCGTGATGATGGACGGCAACATCATCAAGAATAGCACGGGCATTGGTGGTATGCCCGAAATGCACCTTCGTTGGCGAGACGAGCAACAATCACAGTTTAAAGATGCCGATGTCACTGGATTTCTTGCTCCTTGGTATTCTGGAGGTAATCAGGAACGTGATGCTGGTGCAAGAGTTCCAAAAGAGAGCAAGCCTCCTGAAGAGGTTACCGGAGGATCCACAGATCGAGGGTGGTGCGACGTAATACCTGCTCACTTGCCCTTTAGTGTCGCGAAAGAACCCGCCGAAGAAAATACGGCACCAACCACGGCAACCATGGCAACAGTATCTCCGCTTGGTAAGGAAGAAGTCAAAGGAAACGCGAAGACGAAGAAAACAGAGGTGTGGTTCGAGAGCCAAATTGAGTATCTGGTCACCAATCCGTGTGCCCCCGAAATCCAACACAAGACGACGCCCCCTTGCAAAGTGAAGCTGGTAGAAAGTAAACCTCTTTGTGGCAATTCCTTTTCCGATAGATTCTTGGAGTTGAAGCAGATGATTGGTTTTGCTCACAGTTCTCACATCGAAATGGAAGACAAACCTCCAGGCCTGATGGAAACCGCCGAAGTTGTCCATGCTCCGGAGCCAATAAACCGCAATTCAAACTGTGGACGAACATTGCCTCCGCCTCTTTCCCTAGCTGCTGAGTATGTTTTGGCCACTTGCAAGTCCTCGAAGACCTCAATCCATTCCACCCCAAAGGTGCTTGCTTCCTCTGTAGTATATTTGTCTCACAAAGAGGATGCAACCTCTCCTTCTCCATCGTGTGACACGATCTACGGTTACTGCAACAAGCAAAGTCCCGACTCCCCCACAGATGCTACTGTAGCAAGCCAGTTTGCAGACCCTGATCATGAGTTTAGTAAAGAGCAGTCTGGCAAAAAGATGTACTCTTACGACTACTTTAGTCCCGAGGGAAAAGCTGCAGATCCCTTTTGCGAACTTGCAGCGAACAGGGCTCGGCGTCTCACGCACTTGGGGGTTGATGAGACTGGTGCATTCAATATCCCTACTCGCGGAACGGCGACAGGAATGCGTGGCCGTAGCGCTGCTCCTATGCCTGGCGCCGGAACATCGGACCGACTTGGAATTCTGTAATTATTTAGGGGATCGAAACAGCGCACAGCAGGGATAGCCGAACAGGGTACACATGTGAAGTACATCCATTCACTTTTTTTTATGATACGGAAACGCGCTCTTGTTTTCGCAGTTTCAAAATCACTGCAGTCATGATACAATCCCAGACAACACAACACAAAGTATTCCCTCATACAATAAGTAATAAGAAAATATTTGTTTCTCGAACGTCTCTCTAAATGCAGTCGCGAATACAACGATTTAGGACACTGCAAGAAAGTCCTGTAGCAGTCTTCATCATACGTGGGGACACACAATTTCCCATGATCGTAGGTGGCAACAATAAACAGAGGTGGCGGTGGATCGAGGCAATGACTGCATTGGTTGGGTCCGTCCCATGCACTACTACACTTCTTCCTATCAAAATTGGATGACTTGTCTTCTTAGAGGATTGGGATTACAACGGTTCAGTAATATGTGAATTTCCAATTCATGAAAGGCTCGTGCTTGTCCCCGTACCGATAACTACTCGTAAACAATTTTAGGGCGCCGCCGTTGTTTTAACAAGGTACACACACGTAACAAAAACGAAAGAAAAACCAACATGATAAGGTCGAAAAAGAATTAGGCGAGTAGAGAAGTGTGTGTATTGAAACAAGATAAATATTGAAACTTTTATGTAAATATTTTCATCGAAAAAAAGAATGTGTGTCAAATGGACTTTTTCGTTTGTTGTTTCTTGTCTTTTTTTTCTTTTCTTCATTTTTCTCAGGCAATGACCATGTTTCGACGTCGTCCCGTTGGTGGCACTGAACTCATTTTGGACGAACTGCTCATTCTTGTTGTTCCATCAGCAAATGTTTCGGTAATTTCCGTAATGGTTTCGACTTGCCCATTATCATGCTGAACACTCCGCGTCTTGCTGGATCTGCCAATCACTTGTTTCGACATGGATGTTGTTGTTGGTGGTGGTGACAAAGAAGACGAACAAGAAGATGGTGCAGCAGCCATACGTGAGTTGTTTGGACGTTGTTTAGTACTTGTAGTAGTAGATTTTTTAGGACGATGTCCAGAGTTCTTTCCTTTTGTTGTACCACTACTATCAATGGGAACTTTTTTTACCGATGAACGAGTACTTCCATCCGGAAATGTTTCGGTCTTGGTTATTACTTTCATATTACCTTCAATTTTCGTCGATGTGCTCGAACCTGAACGAACAGTTTTCGTGACGGGAGTTGCCATTGTGTTACTTGCAGTGGTAGTTGTAGTCGTAGTGGTAGTATTGGGTGTCGCACTACTAGTCGTAGCTCGTTTCGTGGACTTTGGTCGTTGCATATCGGTGGGTAATTCTTCTCCCGTCTTGTCTTGAAATGCCTTGGCAAAGACTTCAAATGGATCTTGAAAACCGTTGGCAGTTCCCATAAAGGTGTACGTCGATCCATCCGGATTGGTAACAGTGGCTGTGAATTTTCCATTCTTTTGCGAATATTGGGTACACGCGGGTCCTCCTCCTCCTGCTGCTGCTGTTGCTGGAACCGATGTGTTATATGTTCGTCGTTGTGTCGTTCCTTGGGGCATACTGCTGTTGAAAGCCGTGGTATTTCCTGGACTGCTTTTTGTGGTAGTATAACGCGTACCCGGAGCACCTCCGTACTTTTTTCGCAAATCATACTGTTCTCGTTCTTCTTCGTCACTCAAAATTTCGTACGCATTGGCAATCTTGGCAAACACATTGACACATCGTTCCTTGTCGGCCTCCGTTTGTTGCTTGTCGGGATGATTCTTGAGGGCCAATTTGCGGTAGGCTTTCTTGATCTCGTCAATGGTGGCATCCGATTTGACTCCAAGAATTTCGTAAGGATCATCGTTTGCGTTCATGGTCAAATTAAGGTGTATTAATCTCAAGTTAAATTAAGTTTATCGTAAGACACTGCTGAATTGCGTAAAAAAATAGTTGAGTCTGTTCGGTTATTTCGAGATAAAAAATGATCTTGGCAAATATGTGAAAGAAAACACTGAGTACGCCGGTGATCGGTAGGTAGTAGCGGCTGTGGCGCAGAAACTTCTGTTTGAGCACAGAATACGCATCAGACTCCTCCTACCAAGATCGGTCATTTATTGCGGAGTCACTGATCGGTCTTGCCGCAAGACATGACTGTCACTTTTCAGTAGGGGTTAATTACTTCAACTTTACATTAGAGTGAAGGTTAAATGCACGGCAAATAATAATATTATTACGAGTTTTTTTTAAAAGATATTAATTACCTGACCTGGTACCGGTATTGATCATAACAAAAAATTAAATTCGAACTGAACAAAGAGCAAGCAAATAGCAAATGCAGACTTCAATTTAACGAGTATTGCGCAAATTAACAATCACCATAACCTAATAGGCCGTTCATCAGCTGCTACCAGTGATGAGTCTCTACTTCCCAAAGTAACTCATCGATCAGAACATCTCTCAGAGGCTATCCCATAGACGAATAAGAATGTCTGCATCACAGCCTATTATTGAAGCAACAACATTTAAAGCCTTTCATTGTGTTCACTGCATGACACCCAGTGCATCGACACATCGTCAATTTGGACGAGAATTCAAATTAACGACGTGCGACGGATGCGATCAGATTGTTGATCCGTACGTCGAGCGTGACAATTTATTAATTGCCATGGATCTAGTCTTGTTGCGAGAAGAAGCCTACCGCCACGTCTTGTGCAATCATCGGTATTCAAGAGATGCTGGCAAGACAAAGAAGCAACAGCAACAGCAACAGCAACAGCAACAGCAACAGCACCAACAACAACACGAGGCATCAGCATCATGGAAAGATCCCAATTATAAGCAATACTGGATCATCTCTTCTGTCATCCAAGCGTACCTGCTACTTCATGAAATACCTTGGATGCAACAGCAACAGCAACAGCAACAACTGGCATCCTCCTCCTCCTCCAGTCTCATGTTTCTCAGTATCCTTGTCCATGCCACTACACCACAAACTAGTGTTGAGATGCTCCGCGTACGTACCAGCAGCAGTATTCAGTGGTGGTGGATACCTTGTCTGATTACATATGCGTGGATAGCCAACGTAGCATTTTGGATGGGACTGCACTGGGCAGCAACTTCATGGTTGTCGATTGGTAGTACTAGCACCGTGACAACCAGAAAGGATGGGAATTATCATCATCAGCAGCAGCAACAACAACAACTGAAATCACGGTTCGCTGTGGCTGTTTTATTGCCCACATTCTTTCACGTTTTTACCATTCTGGTCATGATTTGGGACACAACCACAATGGTGCGTCGTTTGGCAAGCCTCCTGGTATTGTACTATCAATACATGGCCACCATGGTAACGCTTCAATTACTGACAGTGGCAACAAGAATGCCGTGTTCAAAATTAAAGTGTGTGGCAGTGTTTGGAATGGGCATCGTGATTCGATCCCTTGTCCTAACGGTACTACAGAATTTGGTACTAGCACTACAACAAGTTCAAGACAATCGCAACAATGGACACTACTTTGAAATTCCGTGCTTACTGGGTTTGAACATGGTTCACATGGAGAGTATCTTGCGTCTGTTAGGACAGCACAGCACGACGTTGAATGTATCATCGTTACCTGCGGTCTGTATTGTTTAAGAAGTTGTCCGATTCCATGCAAGCCTGCTAGTACAAAGGAGTTTCAGGGAAATGCGAAACATTCTTAACAGTTGGTTGAGGAATGATCCTCTTACACTCATTAAAACTGCGACCACGATGAGCGTCAACGAAACATGATACGTACTGTAGTTGATAGAATGGAGATAGGCTACAATATCTGTTACGTATACGTTTTTAAAAACAATGCAGCAAGAACAACATTTAAAGATCATCCGTTCCTTCAAATTCACGCTTGACTTGCACCATCCGGCTCATCCAAGTACTGCCTCCGCCGTTCTTTGGAGAAGAACTAAGATTGCCCCCATTGTCACTGGCCTTGAGTCTTTCAATCTCGTGCGCTTGCTTTTCCGTCTTCTCCTTCAACCTGGCAAGTTCCTCGTGTAGTTCAGAGTTATTGTTGGAGACCCCATTGTCCCTTCGTAGCATCGCAACTTCGCGCTCCAATTGTTGGTTTTTGCGTTTCATAATCATCACTTCGTCTCGAGCCTTATTAAAATCAGAAGTTGAGGCAGGTTGTCCATTTTGACCGCCAGCTTGCTTCGATTCCTTGACTGCCTGTTGGGCATACTTCAGCTCTTCCCGCAGTCGACGAATCGTATCAGTATATTCAATCTGGGATTTTGCCATGACGTGCTTCATTTCTCTCAACTCCTCCTGGCAACCATTTAAGGCAAGGCGGAGATTCGATTCGACAGGAGCCGTCGACGCACCATTGCTCCGTGGGGCAGCACCACTTGTACTTTTGCGGGCAACGGACCGTCTTCCAGATGTTACTGCGGCGGGTTTAGCATCGTCATCGTCCAAGACAATCACATCTGGTTGGTGCATTTGGTGCACCTGCACCTGGTGCATCTGGTGCTGGCGCCACTGTTGCTGCTGATGCCGTTGCTGCAGTTCTCGCTGCTGTTGCAAAATGAGCTGTTGACGTTCGTAGATCGAATTATCGAATGCGCGCTTTTTAGCGCCAGGACGCGGTATCACTGGTGCAGGTGCTTGCTTGGGTGTTGGATAATGTTCGTCTGTAAATTTGAAGATGGTAGCCGTTCCAGGTATAATAAACATGTCTTTGGTAATCGCCGTCTTGATTTTTAATTTTCGACTTAGCCTCGTCATTTCGTGCTTCCAGGGAATGGGTTGGGGTCCAATTAGTGAAAAGTCAGAATCTTCGAGTCTATTGAAGGACTGCAATGTGTGGTTTCGATTGGGGTCCATCAAGGTTCGCACCTGACGCTCGACAACGTGCCCATATTCCACAAGAGTTTCACGCAGCAACGTCTTGTAGGAATTAGTTTCGCATCTCCTTTGAAACGTTTTCGAATGATACCCCCAAAAGCAGTGAGCACATGCTCCCGCCCAAGCCATCAAATTAGATCGATGAGTTTCTCCTCCACGCTGCTCCGTCCAAGCAATGCCCTGCTTGGTAGGCATCAACGGTAACTGAGCATCAACGTCGTCGATGATAATTGTCAGTCCTTGACAATAATCCACACCACTGGCTGCCAAATTCAAAATGGCACGAGCATCATCGTCGTGCTTGATTAATCGTCCAGATGCCCGGCTGTAGATGTACATTTGACACGCATCGCCACGTTCATCGTCGCCTACTCTTAGTGCCTCGAAACCACAATAAATGGAAAGAGGGTATCCTTCGTCAGCCCAGTTCATTTGTTTCATATCTTGAATCGGAATTTCTTTCGGCACGTTGACTCTAAATTTGGTCATTTCGACCAATCGGTGTTGCCAGTACGAGAAGATGATCTTTTCATTCTCCACATAAAATTCGAATCCCTGCGTAGGAATATTAATGTAGTACTTTGGCAGCAGCCTCTTCATTTCGTGCAAGAAGAGCGATGCTGGATTGTTGTTGTTGTGAGCTCTGCGACTCGTAACTTCGGCACCATCGCTGCCTTGTTGGTCGTGACTGTGAATCAGTTCGGCAATGATAACTTGAAAGACGTGATCGTTGGAATCCCATTGATCGTTCCACATTTCTTGGCATCGTTCCACGAGCAGGCCTATACCAGCATTCAAGCTGCCTTGTCCCAGAGCTCTTTGGACGCATTCGGCAATTTTAGGATTGAGTCCAACAATGGTATCGATGTGCCCCCGTAGTTCTTGTGCAATTTCTTGGGGTGTCTTTTCGTCTTCATCTTCAATGGTGAATTCAAAGCTCGGCAAGTTGACACCTTCCTTGGTCTGGAGGGATCGGGCAATCAATCCCAACGAGTAGGTATTGAAATTGCGGGTCAGAACAAAGTTGGTATCGCTGAGCGTGGCACATCCGTGCTTCAATCCGACCCCATTTTCTCCAATGGCATCCGTTTTGCGCTGTTCCTTTCCATCTCGCTTGGAACTGGCGTACACGACCAAAACTTCCTTGAGAGTTTTGATGGGACGAGCACTGTTGTTCAAAATGATCATTCCGTTGGGCGGGAGACGTTTCATGACGACACGACCATCAAAATTGGGCGCCAATGTTGCGTCCAAACAATTGTCCAATAGGTCCAAACAGGCATAACGGGGTTGATCGAACACCCGCGTCCACGACGTCCACATGCCAAATCCATCAACAGCCGTGACGTCGCTCATAACGTAGTTAGAAGATTGATTGAAATAATTGTCATTGTTGTCATAATTGATAGATTGCTGCGTTGCTGATTGACTCATGACGGGAGTTGGAGGAACCGTTGTGGCTGTGGCATCCGGTATTGGTCGTTGGTGTTGCTGGTTGTCGTTTTGGAAAAAGTTGGTCAACTCGTCGTCGAGATTATCGTCGATGACGCCCGTGTAGCTGTTGTTACTCGACATGATTGGTCTTCTTGATAAGAGTGAACGTTGGTACTGCAGTACTAACTCTAATGATGTGTAGTGACAGCTTCTCAACAGTCTTCGATCCAAAATCACAGAGAGTTAGAGACACAAACACGTGGGATCGATGGGGGGGGATGAAAATTCAAAAAATGAAATTGAGAATGTATGTGTGGTGTGTGGTGTGTGGTCTAACTGCTGCTCTCTGGGTACAGTTAGCTGTCTTTTTAGGAAACCCAATATAAAATGGAGAGGGACAGACTTACTATTAGCTGTTACTAGCTAGTAGTACTAGATAGATAGCTATTCCGAGTGCAGAGTTATGATAGAGGACACGAAAACAATAGTCTAGTATTGGTAGAATAGTTTTCTTTGTTGTTTATGTTCATTATTTAGATGATGATAGAAAAAAGGTTTGTTCACCAAACTGGTGCAAGGACAGACGATCCAATGACGGTACTTGTTATTAGAGCTCCATCATACATGATGGAATGGATTCTATTTTTCTGCTGTAATTTACTCAGTATTTGTTTTGTGGTGATGCTACCTGTACCTGTACCAACCACTTCTCACCAAAACAAACAATCGCCACCAATCCCACACATCTGTATATACTTGAAGAATGGATTCGCTACTCGATACATCCAACCTATCACTAACTTTTGTCTGTCTGGCTATTTCCGTTCTGGTCAGCTTTTGCTGGTTTTACAACTTCAGCACCAACAGCAACAGCAGCAATAGCAGCAATAGCAATAGCATTCCCAATGCCACGGGTGCTGTACCTCTTTTGGGACATGCTCTGCAGTACAAAAGGGACCCTACAGGTTTCATTCGACAGCAGGAACGCAACACAAATTCCAAATTATTTCGAGTCAACATGGCAGGACGCAAAATGATTATTGTTGGGAGCGATCCTCAACTGCTTCAACAGTTAGCCAGCATGCCAGAACGTTGGTTAAGTTCAAGACGCGCCGTGGCCGATATGGGATTCGAATATGTACTGGGTCGTCTGAATGTGTACGAAGGTACCGATTGGCACAAGAAAATTTTAAAAAATTATGTCGCCGGAACCAGCAACAACAACCTGGCCTCCAGACTTCCCAATCTTTACGCAGCACTGCAGCTTGCTATGACTACGGAAATTCGGAAACAAAAAGAACAACAGCAGCATCCAACCACCGCTTCAACAGAAGGCGACGAGCAAGTGGAAATTCCAGATTTATTTTCCTTTTCAAGACGCATCGCTTTGCGAGCTACGCTGGATGAGTTTGTTAGTCCCCGATTGTTGCAACAAGATTCCAAATTGTTAGAGGACTTGATGATATTTCAAGACAAACTCGAAGATGCTATTGCACAAAGTGCTGTTCTACCGCGATGGTTAGCACTGATATTCTTTTTACGGCCTGTCCAATCCTTACGAGAAGGATTGCAACGACGCATTGCTAAGATTTTGCCCATTATTATGAAGGAGGATAACAGCAACAACAAAGTGGGTCCTTGGTTGCAAGATTATCAGACCCAGCAAACAGCATCTGCTATTGCTGCGGAACATTTGATTGGACTCATTTTTGCAGCCCACAAAAACCCTAGTATCGGTGCGGCACAGTGTTTGTGTTTTTTACGCCAAGAACTGACCAAGGAACAACAGCAGAATGCTCTACGAGAAGCCCAAAAGCTTTGTGATATGTTTGAAGCAGTCACTACCAACATCAGTGAGAACGATATTGACAGCAGTCAACAGTTGTTGAAAGAACTTTTGGAGGCAAAAACGTTGCGAACCTGTGTCTTGGAAACCAATCGA
>Ga0210012_1002872_pt1 | contig 14577 bp, 7 predicted proteins | sample CryGeymeta201504_FD_183974 | JGI IMG/M metagenome (GOLD analysis project Ga0210012, IMG submission 183974) | Groundwater microbial communities from Crystal Geyser aquifers in Utah, USA - Crystal Geyser metaG 2015-04 (SPAdes) (version 2) | ecosystem: Environmental > Aquatic > Deep subsurface >... | reverse complement strand
TGTGTTATGTAAAATATCCCGGGCATGGCAGATATCTCTGTAACCCTTACAGAGAAATTCTGCCATACGTAGGGTGCTCTTCTCTGATGTAGTCTACTAACTAGCTATTAGTAGACTAGTCTAGCTACCAAATAATTTTGTTGCTGCCAATCAAGTGACTCACATGTAAACAGGACTAGACCCTTCTCCTGCGTTGATGGCAATCACTCCCGTCCCATCTGCCGTAGCTCCCATCTAAACTAAAAGTGCTGCACCTGAAGTAGAGTAGAGATGCAGGCTTAAAAACTGGCGGGATCTATAGCTGTCTTCAGCTATCTTAAACGGTACTTAATGTCATCCCGTTTGAATTGCGAGTATTTCCCTTCAAAGTTTAGGGAAATGATAATGTCGAGATCTCGTTTGTTCTTGTGGTTGGGCTTGCAAGCGAATTCTCCCGTGATATTCTCACCAGCGCAAACAGTGAGAGCTTCCTCCAAATAAAAAATAGTTTGTTTCCAATGCGTATATCGCGCGAATGGAGCCGTTGAGAAACCGATGGGTTTGTGAACCTGAGTAAAGGCGCACTCGAAATATGCCACCAGACCATGGACATAGTCGTTGCGTTGTGTCTTCAGCAGAAATGGATTCTTAAAGTTCAGATCTTCCTTTGCGCACGTGAGAATATCCAAGGTCAAAACAGGTACCGAGTCGGTCAGGACAGCCTTATCATCGACCACATCTACAACAGGTTCTTTAATCGCAATCTCTTTGATGGGACTCATATCGAAACCGTACACATCGTCCCAAAAATCTATACGATCATGTTTCACCTGTCCGTCTTCAATCGCGGCAAGATACAACACTGCTTTGTCCGGAAAGATAACGCCATCTGGGACTAGCCATTTGTCGCGTGCATACAAGACACTGTCCAGCATGGACTCGTACAGGAGGCAATATCCCATCCACTCGGACAAAACGACATCGACGTGCGGGACCGGTAATTCAATCTCTTCGATCTTTCCCCGTATCAGGGTAATCCTGTCATCAAACTTGTTCAGTTTGATAATGGCCTTGGCTTGTTCAATAATGGACGAGCAATCCACGGCATACACGTGCTTAGCCCCCGCCTGTGCCGCGAACATGGAAAGGACGCCCGTTCCGCATCCCACATCCAAAACAATCTTACCTTCAAACAGGTGAGGATTTTGTTTGATTGCCATTTCGTAAGTCCGGGTCCGAACCTCATCTTTCAGCATTTCCTCGTGAATGGCATGGTGCGAGTAAGAATCAAAGTAATAATCCTTGCTGGTGCGATCATCATCCTCGTCATCGTTGGCGTTGGCGTTGGCGTCATCTTTGGATTTGTCGGCATTCTCAATGGCCTTGTCATTGCCATTGCCATGATTACTTATGGCATCAGCAGGTTCATTTTTCGTAGCATCAACGCCTGCATTACTGACATGTGAAATACCATCCCCGGTGAAAGAAGCAGAGACCCCACTCTTCTGCTTCGTGGCTTTGCTGCTGGAACCTACTTTTATGGTCTCGTTGTCCAGTGGTCGCTTATTATTGTTACTATTGCTTTCAGTTGCTGGAATCTGGTCACCCCCATTTTCTGCCTTGTGTTGTAGTTTTTCATGACTGCTGTCCATGCTGATGTGTCGTGTAGATTAAAGGACTAATAAAGCCTGCGATATTGCTGCGATATTCCCCGTTTCAATGGTTAATCTGTTTTGCAGCAGCATTGGCCGATTGGCAGTTGTGTAAACCTTTTCTAATAAACACACAAAGGTCTATTGGTTTTGCTGCGACCGCTTTTTGTTGGTCTCAGTTGCTCCTTGGTTTTAAGATACGTTTTGGATTGCGACCAAGTCCCATTATTTATGACGCAGGTTACACAGAAACGGTATCTTTCTCACCTCAATTTGGCACTATCGCATTTTATTATTTTCATCATTACTATTATTGGGCTCATCATCACGACATATCACAACTTACAATTCACAACAACATCTACCGACGTTCATTGAAATTAACTGATTTCCCACTACAGTCCGAAAATCACATCTGTAACAGCTCCAGAATGATGTCTTTGTTTCACCTATTATTGGCTGTTGCCAGTCTGGCGATATCCGTTTCGAGTTTTCAATCATCGGGATTGCCTACTACATCTTCTTTGGTCAACACTTTGCATACTCACAACAACAAAAACAACAATAACAAGCTCAGCTCGGTAACTTTCCTCAACAATCCACAACCAATTATTGCTGCTGGTATGCAGCAACAATTTTCAACGAGCAATTTATTTTCTACCACCACAACCGATGATGATGCTGCATCCTCCTCCTCTGCAAATAATGATAACGAGGAAACAAGCAAACTTGACGTGGATGCCATTGTCAAATACACGGGTGCCTTGGCAACGCAAATGGTACTATTTACGGGACTTTTTGTCGGACTGGATAAGCTAGTGACAACCACTGGCATTCAAGTTCCCTTTGCTTTGAACTTTATTTTCTTTTACTTTTGTGCACTCAAGAGTCGAATTTTAAATCCATTACAAAATTCGAGACCTCAAGTATCGAACAAAGAAATTGAAATTGCACCCGAACGAAAAATGCCTCAATGGACTCCACCAGGATTTATTTTCCCCGTTGTCTGGTTGCTTTTGATTGGACCTTTACGAGCTGCTACAACTTCCATGGTGTACTCGGCTGCCGGATCCTACTGTAATAAGGCTATTTTGTCTCTGATGTTACACCTATCGATCGGTGATATTTGGAATACGAGTAAGTTTGTTCGTTGTTGAGAGCTTTGTAGTTTTGTTGTTGTTGTACTCTGCCGCGGGCAAAGGTTAACGTGTCTTATACGAATCTCATCTTTTTTTTTTTTAATTCTCTTTCCTTGTATTCCATACGAAATTTCTATTACCTTACAGTTAACAACGTGGAACGCCGCTACGGAACATCAGTTTTGGGTATTGTTTGCGTTTACACTTCAGCAGCCTTTGCGGCTTTTCAGTATTCGAAAGTGCTTCCCGTTGCAGGAAAACTATTGTCCCTAAAAATGATATGGCTAACCATTGCTTCAAGTCTTATCATTCAAACATGGAGATTGAACAAGAATCCCAAAACAGGAAAGAATTATTCCTTACTTCCCAAAACAGGAGAAGGCAGTCGCACCGAAGTTGCCTGGTTTAACTTTCACGAAAAGCAAATGTAATACATCGCTGCTGCTATCATAATGTTGAGAGAAAGAGAAAGTTACAAAAAAAGAAGAGAAGGGAGCGGGACATGGATAGTCTCTGACAAGTCTCAAGCTGACTAGCTGCAAGTAATGTTTAATAATAATAATAATATAAACAATCTATCACTTTATCTCAGCATGCATTGAAAGTGGAAGCACCCACGGATTTTTAGAAATGAAATAGTGAGTTTTCTTTCCATTTTTCGTCAGTCATTTGTTACATCGCTGCTCTGTGGATCGGCCGACGATATCAACAGATATGGACAGTGTGCAAGGTGGTATGATGCGGTCAATCACTTCGGTAGCACCCTGACAGAGATCCAAGTTCAGAGATGATCCTATTCCATTCGTTACCCCTGCTGCCTCTCGTAGCCATGGTCTATGCCGTGGCGGCAATCAGGGGGCGTTGTCTTCTCATTCTTGAAACGAATTAAGTAAAGTTCAAATGAGGAGGGTTCTTGCCACGGGTTATACTTGATTGGCTCAAGGCTCAAATGGTTCAATGGTTCGTCTTGAAATGAATGGGAATACACGTGGTATTTGTAGTGGGTAATATACCGGTCCTAGCGACTGTAGAGTCACTGCGATAGCTCACTAGCTACTACCGGTAGTCTAGTACTCGAGTAGTAGTAATCCCCAGTTACAATGATCTGGAACATGAAGTACTTCGTTAAGGAATGGAGTTATTTTTTATGGTAGGTCTAGTATGATGTCGAGGCAGATTTTCAGCTTTTGGAAAATATGAAAAGTAGACTATATCTCAAAAATGCATACATTGGCAGGAAGGATCATACAATCATGACAGCACCGCTCCCTGTCTGCTCAGCGAAGTTAAGCATGATCTGGACTTGTTAGTACTACAGTGGGGGAACACGTTGGAATCCAAGTTATCTCTTCTTTTTGTCCCATTCAACATTGCATCTATTCTGATATTATCCAGAGGACTAGACTATGATGGGGATTTATGCCTGAATCCTGATTGTTCTTCTTTTGTCAATTTTGAAATTTTTCTGCCAGAATTACAGGTGTAACCATTTCATCTCTGCATCCAACATTTTTGGTGGTGTGCTTCATTCTTTCTGTTCAACTATAATTTTTCTTACCTTCATGGTCTCATGTTTAGTATCTTACTACATTGATTTTCGAGGATAGGTGTGGCATTACAAGTGATACACACCAGGATCATCAAACTTCAGCCAATTGGTCTGATGCAGAGCACCATCACCAGTCATGGTATCATGCAGCAGCATCACTCCGTGTTTTTGACCTCCCAGGAAGCCTCACGGCCAATGGTGTGGTATGTGATGCCATCATGCTTGTGTCTTCCTTGTTGTTGTGATCTCAGAGTGGTATTCTTTTGCTTTATTTTGCTTTGACAAGAATGATATAGAACCGTGAAGTCGTTTTCTCAACCAGGGTAGGAAGCAACAAGTAATTGCTTGGGCAAATAACACATTGCATAGTAGTACCTAGAATGTACAGGACAGTATCCATTTCTGTTTAAAGAAGCTATTTATCTGAATCTTTTTAACAGAATCAATTCTTTACTGCAAGCAACCTCAAATTGCTGTCATGGCATGAGGTCACATTGCAATCCGCATTAAATGATTCTGCAATTCCTTCTGCCAGCTGAAAAAAATGTTCCAAGATGGGATAATACGAGGATGAACCAAGTGGTCTTTTCATAATCAATAGATTTAAAACTCTTGCAGACGAATACCTTTGCAATGAATGTGTCCATACCAACACAGTGCTGCTTTTGAATGTGCGTATGAAACTATTTACACATGTTTTGTTCTCTAGTAGTAGGTAGGTTGAATTCTATGCGCTTTAGTGACAACACAGAATCGAGGCTGACGAACCCAAATCAATCAACCTCAGCGAATTCTTCCTGCCTTTTAGAGTAAGCTCTTTGGACAGATTATCAACTACTCAGAACATGCCAATCAGTTCCGCCCTCTATCTGCAGCAGCAAATGAATAATAATGATAGTAGATCTGCCGTTCTTTGTGTCCTGTGCACCCATTTATTCACTGGTTAGGAAAGCTAGCCTCGTCATTGTGTACTCATCGACTTCAAAGGCGACCAATTTCAATTTCATCTGTAATCATCAACCTCCAAACTTGTTTCCTTAAAACTTAAAAATACAATCAAATGCTCAAATCCTCTTTACTTCTTTTGTCGCTTGGCCGGTGGTGCTTTGACTTTTTCGTGTCGCTCTTTAAATGGATAATTTCCTCGTTTACGATCTACAGGATCCTTCTTCGCATCTTCGTTCATTTCCTCCAAGGCACGGACTCGTTGTTGCTCTTCTTCAGTCAATTCAGCCCCAGTATCGACTTTTGCTTGAATTGCGGAAGGTAGATTACCAAACCCTTCTTTCATTCCCGCATCATAGCTCTTGAAATCTTCGCGAGCAATGAAGGAGTAGCAGTCATCAGGATCGTCGTGCCCGTAATGATAAACCAAGTACTCCAGTTCGTCTAATTTCTTCTTCTTCTTCTTGTCCATGTAGAGGTTGTGCCAGTAAATATCTCGAACAGGACGAGGTGGAACATCATACGGGTTCATTACCAAGCATGGAACAAACTCATTGTCCACAACATGCACCGGCTTCTCGCCTTCGTCATCGCTATCGTCTTCAGGTTTTTCAGGTTTGCAGAATCCCATCGTGCCGAATGCCTGCTTTACACTGTCGGGCAATGATTTCAAAATGGTCTCCCTTTCTTTTTCAAAGTCTTCTTGCTCTGTCATCTTCAATATATGGATAAGAGGATGCTATATTGAACCAATAAGTTGACGTGACTTATGTAGTAGTGTACGAATATTTGCTGATTTGCTTTGCATTATTTTTACTAGCAGTATTTATTCTTGTTTTCTGTGGAGAGCATGGCCACCAAAGATCGTTGGCACAACCATGTTCTATTGACATTTTTTGAAAAGATTGGACGGCAAGCGTATTATTTTATACTGTTTTTATAGGGCGAGACGCACACCCATCCGAGCTGGAAGGTTGCCCTGCAGGAGTCAAACTGTTGGTATGCCCGACTCTCACACACCTGAGTGATGACCAATAATCGATGGCTGGCCTCCAGCATGATGCTACGGCCACCTCTTAATTTAAGTTGCATAAATAAATTATTACAAATTCGGTACAAGTTGATACTATTACTATTACTTAATAGTTTCGTAGGTTTCAAGAGGACCAATCTCAGGGCAAAGTAATCCAGCAGACGCAGACTGTTTTCACCACTTGAAAAACGGTGGATCGATGGTTCAACTCTGATCCTACAGAGCTCATGCTAGTAGTCTATTCCCATTTCTTTGATGCTCAACCAATGAACATTGGAGAGGGTAAATTTTGGTTGATAGACACTCGTCAGAGACTGTTAAATATTACTACGAAATAAAGCACTGTTGTAGCACTTCTTGACTATAAAATTAAATAATTATTGCAGTATGTTTATACACGCTTGGCCTCGAGCAATCGGGAAAAGTAAAAGTTGGTACCGGTCATTTCATCGCGAGCAACTTCAAATCCAGCTGCTTTCAAAGCCTTGACGACAATTTCCTCCTCGTGAAGGTAAGCACGGGTTGTTTTGGAGGGTCCGGGGAAGAATTCACCAACCTTTTTCAATGCACTGTAGTACCATGTTTTTGGGGCAAAACTGATGATGACACGATCTTCCGCTAGGCTGCACAGATGGGTGATCATTTCGGTCATTTTTTCCGTAGGATAATGAATGGCAACATCAACGCAAGTAACAGTGTCGTATTTTCCGGTAACGGATTCCAAGTCCGAGCTGTAAAATTCAGCATTTTTAATTCCCAAAGCTTTGGCACGACGATCTGCTTCACCAGCCATGGCATCAGAGATGTCACTGGCAGAAATTTTCGCTCCTGTATAGAATAAAAATTTATTGTAAAAATACTCGCAGGTCAGATTTTCGATTTTCAGCAGGTATAGTACTTTCGACAAAGAAAATACATATATTATATGCAAATTGATGGGCCCCAACAGAAGCATCCTGAATCTTTTGCAGCAAGCAGCAATAGACACACAAACAAACCAAACAAACAAACATGCATTTATAAAATTCTTACCCATTTGTGCCAGTGGGATGGCGAGACTACCAACACCGCATCCACAATCGCAAACAGTTTTACCCGCAATGTCCCCATCGGCCTGGATCCAGTTCAAAATCTTTTGAATCGTCTGATCGTGTCCTGTACGGATATCCAATTGGACCGTATTGACGTCATCAGATTCACTGTAAATCTTATTCCATCTGTTAAAGCCTTCACTGTTAAAATATTCCCGAACCTCCGTCTTGTCGTCGATCTGTTGGACAAACAATTGAGTTGTTGACAATGTTGCCAGTTGCTGTTGTTGTTGCTGCTGCTGCAAAGGAACAAAAGCCGCCGTCGACGAGACTAATAGAGCAAGGATGAAAGTAAAGTTTTTCATTGTAGATGGTCGTAGTTAAATTGTAACGAGCGGAGAGTTGAAAAAGACCAACGATGAATACCTACCCTTTTTTTTCTTTTTCTCTGATTTACATCGACCATGATGGTGCTCTGTCAGATTTTTCATTCCTCGTGGAAAGGAACAGATTTTTGGGAAGTTCAACTTGGCTTTGAGTCTTGGCGGGACTGACATTAGGTCTGGACTTCATACGGCAGCATCTGACATTTTTTGTGCTTCTGCCTACCTCCTGCAGCTCAGCCCATTCGCCATCACCCACCAAATAGAAAAAATATTCAACACTTTTTTCTTTTTGACCATGAGGTTGATGTTTCTAAGCCGACACTAATTATTTTATCTCACCCGATTCTAGGTCCAACGTTAGGAACGCTTTGAACGTCGTTTATAAGGACTTCCTGCCTCATATCAACTACTGTGATATATATCACTCCACGAAAAGAATACACTCAAAAGATGCAACTGCCGATTCTTTTTACGGTTCTGCTGCTTGGTGTTTCCATTCAACAACACACCTGGACGATCGCCTTTTCTCCGCAATCAACACAAGCCCGGCTTTTTAGTATTCAAAATTCATTTACATCACTCCAGGTACTACGCTCTCCTCCTCAACAACAACAACAACAACGAAATAATGCTACTACTACAAGCACAGGCACGGGCACGGGCACACCGACTCCAAAATACCCTACCCTGCGTGGCACAACGGTCGATGCACGGAAAATTATCAAAAGTGGTGTCGCACGGCAATACTTGACCGCCATTCGATTGGCTCATATTTTGTTCGAAACGCGCGACTTGGCCGATGCCAGTCTGCATCGATTGCGCGCTGCCGACATTTCGTTTTCGGATCTCGCCCGACAAATCAGTGCCTGTGTCGAAACCCGCGACAAGGGCGGCAACCTGGGTTGGGTCAATGTCCCTACCACCAAGGATAAACGAAACAGCGATGGAAATAGTGATGAACGAGTAGACGACAACGAACACTTGGATCTATTGTTTCCGAAGGAAGCCAGAGAACAAATCGTCCAAATTACAACCAAACCTGGCGATGTTGTTATGGTAGAGTCAGACATGGGATACCATTTGGTTCAGGTTATTGATGTCATGGCAGACGTGCGAAAAATGGCCTTTCGTAAACAACGCAAAACTCTAAGAGGCGGTGACAGTAGCATGGACTCTCTGGAGGACACGAAACCAATTTCTCAAAAGACGTACGAATTACTGAGTATGGGATGTCAAATGAATGCGGCAGACTCGGAACGGATGGAAGGACAATTGCAAAGTTTGGGCATTCAACCTTTTTCCAAAGAAGCCAATCCCAAAGGAAAACCTGACATTGTCGTACTCAATACCTGTTCGATTCGAGATCATGCCGAACAAAAGGTGTACTCGTACATTGGCCCTCATGCGAAACGAAAACGCGACGGAGAAGATGTGACCATTGTCGTGGCAGGATGCGTCGCCCAACAAGAAGGCGAAGCTCTTTTGCGGCGGGCACCTGAAGTAGATTTAGTCATGGGACCTCAGTATGCCAACCGCATTGGAGATTTGTTGGAGGATGTTGCAAATGGAAACCAAGTCGTTGCGACGGAAGCCACTCACATCATGGAAGATTCTACCAAACCTCGACGACAATCGACCGTAGCCGCCTGGGTCAATGTGATTTACGGATGCAATGAACGATGTACGTTTTGTATTGTGCCAACCACTCGGGGCGTCGAACAGTCGAGACCTGTGGAAAGCATCATTGCAGAGGTGGAAGAACTAGTGGAACAAGGGTACAAGGAAGTGACTCTGTTGGGCCAAAATATCGAGTAAGTTGTGCAGACCCAAAATAGTACTGCAGTGTGTTGTACCAACGTTTGCTTGTGCAGCACAAACTCATACCGTATATTGTTGTGTGACCCGCCACTTCGACAGTGCATACGGGAGAGATATGGTTCCCAAACGAAAGTTTTCAGATTTGCTGAGAATCATCGGAGCTATTCCAGGACTGGAAAGATTGCGTTTTGTTACTTCTCATCCTCGGTACATGTCTTTGGGTGTTGTCGATGCGGTAGCGGATACTCCAGCAGCTTGCGAAAACTTTCATATTCCTTTCCAAAGTGGCTCCAACAAAATATTAGCTGTAATGGGACGCGGTCACACACGAGAAAAGTACATGCACATTGTAAATAGAATACGAACGCGGCTACCGGATGCTTCGATAACTGCTGATGTCATTGTCGGCTTTCCTGGTGAGACGGAAGAAGACTTTGAAGAAACATTGAGTCTGATGGATGAAGTTGTGTTTGATTCCGTCAATACAGCCGCATATTCGCCCCGGCCTAACACGCCAGCAGCCGATTGGGAGGATCAACTCGAAGACCACGTCAAACAGGAACGATTGCAGAGAATCAACAAACTAAATCTGCGACACGCGTCTCAACGTCGGGCACGGTTGTTGGGCCGGACCGTGGAGATTCTAGTGGAAGAACGAAATGTCAAACGACCCACTCAAGTAATGGGAAGAACAACCCATGGTTATATTGTGTATTGTGAAGGAGACATTGATGAGCTGCGCGGAAAGCTGGTAAATGTCAAGGTTGATACTTGCCAAACGTATTACCTAGCCGGATCTATCGTAAAAGAGGTCGACAGTAAATGACAAATGAATTTCTGAGCTCTGCGCGGCAACTTTGCCTCATACTTGCAGTAACACTGATATCTAGCAGCCAGTTGCAATGTACTGAACATTTTTGACGACTCGTGATAGTAGCTACTCGAGTAGCGCCGCTACTAGTAAAGTAGTAGACTAGCTAGTACTTAACTCCACTACGGCGAATTGGAGAAGGACTCGAGTACAGTAGTACAGCGACTAGCTAGTACTAGCTACTGGTACCTGGTTCTGCTACCATACTGTAGTACAGTACCTACCACAGTAGCAAGAACACTCCAAACAGCTACATAGTAGTACCTGGTAGTATCTACTACTACTACTACTACTACTGCTAGCTAGTGCTACTAGTACAGCACTCAAGAGAGTACGCCGGTGAGAATTGTCGCCGAACCTGTAGTTTTCGTTTAGTACTAGTACTGCTGGTACCAGTAAGTAGTCTACTACTACCTAGTACTCTAGTAAGAGCATCCACTAACTTTTCCCGACTTTATCTTTAGAATAAATATTTGGTATAAACCCATAACCTGATGATTTGATCGAAAATATTTAATCCAGGCAGTCACTAACTTTCAGATTAAAGTCTCCGACCAAATTCCGTCGACTTCCATTTTCGCAAATCGAAATGGAAAAAGAGACATAAATTTTTAATAAAAAAGATAATAATATAATACAAATACAGCTTCATCATCATCAACAGCCTATCTCCTATCTATTATTAGACAGACTACTGCATTACTTTAAGCCCCTCTTGCCACATTAACTTGCCCTTTACACCCTCTTTGATACAATTGAGAAGACAGATTAACTTGGTATAGCATCATTAAGTTAATCTAAGAAGTACAACAAGCAGGAACAAAAAATTCGTTTTTTGCAGTCATCATCATGGTTGCAACCACAAGACCTCCAACAACTCCACCTGCTGGCTCCAAGAAAAACAATGCCAACACTCCCAAGTCTTCCAACACCAAGAAGACCAAGAGGACAGTTATCATCAGGGGCCGTGGAAAGAAAGGTGCTGCAAAGAAGAACAACAAGAAAGCTCCTGCAAAAAAGAAAACTCAAGCAAAGCACAACATTGCTGGTGATGGCACTGCTACCGGTGCTGTCCCAAAGAAGACCAGGACTCCAAACTATTCCAAGGCGGAAGATGTGATTCTGGCCAAAGCATTTGTGAATGTCAGTGAGAATCCAATCACTGGCAATGACCAGAAAGCTGGTACCTTTTGGGCAAATGTTTGCAAAAAGTTTTATGATATGGCAAAGGAAAATGATGTTGCCATTCCTGTGAACAGAACTACCACATCTCTTACCAATAGATTCCAGAAACAACTCCAGAAGAATTTGAATGAGTGGAATTCTTTTTACAAGCAAATCAAAGATTCCAAACCCTCTGGAACTACTGAGGAAGATATGAGGAACATGGCTGATGAACTGTATTCAGAAATGAATGATGCCAGGCCCTTCAACTTCAGGCATGTTGTTGATACTCTTCATCAAATGCCCAAATTCAATCCAATGCATGAAGACTATAATTTGGATGATATGTCTGGAGTGGGTGATGATGATGATGATGCTGATGCAACCACTGGTTCCAAAACTAACAACAACAAAGCACCAATGGGATCTGCTATGGAAAGGCCCATGGGCAGTAAGAAGGCAAAACAACAACTGAAGGACTCAGTTTCTTTACTTTCTATTGCTAGTCAAAGAGCAAAAACACTGGAAAAGATGGCCAAATCTGGTTTGCATATTGCTAAGGTGATGCAGCACACAGCCAAAATGCAATCAATGAGTGCCAATGCCAGGATGTATTTGTCAATTGGTCATAGAGAGGAAGGATTAAAGATCATGGAAGAATTGAAAATACTTCAAATGCAGAACAATATAGAGGAAGAAGAGGAGGGGGAGGAAGAAAACATTGGAGGGGGTGCCAGTTTGGCCACCACTAATAGTATGCCAACCTCAGTTGAAATTGTTGGTAGCAAGAAAGTGAACAATACAAAAACAATTGATGATGAAGAAGAAGAAGAAGATGATGATGATGATGATCTATCTGATGATGGTGGTGGTGGAAAAATTTCAGCTGCTGTCAATATTTCCAGCAGACTGGACATTGATCTATCAGTACCTGCTTCTAAAGCTGCTGAAGAGGAGTCTGCTGCTTTTTGGGCTCGTCATAAAGCTAGAGATGATGCTTTAACTGCAAAAAGAAAGGGTGTCTATGATCGTGCAATGAAAAGAGGAGTAGTTGATATTCATGAAAGCAGCAAGAGTGACTCCAATGAGGAAATTGAAATGACTACCAGTGAGGATGAAGAATAAAAAGACAACAACAAGAAGCAAATGCACAAAGGCACAAGTTGTGCCTTTTCCTAGTAGCTAGGAAATAAAAGTAATAAGTTGATTGTTATATATGTTCTTGTTACTCCTTGTTGCCCACTAGATTGTAATGGTATTCCATCAGGGCACCAAAGAGTCTTGCACATTCCTGTTGGTCTATGAGTTCCAGGAATCTGTCTTTCCTTGTCAAATGTTGTTCCACATCAGATATATGTAGCCTGTCCACACCAATGTTTGCTGGATTGGCTACACGAACACCACCATAATCTTGGATATCTGGTGGCTGCTCCACAAGAAAATTCTCATCACCATCCAAAAGAGAGACAGCAGGATTGTAGGTGGCTTCATAATCCTGTTCCATAATTCTGTCATGAACACAAACATTGTGGAGAATGAGACAAGTTGTGACCCTTTTACCAATCTGTTTCAAATCCATGAGCTTGATAGGAGTCTCCATGAACTGGAACTTTCCTTTCAATACACCAAAAGGCCTCTCAATATCCTTCCTTGCACCTTCTTGCCATCCAGTAAACACTTTTTCTTTCTGTCCACACGGTTCCTTGATTCCCCTCACAAACCTGGTCCAAAGTGGATAGATTCCATCTACAAGAATGAAGGCCTTTTGAAATTCTTCATTGTTGATTGTATATGGTACAACACCAGCTTCCTTCTCATCCTCATCCATGCTCCCATCAATGAGCCTGTCAAGAAATGGAGACAGCTTCAAAATGTTGATGTCATTCAATGTCCCAGCATACCCATAAGAAGCATGCCAAAAAAACAAATGGTAATCACTGATTGCTTCCAATACAATGGATGGCTTCTTTTCCTTTCCACTGTAAGACCCCTGCCAAGCCTTGGGACAATTTTTCCAGTAAGTGTGAGAACAGTCCAAGGAACCAATCATTCCATCAACATTGTGTGCCGCCTTATGGAGCCTGCAAATATTTTTTATATCTGCAGCTGTTGGTACCCTCAAATATTCCTTTTTGTACACCTTTGATACTGCTTTATCAAACATGACACAGCAATCTTTTGCCATAGTTGATGACATTTGAAAGTAATCAGAAAAGCAATGAGGAGGAACCCCATAAGCAAGTGTTTTCAATGGAAGCAGCAATTTTGCCTCAAATGAAGCAACATGTTTGCTATTCTTTCCTCTCTTCACATAGTAGGAGCTTCCTGTGGCAGCAATTGACTCCATCAAATGCTGGAATCTACCCCTTGTGATCCTGAACATCAATTTGAACTCAGCTCCCATCAAAGCATTGGTGCCCAAGTAGTCTCTCATTATGCACTGACGGGCATGGTCATGCCTAAACTTTCTTCGTGCACTCCTACCCAAAGACCTGTGATCAAACTGGTGGTGATCCTGCTGCCCATCACATTGTTCAAAATCTACATCTTCATCATTGGCCGCTGCATCAAGCAGCTTGATATGGATGGAAATGGCATGCATTTCAAGTACATTCATCTCCTGCCACTGCTGATCCTCGTCTTCCAGCTGCTGCTCATCCTCGTCATCCATCTCCATCTCCTGCTCCATCTCCTGCTGCTGCTCCTCCTCCTGCTGTATCTCCTTGTCATCGTTGTTATCCATCTCCTTGTCCATCTCCATCTCCTTGTCCATCTCCTGTTGTTGCTGCTGCTGCTGCTCCTGTATCTCCTTGTCGTCCATCTCCTTGTCGTCGTTCATCTCCTCCTTGTTGTCGTTCATCTCCTTGTCCACCCCCATCTCCTTGTCCATCTCGTTGTCCATCACGTTGTCCATCTCCTTGTCCATCTCCTTGTCCATCTCCTTGTCCATCTCGTCCTTGTCCATCTCCAGTAGTAGTAGTAGTAGTAGTAGTAGTAGTAGTAGTAGTAG
>Ga0210012_1002849_pt1 | contig 14640 bp, 12 predicted proteins | sample CryGeymeta201504_FD_183974 | JGI IMG/M metagenome (GOLD analysis project Ga0210012, IMG submission 183974) | Groundwater microbial communities from Crystal Geyser aquifers in Utah, USA - Crystal Geyser metaG 2015-04 (SPAdes) (version 2) | ecosystem: Environmental > Aquatic > Deep subsurface >... | reverse complement strand
AAATGAGCGCGAAGAAACTCACGGAACGCCTGCTTAAACGCATTCCTAAACATGATTTTATAACGGTGAACTACGCAAATGCAGACATGGTTGCTCACACGGGCGATCTTGCGGCGACGATTAAAGCCTGCGAAACCCTGGACGAGATGCTCGGCCAAATTTGGAAATCGGTAAAAGAAAATCAAGGTACGCTTATTGTTACCGCGGATCATGGAAATGCCGAAGAACTCAAAACGTCCTACGGCGGCAAAGACACCGAACATAATCCAAACCTGGTCCCCTTTCTTATGGCTGGCGCTGGTGCAAGAGGGAAAAAAGCTGAAAACGGAAGTCTCATTGATATCGCTCCAACAATTCTCAGTCTGTTTGAAATTACTCCTCCAAAAATAATGATGGGAAAAAATCTTCTTAAAAAACGAACTTAAAAAGCAGGGTTCTCCAAATAATCATCATACAATTGCCAGAACTCATCTTCCGCGTCTTGAAAATCATGCGGCCCGTCGGGAGTACCTGCGAGACAGGCTTCGCAGGTAGGGAATGTTTCTCCTTCAAAAAATTCCGTTACAAAACCGCAGGGAACGCAAATATACATTCCCGTGTTTAAGATCGAATCTCCAATCTTAAAAAGCCGCGTTTTTGTCATTAAGCTAAATAATGAAGGGCGATCGCAAGCGCATTCGCTACATTCAGCGAATCAAGCGCCGCCGCATGCCCGATATGAACCGATGGAGCGTCCACCGCCAATTGAATTCCGCTTCCTTCCGACCCGGCAATGAGAACAAAAGGTTTTTCCATCTCAACCTGCCCAAGCAATTGACTTCCATCGCGTTTCTCCAAGCGATACACTGGGCGTTCCAATTTTGAAATAAATCCTTCCGCATCCTCGCGCGCAACTTTCATCCAAGGCACAAGAAAAATTGCTCCCGCCGATGAACGAATAACTTTCGGACTTGTTACGTCCGCAGATTCAATAAGAAGCAAGCTCGCCTTGAATCCGAGACACAAACGCAAAATCGTTCCAACATTTCCCGGATCTTGAACGCCATCTAAAACAACGATAACTTCCTTCGCTTGAAGATCTTTCTCAGACCATTCGGGAATATGCACAACCGCCGCTTCCAACTGCGGAGTCACCGTAGTCACGAGACTAGGGAAAGCGAAGGTATCTTCCTCCGTAAATCGAAAATCGACGAGTTCCCCCGCCATATCAATCACCTTCTTCCCCTCCACCAAACAAAGCCCGTTCGTTTCACGGCCTTTCTTCGATTGTAAGGACTTAATGAGTTTTTCTTCAGCTCTTGTTAACATGGAGGGAGTCTAGCAGAGAAAGGAAAAATGCCATAATGGGCGACAAAACCAACCGCTTTAAACGGTCAGTTTTCCATAGCGCAATGGGCCGGCGATGAACTTGCTTCAGCAATGTCATGGCGGTAATAAGCTTTAACGCATTATGGATCACGAGAGAAATCGTATACGAAAAATACCACTAAATTCGACTACAATTCATAAATGGACTATCGCAAATTCGTACGGAAGCCAGCCAGCTTCAGCGATACGCTCACCTTCGAGAATCCTTACTCTGGACGTAGCGAACTTTCTATAGATAACTTTCGCTTTAGCACAGGATGGAACAGCGAATATCTGGTCATCGAGAAGTAATCCGGCTTGGCCAAAGCTATCGTCAGCAATCGAAGTATCTATTGATTTATCAAGCGCATCCTCTGTGCGAGCGACTATAACGAGTCCTGAGCAATCGTCAGGATTTTTACTGGCTTGAAGAATTGATAATCAAAATGAGTATTCCCCACCATTCTTTATACCAGGGCTTTGGTGAGGTGGGCTTGGTTGGATGTGGACCTATGACGAATAAGGGCCAGTCAGAGGACCGTTTCTATTCATCATAGGTTTTGTGTGCCACGCCATTTGCGATCAGCAATGCGGTTTAGGCAACTTGTGCTGTAATACCAGCTTAAAGCCAAAACGAAGTAAAGCATTTTACAGCCGGGCGATGCAGCAAAATCAAGGAAATCTTCATGTGGGATTCGAACTGAGGATCCAGGTAATTTCAGGCAAATTCAAATTTTCGATAGAGCTGAAACTCGAACTTTTTTTCAGGGAGGAGCGAGACTCGAATAATTCGGGTCTCAAACTTCATGCCTAAGAAGTTTTTATCTGACCTAAGTAAAACCAAAAGCACTCGACCGAGGTCGAGGCTTTGGGCATTCTGACGGCGATGGGTCGCCTCAGAACTTTTTTGCTTTTGGCTCCCTCTGTACGACGAAATCCGAACGCATTTTGAACAAAATCCCGATGTGGAATGAATCGTTCCGCCACTGCCTCGCTTCATTCGGCAACACCAAAGAAAAATGTTCCTTGCTTCTCCGATGTGGTGGTGAAATTTTTCTTGAAAAAGGAAAGGACATTTTTCTTTGGTGTTCTGCCCTCCAAGTATTCGGGCAGGTGGCGGAACACACTGCGGACGAAGTTTTGGCAAAACTATTTTTTGGGGAGGAAAGGATTTGCCAAAACTTCGGCTCATTTGTTTTTGAATTCGGATGTCGCAAATGGAAAAGGAGGGGTCTGGGGAGGAATCCTCCGCTTGCTCCATCCGTTTCATTTGGCGAAATTCGGGGCGGACAAAAATACAAATTCAAAACCTTTTTATATTGTGCCTCGTTCATTCTACTATTTTTGCGTCATGATCTAAAGGGGTCCATCCTCGGCATTCGCCTCGGACATTTCCGCTAGGGCTACTCGCGCCTAGATGTCTAAGTTTGGCGCGTTTCCTCGCCATTGCCCGCCTGCGGGCGGGTGGCTCGGGCGCCATGCTGTTTGGGGGAAGGAAGGAATCCTTCCCCCAGCTTCGGTCTCCTCCTCGCAGTGGTTTGCTAGAGTATTCAGTGTTTTATATTGTTTTTCTTTTCCTTACGCTTTATGGCTTCGTTTAGCGTGCCTTCGGAGTCCGCCCTCGCACAACCCCCTTTCTCATTTTCATATCGGCTGTATGTGGTGTCGCTTCCGCTTCGGATTTCTGCATTGCAAGATTACGGCGGCGCTCATCCTTTGGTCATGGACGCCCTAGCGGAAATGTCCGAGGCTCAAATGCAAATGCGCTTGACCCACCCTCCCGTTCGCGCGCAAGCCCGCTCGCAAGGGAGGAGAGGGGGCGAGCAGGGCTCCCTGTTAACTATTTACTTACAGGATAATCCATGTTATCCTCTTTGGCAGATCGGGGATTTTCCCCAAAGCACATTTCCAACCCAAAAACAGAAAGGAGGTAGCTGATGAACAACAGAACCGTCGATCTGAGCGTGATTGTCGTTGTCTACAATCAACCCGAGTCTCTCAGGCTCATACTGCAATCCTTGTTGGCGCAAGACTTCTCGGGAAGTTACGAAATCATCGTCACGGACGATGGTTCATCAACAGAAATCTTACGCACTTTTCGAGATGAGTGTGGAAAAAACACCATCCCGGCAAAGTATGTGTGGCAGCCACACCGCCACTTCCGAGCGGCAGCGGCACGTAATAATGGCATCAACATCTCGTCAGGAAAGATATTTCTCTTTCTCGATGGGGATCTCGTGCCAGCGGCGGATGCCTTGCGAAGACATACTGAAGCTCACACATCGCCAAAGATGATGGTTGCAGGAAATCGAAAGTGGCGTGGCGAGCTTTCGAGCATTAAGTGTCTGCCGAGCGGACCAATCGAAAAGGTAATCAAACACCTTGAAGATGGTTTCCTCGTGGATGAGAAAAGCAGACAGCGTGAAGAAGTCGAGAGACAACGGCGTAAACAATGGCTCGCTTCTCCACATCCATGGCGTGCCTGCTTCAGCGGCAATGTGAGTGTAGGATGGTCTCCGGAAGTCTGGTTCGACGAAAATTTCGTCGGTTGGGGTCCGGAGGATTGGGAGTTTAATCATCGGCTCTGTACGAAGCATGGTTATACGCCAACCTATCTCGATGATATCACCGCATATCATCTGGAAACACCGGATGCTGTTGGTAATGTCTTTCGAGTCGGGACGCACGAAGAGATAGTGATGTATATGAAGGATACTCTCTATTTCTTCGATAAGAACCCGGGAGAATTGCCGATTGAGGAAGTTTTCTTCGGCTTCCCCAGATTCGCTCTGTATGAGCATACCAACAAGTGGCGAGTCGTGCCGCGTCCGACGTCAAGTTCTTACGACATCAAAGACGTTGCCGCGAAAGCTCGGCAATGGATCGCAGAGTACGGGGGTAAATAAAAATGGGGCACCCAACAGAAGTTGTTAGGTGCCCCTTTTCATTTTGCCAGATCGTTTTTCAACTGATCCGTGACGATGAGGTCTGCCAGCTTACCATGCTCATTCGGATAGCGAAGTCCCCGAATAAGAATCACCGGCAGTCCAGCTCGGCTTTGCCCCATGAGAAGAGAACCTGCAGCGGCGATCTCGTCGGCGAAGGAAATGTTTACATTCCGCTTCTTGCCATAAAGATCCACCTCGTCCTCGGTCCCCTTGAGAATGGCCGGCATTGCCGCCACACCAATCGCGAGGCCGACAGATCCGGCGCGATACCTGATCCCGAGAGAGTCGTTGATAACAACACCGACTCGCTTACCGGTTGCGTGAGCGATTGCGTCGCTGATCCTCCCAGCGCTTTCGTCGGGATTGACCGGCAATAAACTCACTTTTTCTTCTTCCGGTTTTGCGGTATTGGCTCGATCGACTCCGCCACTCGTGCAGATGAACCCAAGCCGGTGAAGTGTTTCAACCACTCCGGGCTCTACGTTCAGGATCTGCGATTCCTGCATCATCAGTTCAACGACGCGGGCATCTTTGCCGCTTTTGCCGGCAATTTCACGAGCTTTCTCCGACGGCTGAACAGAAGCCAAAGGCACGATGCGACCCTCCGCCTTCGATACGATTTTGGACGTGACAACGAGCACATCACCGTTCTCGAAGTGAATAGCGGCTTGGCCAGCACACTTGAGGACAATGGCGGGTAAGTCATCGCCATCCTTGATCAGAGGAATTCCGGGAATCGCGCTCAGTGTTACAGCGTAGTGGGAACTCATGAGTTTTCTACCTCCTTTCTGTTTGATTTGTAATGAACTGTACTGGCTGTAAGGATAAATCTTTTTCTCCCCTAAGTCAATACCAACATTTTGAGAGGCAAAAATATGCTGTAGTTTATCTGCTTGCCCAAAAATAAGTTCGTCAATGTCATTTTGGTCTTTTGTTTTTTCTAAATCATTAAAGTATGCGAGCACTCGCAAAAAGAAAAAAGGGGCAATTGTTAAGGCAATATCAGTAGCCACCTTGTCACTTATTGCATGATTGTAAACATATCTTGATGCTTCAGCCAACATATCTACCCAATCTTTTTCATAAATCAACGATTTTGCCTTTTTTATTTCTGTTATTTTTTGAGAACTCAATCCTAAATATTCTTGGATGTTTTTCTTTGGTAATTGTTGTAAATTCTGAAAAGCATGTTTTTTCAAAAATGCAATTCTGGCAGCCTCCGGTTTTCGAATAAAATCATCGATCCTTTGTCCATCTTTTGTTTCGACATGTAAATCAGATATCTTGTTTTTATATTTTGGCAAAACAAACAACATTGTCGCAGCAACTTGCTGAAACATTGGAATAATCTTTGGAAAACTTGGTTTGTGAATTTTTCTACCCAAATAAACTTCTCTTGTTTTAAAATTTCCTCCTACTGCATGAATGGAAAGAAAGATGTCAACACCATAGAGAAAAGCATCTTTCGGTTTTTGTTGTTCTAATATATATTTTGAAAAACGATCGCTCAGGGCAAAATCACCACCTATCGGTTGATTGATTTTGCACCCAAACCATGCGTACAACAAAGGGAAACAGAAATGGTTGGTTGTGTTTCCTTCGTATCGGTTGCGCGTATAAACTGGCGTAACAAAATCTGCCCCCTCTTTAATTAGAGGGTTTAGTAATAACTTCGGCCATTCTTCTGTGATTGTCGTTATGTCGGCATCTATTGTTGCAATATATTTTGCACCAAGTTTTTTACCGAGCTTTATCAAAGAAAAGATGTTTGCGCCCTTGCCGCGAGGTTGTTTTTTAACCACAAGCGACATCTTGTCTGTTTCGGTTTTGATTTCATCGAACACGCGACTGGTTCCGTCAGAACTTTGGCTATCAATATTGACGATAAGTGCCTTGTGTTCTGGAAAATATCTAGATAAACCTCTGTCAATTTTTTGCACTGTGTTAGAAATAGAGTCAGCCTCGTTGTATGTTGGTATGCCAACAATAATATCTAATTTTTTATTTCGAACTTGTACCATAAATTTTTTGCTTAACTATTTCTAGACCTCTCCAAATAGGCTCGTCCTTTAATATTGGCTCGGTAATTTCAATAAAATAGGCAATCTTATCCCATGGATATTGAGTGAAATCTTCTTGATTATAATAGGGTTCGTTTTGAATTAAATCAGCGGCCATAACAATAAGCGCATCTTTGCCAATTTTTGCGGCACGATTCATTGCACTTTTGTATTGCTCCGATTTATTTTTTATAGAATGATCGTAAGTACATGCAGAAACAAGTGTAGCAACCTGTTCACCGAACCGTTCTTTCACAGTATCGATATTAGTTTCTGAATCTTCAACTGTATCGTGTAGAAATCCAGCCTGAATTACATGGAGAGGATAATTTGACTTGGCAAGACTTAGACCGACAAGAATGCTGTGAAGAATAACCGGTTTGGGGTTATTTCCGGACGAAGTAATGGCTTGAACTAAAAATACAATAGCTTTCTCTATTTCTTTTGACGTTTGATATGGGATCATATGTTTTTGTTTATAAAGCTACAAATATCTCTAAGCGTACCGGCCACATATTTGTAGTTATCGCTGTTAATTATCCAGTTAATAAATTTGATCCGCTTTTGGAAACCATCTTTGGTATCTAACGATTGTATATAATCGCTAAACCTTAAATCTTTGCCAATAAGCGGAATGATTGCTGAACCTCTGATATACTCGGAAAAGATTTGGTAGAGGAATATTCTGCTAAATAACTTATCGACTTCTTTGGCTACGAAATTGTAGTTTGGCAGATAAAGATGGACATAATAAATTCCATGGATTGGGATAACTGATTTTTCAATCTGGACACCGATTTTCTTGGGTTCGATAACCGCAACCCGTGTCCATTCATCACCATCATTGGATTTAAAGAAATGGTTTAAGTCGTTATTATAGTCTTTAATTGTAGTTGCTCTTATTCTAAATATCTTGGTACCGCCATACAAGTAACCGACATTATCCTGCATACCAGCCAAAACAAGATCGTTCCCAATAAGAGAATAACCGTGCTTTCTACATAACTCCAGAGTTATTGAAGTTTTACCTGAGCCTTGTTTGCCTAATATCAGAAATCCTTTACCGTTTTTTGAAACTGCGGCGGCATGAATTGTTGCCTTGCCTTTTTTAGCTCGTTCTGATTCCAAAATGTAGTGAATGAGATAAGGAATAGTATTGGATTCAGCAAGGTCGTCAAATTGTCCAGAAACAGAAAAGTGGTTTGGTTCCTCAAACCGAATACTATGTTCGACGTCCAATACACACTCTATATAAGGCAGTTTCGCATCTTCTTGTTTTTCTATACGCCATTCTGGTATAAAAGGTACAAAGTTTCCATCCAGCAAGTTTAAAACACGATCGTCTTCGCTATATACATTAACACCATCCTCCCCCATATATGCGGAACACTGGAATTTTAATTTCTTATTTTTCATGGCGGAGTTCATTTTCTGGCAAGAATATTCCTTCGGTAATGATGCGGGTCGTCCAATCGTTTTTTTCTAGTTGTTCGGTGATAATTTCTTGGACAACTTGCTTATCGATTGTTTTTGATGCCTCTATCACTACATTGTATGGAGAATAAAGCGGGTCGCCATTGCGAGTCGTTATTATCACCGTTGTTTCGCAATTAAAGCATTCACCAATTTGTCGAGCAATCACATTAGCAATCAAAGAATACACTTTACCGACATGGTAGACTGGATTCTTTCCATAAACCGATTCAACGGTTGATGGTCTCATTGAAGATATGAGTCCTCTGCATCGATTACCTCTTCCGCTAATTCCTTCTTCGCCATAATCAAGTGCTGAACCAATGACGGTAAGATAACGCCCTCGTCCATCATCGCGATCCCTTTTAATTTTTTGATCCTGGGTGTTGATCTGGAGAACAATGTTGAATAGACTGCCAAACTTACCATTTAGAAGTTCCCGCAAACCACTCTCAATAAAAGATTTGTGTTCGAAGTACTTATCTTGATTCACAATTTTATCCGCATGGAATGGTACACATAAGGTGAGTTCAATGTCTTTATCTCGGCGTAACGCCATGATTTTTATATCTCCACCAACAAAATCAAAGCGTGGCTGAATTGTTGGTTTAAACTCATAAAAATATCTCTCGCACTCCATTACCATTTGTTCCAAAGTCGAGAATGGCCAAAAGCCAACAATTGTAGCCGTATCATTGGCGTGTGGATTTTTATGCTCTGGCAAATCATCAAGCGTTTTTGGGGTAAACCAGTATGGGATCCGAGAGTTAGAAGTTGTAAAGTTATGAAATACTAAATCTTGTTCAGTGTGTAATCTGGGCAAAATTCTCTGGAGATATTCCTTTGTAGCTGTGGTCTGAATTAAATTTAAACCAATATCTTGATTATTAAAACTGCGACTCATTCTTCCTCCAAACAAAACACGAAATGGCTTCAATAATTTTCCACTTCCATATTCAAGTTCACACTGACCGCCTAAAATGATGCTTTTATCAACATTATGATGTAAGATCGCGCCAAAATTACCTAAACAATATTTGGAATATTCTATCGAGATAGATTCCGCAATTCCGTCCGCGATAGTGTCTGGATGACCAAGTCCTTTTCTCTCAACAACTTCTATCGATTGCTGATCCGAGTTTTTTATTAAATTTTCTTTAATGTATATATTCATAAGAGACATTAATGATATAGCTTTTCAATAAATTTCGTAAGTTCTACTCCATTTTCGGCTGAAGCAAGTAACCGATTCTTTTTACCGGTCAATAAATAATCATTAAGCGCTTTGATTAACTTGAAATGACTATCCTCGGTATCAGCCAAGAAATCGTTGTTTATTGTTTTTTCAGTCAGACCATCTTTCAAACTCATAAAATTAAGTTTATTGAAAGATGGTCCGCCTAACTTAACGCTTCCTTTCTCTCCAATAATAAACAGAGAAGTCTCGCAATTCCGGAATTTTGTATAGGTCGTTACCTCGATTCTTCCTACTGTCCCAGAATTAAACTGAAGCAAAGCGAGATAAATATCATCAACCTCCGTAAATCTCCTCAGAGATTTTTTGAGTTTTGTAATCTCTTTAACCTGACCGCAAATTTGAAGCATTAAATCAAGCGCATGTGCACCCTGATTAAAAAGCATTCCGCCGACACGTCCCACATCACCATGCCAATCTTTGAAGTATTTATCGTCTCTCCACCATCGTACATCTACGGAGCAAAGGAGTATATTCCCTAATTTGCCTGTCTCTAAATATTTTAATAATTGTTGAACGGTCGGATTAAATCTGTTCTGTAAATTAACAGTAATATTGTTATTGTAGAATCTGCTTTTGAGTATCTTGGAGCCTTCTTTTGAGGTAAGACAGAGCGGTTTCTCGCATAAACAGTACTTGCCACTTTTCAATGTTTCCAAAACCAAATCCGAGTGAGTATCATTTGGGGTTCGAATATTTATTACGTCAATCGATTCATCGGCAAGCATCTCCTTAAAGCTGGCTTTCAATTCACAGTCAAATTGTCTTGCTGATGCTTTTGCCCTGCTAATATCTATATCGAAGATCGCCCGAAGCTCGCTATGATTGTTTTCTGACACAGCCGATCCATGTTTTTCAAACACCTGACCGCAACCCACAATCCCATATCCAACTCTTTTTTCTGACAGTAATTTATTTAACATTTGAAATGATTTACTTGTTGCTCCTTTTGGATCTGAACGGACGTGCGTTTCTATGGATAAGAAAATATCTCTTCCTCCGAATAATTTTTTGATGTCAGAGATAATTCGCTTGTAGTTGATGACGCCATCACCCAGGGCAACATAGTTGCCGTTCCTATCAAAATCTTTTAGATGAAAATATCCGATGTTGTTTTTTAGCTCCTCTAGATCTTTAAGAAAAACCTGTTCATTGATTTTGTAAAAGTTCGCAACATCAAACCAGACTTTCAGATTTCTATGGGAAAATTTTTGAGATGAGTGTTTAATATCGTTCATTTTATGAATGTAACAAGGCGGTTCGTTTTCCAAAAGCAATGTTACACCTTCTTTTTCGGCTTCATTTAAGGCGAATTCAAGAAGAGGATCCGACTGGAAAGAATATTTATCCAAAGGAGTTTTGAGAGATGAGAATATCCTAACGTATTTAGTGCCGAGAGTTTTGGCAACGGCGATAGCTTTAATAATATACTTTTGTTTTTCTACCAAGCCTAAATGAGGATTAAACCCAAACGTATCAACTTTTTCTTTTGATTGCCCATCGCTATTATTTGTGTACCATTTGAATAAAGGAGAAGCAAAAGCTGAAACGGATACACCATTGCGCGATAAAAGTTTGCGAATATCCTCGACTTCCTCCAGTGAGTAATCTATAAGATTTTTCTTGTGGATCGTTCTTAACTCAATATATTTGATTTTGTATAGCTTAAGAAACTCAATTGTTTCATTAAGGTCATCGCTAATCTCATCATTAATTGTTGTTATCTTCATATCATTTTTTATACTTGGAATTGATAGCTTCCTGCAAGAGTCTGGAAATATTTCCGGTATTTTTTTCTGAAACCGCCCCGCCAGTCCACAGCTCAAATGCCTTGATGCCTTGGTAGATCATCATATAAAGTCCCGGGCAGGTTTTAGCACCGTATTGTTTCGCTAATTTAAGAAATTTTGTTTCAAAAGGATTAAACACGGCATCAAAAAACACAATGTTTTTTATGGCGGATCTGCCGACGTTGTCGAGATGTTTTTTGCTAATCAAAGAATCGTTGTTTTTGGGGTACATACCAACAGGCGTCGCATTAACGACAAGGTTGGCGCCCATGATTGTAGAGACTATGTTTTTATCAGTAAGCAATTTTATTTCCATTTTGAGGTCTCTGTGTACAAAATCTTCTTTAAGTTTTTTGGCTTTGTTAAGGTCGGATGACCTAACCAATAGAGTTAGGCAGGATACCTTTGGAAGAACACCGATTATTGCACGTGCGGCGCCACCAGCACCGAATATCACTACTGTATCGGAGTTCTTGATTGGTCTTAGCTTTGTCTCTATTGCCTTAAGTGCTCCATGGCCATCGGTGTTATATCCAGCAATTTTTCCTTTCTTGTTCACGATAGTGTTAACAGCACCTACCGAGTTCACTGTCTTATCTATAATATCCAAATATTTTATTGAGGACTCTTTGTAGGGAAGGGTTATGTTTGCTCCAGCAATACCAAAAACACTTATTCCTTTCATGGCAGTTTTTAAATTTTCAGGATTTGTACGATCAATCCTAAATTTTAGATGGCTGTAATTCTTAATACCTGCTAGTTTGGCAAAATATTGGAACATAACATCGGACACACTGTGCTCGACAGGGTCTCCAATTAAGCAGGTTATAGTTTTATGATTATGGTTCTGTTTCATAAATTTATTTCAAAAGTTCATCAGTCGAAACACCGAGGGCTTTCGCTAATTTCGTGATAGTAGAAAGTGTTGGATTTGTTTTCCCATTTTCAATGGTACTAATAAAACCACGACTAACCTCTAGTGTTCGTGCAATATCCCCCTGTGATATACCTTTCTTGGTTCTGATCCTTTTCAGGTTCAAACCAAGTTTTGCTGATTCGTTTTGCATTATCCACAGTATATCGCATGGGTATAGTATATCACAATGATATGATATACTGTAACAGTGATGTCCGCCCCGAATTTCGCCAAATGAAACGGATGGAGCAAGCGGAGGATTCCTCCCCAGACCCCTCCTTTTCCATTTGCGACATCCGAATTCAAAAACAAATGAGCCAAAGTTTTGGCAAATCCTTTCCTCCCCAAAAAATAGTTTTGCCAAAACTTCGTCCGCAGTGTGTTCCGCCACCTGCCCGAATACTTGGAGGGCAGAACACCAAAGAAAAATGTCCTTTCCTTTTTCAAGAAAAATTTCACCACCACATCGGAGAAGCAAGGAACATTTTTCTTTGGTGTTGCCGAATGAAGCGAGGCAGTGGCGGAACGATTCATTCCACATCGGGATTTTGTTCAAAATGCGTTCGGATTTCGTCGTACAGAGGGAGCCAAAAGCAAAAAAGTTCTGAGGCGACCCATCGCCGTCAGAATGCCCAAAGCCTCGACCTCGGTCGAGTGCTTTTGGTTTTACTTAGGTCAGATAAAAACTTCTTAGGCATGAAGTTTGAGACCCGAATTATTCGAGTCTCGCTCCTCCCTGAAAAAAAGTTCGAGTTTCAGCTCTATCGAAAATTTGAATTTGCCTGAAATTACCTGGATCCTCAGTTCGAATCCCACATGAAGATTTCCTTGATTTTGCTGCATCGCCCGGCTGTAAAATGCTTTACTTCGTTTTGGCTTTAAGCTGGTATTACAGCACAAGTTGCCTAAACCGCATTGCTGATCGCAAATGGCGTGGCACACAAAACCTATGATGAATAGAAACGGTCCTCTGACTGGCCCTTATTCGTCATAGGTCCACATCCAACCAAGCCCACCTCACCAAAGCCCTGGTATAAAGAATGGTGGGGAATACTCATTTTGATTATCAATTCTTCAAGCCAGTAAAAATCCTGACGATTGCTCAGGACTCGTTATAGTCGCTCGCACAGAGGATGCGCTTGATAAATCAATAGATACTTCGATTGCTGACGATAGCTTTGGCCAAGCCGGATTACTTCTCGATGACCAGATATTCGCTGTTCCATCCTGTGCTAAAGCGAAAGTTATCTATAGAAAGTTCGCTACGTCCAGAGTAAGGATTCTCGAAGGTGAGCGTATCGCTGAAGCTGGCTGGCTTCCGTACGAATTTGCGATAGTCCATTTATGAATTGTAGTCGAATGTAGTGGTATTTTTCGTATACGATTTCTCTCGTGATCCATAATGCGTTAAAGCTTATTACCGCCATGACATTGCTGAAGCAAGTTCATCGCCGGCCCATTGCGCTATGGAAAACTGACCGTTTAAAGCGGTTGGTTTTGTCGCCCATTATGGCATTTTTCCTTTCTCTGCTAGACTCCCTCCATGTTAACAAGAGCTGAAGAAAAACTCATTAAGTCCTTACAATCGAAGAAAGGCCGTGAAACGAACGGGCTTTGTTTGGTGGAGGGGAAGAAGGTGATTGATATGGCGGGGGAACTCGTCGATTTTCGATTTACGGAGGAAGATACCTTCGCTTTCCCTAGTCTCGTGACTACGGTGACTCCGCAGTTGGAAGCGGCGGTTGTGCATATTCCCGAATGGTCTGAGAAAGATCTTCAAGCGAAGGAAGTTATCGTTGTTTTAGATGGCGTTCAAGATCCGGGAAATGTTGGAACGATTTTGCGTTTGTGTCTCGGATTCAAGGCGAGCTTGCTTCTTATTGAATCTGCGGACGTAACAAGTCCGAAAGTTATTCGTTCATCGGCGGGAGCAATTTTTCTTGTGCCTTGGATGAAAGTTGCGCGCGAGGATGCGGAAGGATTTATTTCAAAATTGGAACGCCCAGTGTATCGCTTGGAGAAACGCGATGGAAGTCAATTGCTTGGGCAGGTTGAGATGGAAAAACCTTTTGTTCTCATTGCCGGGTCGGAAGGAAGCGGAATTCAATTGGCGGTGGACGCTCCATCGGTTCATATCGGGCATGCGGCGGCGCTTGATTCGCTGAATGTAGCGAATGCGCTTGCGATCGCCCTTCATTATTTAGCTTAATGACAAAAACGCGGCTTTTTAAGATTGGAGATTCGATCTTAAACACGGGAATGTATATTTGCGTTCCCTGCGGTTTTGTAACGGAATTTTTTGAAGGAGAAACATTCCCTACCTGCGAAGCCTGTCTCGCAGGTACTCCCGACGGGCCGCATGATTTTCAAGACGCGGAAGATGAGTTCTGGCAATTGTATGATGATTATTTGGAGAACCCTGCTTTTTAAGTTCGTTTTTTAAGAAGATTTTTTCCCATCATTATTTTTGGAGGAGTAATTTCAAACAGACTGAGAATTGTTGGAGCGATATCAATGAGACTTCCGTTTTCAGCTTTTTTCCCTCTTGCACCAGCGCCAGCCATAAGAAAGGGGACCAGGTTTGGATTATGTTCGGTGTCTTTGCCGCCGTAGGACGTTTTGAGTTCTTCGGCATTTCCATGATCCGCGGTAACAATAAGCGTACCTTGATTTTCTTTTACCGATTTCCAAATTTGGCCGAGCATCTCGTCCAGGGTTTCGCAGGCTTTAATCGTCGCCGCAAGATCGCCCGTGTGAGCAACCATGTCTGCATTTGCGTAGTTCACCGTTATAAAATCATGTTTAGGAATGCGTTTAAGCAGGCGTTCCGTGAGTTTCTTCGCGCTCATTT
>Ga0210012_1002841_pt1 | contig 14676 bp, 9 predicted proteins | sample CryGeymeta201504_FD_183974 | JGI IMG/M metagenome (GOLD analysis project Ga0210012, IMG submission 183974) | Groundwater microbial communities from Crystal Geyser aquifers in Utah, USA - Crystal Geyser metaG 2015-04 (SPAdes) (version 2) | ecosystem: Environmental > Aquatic > Deep subsurface >... | reverse complement strand
ACATCAAAAAACAAATATTCAAAATGCAGCTAAAATTAGGTCAGAAAAAGGATTATGGTTACATATTTTTTCTAAATTAACGGCTGCATTCATAATTCTAACTGAATTTTAACTCCTTATTCGCATTTTTATTTTTTAATCCAACGACGGTGAAATCTCCTTGAGGGTTGAGAAATAGAGCCAAACCAACCGTCGTTGAGACTCAAATGCAGCCGTCAAGAACTGTGTTAAAAAATGGTACAGTAGCTTGCCTTTTCCTTCCATACAGTTTTTTTTCAATTTAAAATGCTAGTTTAGTAAAAGGCAAGCCTTTTTCCTACTAAAAACGACATTTTGAGATGCGCCCAAATTAGAAGATAAAAGGCAAAACTCTAGTTTCCATCTTCATCTATCAAAAAAGGAATTTTTCCATTTGTAATAATTACTTTTGCATTATTCGATTTTGAAAGTTCTTTGAAGGCTTCTATACTCAAATACTTTAGTGTTATTTCATTGAGTGATTCATTGATTATTTTTTGAGCATCACGAATGGCTTCGGCTTCAATTTTCATTCTCTCAGCCTCTTGTCTTTCACGTTCCAAAACAAACTGCATGGTTTGCGACCTTTGTTCGGCTTGTAATTTTTCTTCTATTGTTCTTGAAAGATTGGCAGGCAGATTAATGCTTTTCAAAAGAACAGATTCGACTACAAAACCTCTGTTTCCTAAGCGTTCTGTCATTTTTTTAGCAATGGCAACCTCTATCTCATGACGCTCGGAAGTGTACAAGTCTTTTGCAAAAAAGTTGGCTGTAACATCGGCCACCGAAGAGCGCAAAACACTCATAATTATATCCTCGCCATTCCTTACTCCAACAGTCTGTACCACTTTTATAGCGTATTCTTCTTGGATATGAAAAAGAACTGATAAATCACAACTAATATTCAATCCTTCTTTTGTAGGAAGAGAAGAAAGTGAAGCATACATATTGATTGTGCGTGTCGGAACTTTAACTATTTTAGTAAAAAAAGGATTGTGAAAATACATTCCCGGTTGTCTTACTCCTCCTCTTATTTTTCCTAAACGCTGTTTTACGCCCACTTCCCCTGGTCGGACGATGCCACACGAAGAAAGAGAAAATGAAAAAGTAATTAGCAATACTAATGATAAAATGAATTTTGAGTTAATTTTTGAATTGAATTTCATTGTAGTAGAATTTATAGGTAAAATGGAATTAGGTTTTTTAGTTTAATTGTCTTATACTTTGAAAGTGTATTGAACTGTTATTTATTATTTAATCAATATGAGTGATATTTTTCAAATTCTGTAAATTGACCAATTTTTGACAAAATAATAGGTTGCTTTTTTCCATAAAGTAGGGTTTGCAAACCCTACTTTATGGAAAAAAGACATTTACACAGAATAAAAGTCGGCGAAGATTTGCTTTTTTTAAATGTTACTCATGTTGTTTAATACGACAAAAACAGAAAAAAGTATGCACAACTAAGAATCTATTTTTAAAAAACCGACTTTTAAAAAACTTAATTTTGCTTTTAAAATAGCTTTAATTGATTTTTTTAATTATTAAAACTGACTTTTGTATTTTGTAAAAAAAATAATTTACAGACTAAAAATATATCTTTAATTTACAATGATAGAATAATTGATTATTTTTATGTTTGATAAGAAAACGTTGATAATGGTCAGTAATCTGACCTTAGCAATCGTTGCTATAAAATTCTTAACTAAAAAACGACTGATTTTGCAATCTGAAAATAAACTAAATCAAATAGAAAGTCAAATTCTTAATTCTGAACAAACGAAGCAAAAAATACGCAGATTAGCCTTTGAGATTTATGAAGAAAATTTTGAAGAAAAAATGCTTATTTTGGCAGGAATTAAAGGAATGGGAATGCTCTTGACAAAAGAACTTGCTAAAGAATTAGAACAAATTTCGCCATTAGAAATAATACAAATCTGTGTTCGATTAGACAAACTTCAACCCACTCAAAGTGAAGTTGTTTTGGATTGTGAACCTTCCGTTTTCGAAAATCAATCGATTGTTTTGATAGACGATGTTTTGAATACAGGAAGAACGCTCGCTTATAGTCTTCGTCCATTTTTGAAAGTACGTGTTAAGGCTCTTCATACTGCTGTTTTGATAGATAGAGGGCATCATTCTTTTCCTATTGCTGCTGATTTTGCAGGGCTTCGTTTATCGACTACATTACAAGAACGTATTGAAGTAATTTTGTATAATGAAAAGAATAATGAAAAAAAATATGGTGTTTACTTGCATTAACCTAAAAAAATTCGGATTTTAAAGGATATTTCAAAATAAATGTAGTTTTGATTCTTAATTAGTTTGAAAATCACCCACAAAAGTAATATCTTGTATCATTAATTAGCACTACTCTATTTTTTTATTTCAATTAAAGATTCTAATAACAGATTATAAATTCTGTTCGATTATAAAAACCTAACTCACTCTTACATTTCAACATATATTATGGATAAAATTTGGCTCAAATCATACCCAGAAGGCATTCCAGCAGAAATCAATCCTGATGAATATTCTTCGCTTTTAGACTTATTCGAAGAAAGTATCGCTAAATATGGCGATAAAATCGCTTATGAAAATATGGGAGCTACCCTTACTTTCAATGAATTAGATGAAAAAAGTGCAGCCTTTGCAGCTTATTTACAAAGAAAAGGATTACAGAAAGGCGATCGTTTTGTTATTCAATCTCCTAACCTTATTCAATATCCAATCGCTATTTTTGGTATTTTGCGTGCAGGACTTATTGTAGTAAATACAAACCCTCTCTACACACCAAAAGAAATGGAGCATCAATTTACAGATTCGGGTGCAAAAGGAATTTTGATTTTGGCAAACTTTGCTTCTAACCTTGAAAAAGTAATCAAACATACCAGCATCGAGCATGTATTTGTTACAGAAGTAGCCGATATGGTAGGAGGTCTGAAAGGTTGGGCTATGAATATGGCTGTCAAATATTTGAAGAAAATGGTACCTTCTTATTCCATTCCAAATGCTGTATCTTTTACAGATGCGCTTTATGAAGGAAAAAAATACAATTATAGTAAGCCAAAATTTGATTCTGGAGATGTTGCCTTTTTACAATATACAGGAGGAACAACAGGTGTTTCGAAAGGAGCAATGCTAACTCACAGAAATATTTTAGCCAACATGCAACAACTTGTGGCGTGGGTAGATGTTAGTGATATTAAAGAAGGAGTAGAAACAGGAATTACTGCGCTTCCACTCTATCATATTTTTGCGCTTACCTTCAACTGTTTTGGATTCTTGCGTTATGGAGTGAAAAATGTTTTGATTACAAATCCTAGAGATATGGAAGGTTTTGTAGAAGAACTCAAAAAACACAAAATAGGACTTATTAGTGGTGTAAATACACTTTTTAATGGTCTTTTGAATCAACCAGAATTCAAAAATGTAGATTTTTCTCATCTTAAAGTTGCTTTAGGTGGTGGAATGGCTGTACAAGAAGCCGTAAATAATCGTTGGAAAGAAATAACAGGAAAGGCGATTGCAGAAGCCTACGGTCTTACAGAAACTTCTCCCGGTCTAATTGTAAATCCTTTAGCTGGAAAAGTACGAATTGGTTGGATTGGTCTTCCTCTTCCAAGTACAGAAGTACGCATTTTAGATGATGCAGGAAATGATGTAGAACTAGGGCAACCAGGTGAAATTTGTGGAAAAGGCCCTCAAATTATGAAAGGTTATTGGCAGCGTCCAGAAGAAACAGCCAATACAATGATAGGCGATTACTTCAAAACAGGTGATATTGGAGTAATGGACGAAGAAGGGTATTTCAAAATTGTTGATAGAAAGAAAGAAATGATTTTGGTTTCAGGTTTCAATGTTTATCCAAATGAAGTTGAAGGGGTAATTGCTCTTAATGATAAAGTTTTGGAAGTAGGAGTAATCGGAATTCCAGACGAAAAATCACACGAAGCAATTATGGCTTGTATCGTCAAGAAAGATGATAGTCTTACAAAAGAAGAAATCAGAGCATTCTGTAAAGAACATTTGACAGGTTATAAAGTACCAAAACATGTAGTTTTTAAAGATGAATTACCAAAATCTAATGTAGGTAAAATTCTTAGACGTGTCTTGAAAGAACAAGAACTAGGAACTGAAAAAGTATAGTTCTTAGATAAAAAATGATTTGACAACTAAAAAAGGTTTCAAAAAGCAATATGTTTTTTTGAAACCTTTTTTTATTCTAAATAAAGTTTTACGGAAATTTATGTTAATACACTTTCTCATAAACCAAACTTGCTATTTCATTATTTCGCCCCCAATTTCCATTCCCCAATTTCCATTCCCCATTTCCATTCCCCATTCTCCCAAACTCAATACAAAAACTCAATTTCTTTATTTTCAAAATAGCTAATTTTTCCACTTTGTCCTGCTATTTCTAGGGCTAATTTCCCTTCTGGATTGATTCCCAAAATCTGTCCTGTGATTTTTCGGTTTTTTAGTTTGTCTTTGTAATAATGCCATTCTTGATAACGAAAAAGATGAGAAAGATAATCAGCTCTCAAACTATCTTTTTTTCCTGCACGAAGTTGTAAATAGCGTTTTTCTATAAAAAAAAGAACTTCTGTCAAAACTTCTTCTTTATTCCAATCTTTGTTAGTAAGCTCTTTTAATGAAATGGCTCTATTTGTTGTATCATTTTCTGAATTATTTTGAGCAAAAATTTGATTAATATTAATTCCAATTCCTATAATACTTTGATTTATTTTAGTTGAACTAATTTGATTTTCTATCAAAATCCCTCCTATTTTTTGGCTTGTTTCTTTGTTTTTTTGGTCATTATTCATCGTATGATTAATAAAAATATCATTTGTCCATTTGATTTGAAAATCTTCAGCAATTTCTGCAAAATCAATCTTCAAAACTGCCTCCAACGCATCACGAACACCCAAAGAAACAGCAATCGTAATCCAAAACGATTCTTTTGTAGATAAAAAAGTAGGATTGAGAAGGATAGAAAAAGTCAGATTTTGATTTTCTTGAGCCGTCCACGTGTTTCCTCGTTGTCCTTTTCCTTGTGTTTGATGATTTGTCCAAAGAAGAGTTCCTTCAAAAATACTCGTTTTGGCGTTTGTTTTCTGCTCATTTGCATAAAAAGCCAAACTCTCGTTGGTGGACTGACAGCTTGGCAGATAAATTTGATTTTGTCCTATAAACAGTCCCTTTGTATGAATTTTGTGATTGGTCATTTATATTTAATTCACTTGAGTAATATACTTAATTTTGCTTGATAATACCTTATCTTTGCAGTTGCATTCTAAATTACATTTTGAAACAAAAAAAAGATTTTGCTTGTTCTCCCTAAATTGGGAACAAAAACTTCATTCAACTTGTAAATTTAAAACTCAAACCTAACTCAAAATAAAATCAAAATTATGAAAGCTAGTTACTTTCCTCTAATTTTTTAATAAAAATACTTAAATCTACACTATGACTCAAAAACAGTCGGTTACTTCACAAATGCTTTCACAAGCTGTCGTGGCAGGTCTTCAAGATCGAAAAGGCAAATCAATTACGCTTCTTGACCTTCGTGAGGTCAAAAATTCTATTGCAGATTTCTTTATTATCTGTACAGGTACTTCGGATACACATGTTGATGCCCTAAAACAATCCGTAGAAGTAGCAACCCATAAGCAATACAAACAAGACCCTTGGCACGTAGAAGGTAGAGAAAATCGTCAATGGATTTTGATGGATTATGTAGATGTAGTCGTTCATATTTTCCAAGCTGAAAAAAGAGAGCGTTTTGGTTTAGAAGAGCTTTGGGGAGATGCAAAAGTGGTTCAAATTCCTGATTTGAAGTAAGAAATGATAAAAAGTAAAGTAAACTTTTGAAATACTTTATTTTACTTTCTTTTTATTCCAAATAGAATGTTATTTATCAAAAAATTATTTTATTTTTTCTAAAAAGTCAGTAATACACAGAATAATAAAGATTTTGATAAAATGATTACAAACAATAGAACTAACTTTTGGTTTAATAATCCAATAATTTAGATTCACAGACTAAATACAATTTAAGAAACCGAAATATAAAATAGATTTTTTATTAAAAATCTTAAATTATACTACTTATATACTTTTTTATAAATGGCAACAGAAAAAGACAGTAAAGACACGAAGGATACCAAGAATACAAAGAATCCGATGCGTAATAACATTCCAAAAGGAACAGGAGGCAACTATCAAATTTGGTTGTCTGGTCTTTTGATTGCATTGATTTTGGGTGCGTGGTACCTCAATCAAAGTACGACCGTCAAAACTTACGAACAAGAGTTTGATAAAATGGCTCGTGCTGGGGATATTGAAAGCGTAAAATTGATTACAAATAAAAATATTGTAAACATTACGCTTACAGAAGAAGCACTCAAAAAAGATAAGTATGCAATCGAATTAAAGCAAAAAAATCCTTTTGGCGCAATTATCGAAAAACCACCCCATTATTTTTTAAATATAACAAGTGGAGAAAGTTTTAAAGAGGATTTTGATAAACTTCAAGCCGAACTGCCTGCCGATAAACGCATAAAATATGATGTAGGACAAGATGCCGACTTTAGTGGAGTAATTTTCACTTGGGGATTCTTGATTCTTATTTTGGTAGCTTTTTGGTTTTTGATGCGTCGTATGACAGGTGGAGGAGCTGGTGGACAGATTTTTAATATCGGAAAAGCCAAAGTTTCGTTATTTGACACAGAAAGTAAAGTCAAAATTACGTTTGAAGACGTTGCAGGATTAGATGAAGCAAAACAAGAAGTGGAAGAAGTAGTAGATTTTCTTCGTCAGCCAACAAAATACACAGAATTAGGTGGAAAAATCCCTAAAGGTGTCCTATTGGTAGGCCCTCCCGGTACTGGTAAAACATTACTTGCAAAAGCTGTTGCTGGAGAAGCTGGAGTTCCGTTTTTCTCACTTTCAGGTTCTGATTTTGTAGAAATGTTTGTCGGTGTTGGTGCTGCTCGTGTACGTGATTTGTTCAAACAAGCAAAAGAAAAAGCTCCTTGTATCATTTTTATTGATGAAATTGATGCGATTGGTCGTTCTCGTGGTGGTGGAAAACAACCGGGGGCAAATGATGAGCGTGAAAATACATTGAACTCTCTTTTGGTAGAAATGGATGGGTTTTCTACTGATGCAGGCGTAATTATCTTAGGTGCTACCAATCGTCCAGATGTTTTGGATAGTGCATTGATGCGTCCTGGTCGTTTTGATAGACAAATCAGTATTGATAAACCAGATATTAAAGGAAGAGAAGCAATCTTCAAAGTTCATTTAGAGCCTCTGAAAACGGCTCCAGAAATAGATGCCAAAAAATTAGCTGCTCAAACTCCTGGGTTTGCAGGTGCTGAGATTGCCAATGTTTGTAATGAAGCTGCTTTGATTGCTGCTCGTGAAAACAAAAAAGAAATTGAAATGATTGACTTTGAAAGTGCCATCGATAGAGTCATCGGTGGACTAGAAAAGAAAAACAAAATCATCTCTCCAGAAGAAAAGAAAATTGTTGCTTATCATGAGGCAGGACATGCTGTGGCAGGTTGGTTTTTAGAACACGCTGATCCATTGGTTAAAGTTTCGATTGTTCCTCGTGGAATTGCAGCTTTAGGATATGCTCAGTATTTACCAAAAGAACAATTCCTTTACACCATCGAACAGCTTACCGACGAAATGTGTATGGCTTTAGGTGGACGTGCAGCCGAAGATATTATTTTTGATAAAATTTCAACAGGTGCATTATCAGACCTTGAAAGAATTACAAAAATGGCATACAGTATGGTTTCTGTTTATGGAATGAATTCAAAAATTGGTAACGTTTCTTTCTATGATGCACAGCGTTCGGAGTTTTCAGGCAAGCCGTATTCGGAAGCAACAGCGCAAATTATTGATGAAGAGGTAAAAGAAATGATAGAAAAGGCTTATACATTTACTAAAGAGTTGCTTACCAAACATAGAGAAAAATTAGAAATTATTGCAAAAGAGCTTTTAGAAAAAGAAGTATTATTTCAAATTGATTTGGAAAGATTAATCGGCAAACGTCCGTTTGATAAACCTACCAATTACGAAAAACACACAAAAAATGGATTTGATGATGTTTTGGAAGGAAATTTAGATCCTTTATCTTAATAGCTTAATCAAGGTACATTTTTAGAAAATAGAAAAGCCTTTACTAATTCGTTTTAGTAAAGGCTTTTTTAATGTAGCTCATAGTTTTCAATTCTCAAAAAAAAATGGCTCTTAGTGGATTTTGGTCGGATGCTAATATAATTTTGATTACCTAATCTTTCAACACTATATAGTTTTGTTTTTTCCATAGAAGTGGGTTTGCAAACCCACTTCTATGGAAAAAGACATTTAAACCGAATAAAATTTGGTGGTATTACGCAATATTTACTATCAGTCCAATATTAGGTAAGAGTCAAAAAAATATATGTTTAAGTACCTAAGAAATAGTATTTCAAAACGTGTTTTTATTCTCTGTGTTCTCTGTAACTCCGTGTCTAACAAAAAAGCACATATTTTTGCCGTTGTTTACTCACCGACGACATTAAGCAAAAAACAAATAACTAAGCAAGATTGCAGCAATAACTCCTACACCATCAGCAATCAAACCACAACTGACAGCATATCTTGTATTTTTGATATTTACAGAACCAAAATAAACAGCCAAGACATAAAACGTAGTATCAGTAGAACCTTGAAGAGTTGCAGCTACTTTTCCAACAAAAGAATCTACTCCGTATGTCGTAAAAGCATCAATCATAAGTCCTCTTGCACCACTTCCACTCAACGGTTTCATAATTGCAACAGGTAAAGCCTTCACAAACTGCGTATCAAAACCAAAAAGAGAGATAAACCAACTGACACCAGAAATAAGCATTTCCATTGCACCCGAAGCACGAAAAACACCAATCGCAACAAGCATTGCAACTAAGTATGGAATTACTTTGATGGCAATCGAAAAACCTTCTTTTGCACCTTCAATAAAAGTTTCATAGACATTTACCTTTTTGAAGGCAGCCCAAGCAATAAAACCAACCATTACACCAAACAAAATAAAATTACTTGCAACCGAAGAATAAAGACTAATTTTTTCTTGTGGTAGCGTACTAAAAAACCAAGTAATCAAGGAAATAAAAGCAGTCAGACCACCTAAATAAGCGATAACAACAGGATGTAAGAGATTGAGCTTTTGTTTGATTCCGACAGCCAAAATACCAGCAAGTGTAGCAAAAAAAGTAGCTATCAAAATAGGAACAAAAATCTCAGCAGGATTGACTGCCCCAGCTTGCGCCCGATAGACCATAACCGAAACAGGAATAATTGTCAGTCCAGAAGTATTCAAAACCAAAAACATAATTTGTGCATTACTAGCACTTTCAGGTTTCAGATTTAAAGATTGCAGTTCTTCCATTGCCTTTAGTCCTAATGGTGTGGCTGCATTATCAAGGCCCAACATATTTGCCGAAAAATTCATAAGCATTGCACCCACAGCACCATGATTTTTTGGAACTTCTGGAAAAAGATGCTTAAATAATGGACTAACAAGTTTTGCCAACACCTCAATCGCTCCAGCTTGTTCGCCTATTTTCATAATGCCTAACCAAAGAGCCATTGCTCCTGTTAGGTAAAGCGAAATTTCGAAACCTGTTTTGGCACTTTCAAATGTACTATTGGTAATCTTAGAAAAAACCTCTATATCACCAGTAAATACTTGAAAAATAGCAAAAACAAAAGCAATGAGAAAAAAACCTATCCAAATTCGATTAAGTGCCATCTGTATTTTATATTTTTTTAGATAAATGTAAGAAGTAAGTAATTTTGAGTTGCTATTCCCTCAAAAAATAACGCTTTTAATAAGGGAAAAGTAAAAATAAGTTACAAATGTGTGTTTTATAGGTCGATTAGCGCACTAAATTAAATTTTTTGACGTATTTTTACTGGGTAATTTCTTTAAGTAGTATTTGTAAATAAAAAGAAAAAATATAGGTGTTCTGAGTTTAAAATATGAATAAAGCTATATTATTACACAAAGATTTTAGTTCTAAATACGCAATATATAGTAGCAAAATCATTCAATAAAAGATTTTAGGATTGGATTTTTTTGTTAAAACCTAACCTATAAATTAATTAAACCAACTAAAAAAATCTAGTTATTTATCAAAAAAATCAAATAGCAGCCTAAAGTTATGTAATCAGTTTATCAAAACTACTGTATAATTTGAAAATAATATCAATAAACTATTTCAACTACAACAATCTTCTATGGAGTCTTATTTTGAATTTTTTTATTCTTCCCCAAATTTTGAAGAAATCGATGCTAAAAGCATACGATATATTACCGACCGAACGATTCGTAAATCTGATGCTGCCTTAGCTGTTATTTTGGGAAGTAATACACAGACTTTCGAAATGAAAATGGAAAAATGGGACGAACTAACCCACAAGTTAAGCAGTATTTCAGGTATTATCTTTCTTTTGGCTCATACTTCTTCTAATGAAGAGGTGTACAAACAAGCCAATCAAAGCATACAAGTTTTGCAAAGGTATCAAAATGGTCTTTCTCTCAATGAAGAATTGTACAAAGCTATCAAAAAATATAGTTTATCCGATGATGCTCGTTGGCTAAAAGGCTATAAAAAGAAATTTATAAAAGAAACCGTCAGAGAATTCGAACGCAATGGCTTTGCCCTTGTACAGCAAGATAGAGATACCTTGAGAAACATGAAAGACCAATTATCTGACCTTGCTAATGAGTTTTCAAGAAATATTGCAGAGCATCAATATCAAATTATTATTTCAGAAAAAGATACAGAGGGACTTCCAAAAGACTACAAAAAACGTCATAGAATGGAAGATGGAATGTATAAAATTACATTAGATTCTCCTTCTTATCGTCCATTTATGCGTTATGCAAAAAGTGAAAAATGGCGTAAAGAGCTATATATCAAATATTTGAACAAAGGAAATCCAAAAAATACAGGTGTACTTATCAAAACGATAGCCTTACGCAATCAAATGGCGAGTTTATTGGGTTATAAAACGTATGCTCAATATGTTATTGAGGAAAGAATGGCAAAAACACCTAATATAGTTTGGAGTTTTGAGGAAGAATTAACTAAAAAAGTAAAGCCAAAAGCAGAAAAAGATTACAAAGAGCTTTTAAGTATTACAGAAGGAAAAGAAGAGTTAAGAGGCTGGGAGACAGGTTATTATAATAATATTCTTTTAGAGAAAAATTATAATCTCAATGCAGAAGAAGTAAAACAATATTTCGAACTAAATAATGTTTTCAAAGGAATTTTTATTATTTGTAAAGAGCTTTTCGGAATTGATTTTGTCAAGATGTATCATCATTCTGTTTGGCATGAAGATGTAGTTGTTTATGAAGTGCGAAAAAAGAATACTGTTGTAGGAAAAATGTATTTGGATTTGTATCCAAGACCAAATAAATATAGTCATGCAGCTTGTTTTGGTTTGGTTTCTGGAAGAGAAACAACGAGAGGCTATCAAACGCCACACGCAGCATTGGTTTGTAATTTTCCTCCTTCTACGTCTGATTCTCCTTCGCTTCTTTCTCACGACCAAGTAACAACTGTTTTTCATGAATTTGGACACGGTTTGCATCAGCTTCTGACTCAATCTCCTCTAGCAGCCTTTGCAGGAACACATGTAGCAAGGGATTTTGTCGAAGTACCTTCACAACTTTTTGAAAACTGGGCGTGGGATTATGATATTCTCAAAGAATTTGCTTTTCACTACAAAACAAGAGAAGTTTTTCCAAAAGAACTCTTCGATAAAATGGTAGCTGCAAGAAATGTAGGTTCTGGATTATTTACCCTCCAACAAATTCTGTATGGAACTTATGATCTTACATTACACGACAAATACAATCCACTTACAGACGAATCTCCAAGTGAATTATTTAATAATCTTCAACGTCAGATTACACTTACTCCACCAGTAGAAGGAACTGATTTTCCTTCTGGTTTTGGTCATCTTATGGGATATGCAGCAGGTTATTATGGCTATTTGTGGGCAAAAGTATATGCTGAAGATATGTTTTCTGTCTTTCAAAAAGAAGGATTACTGAATCCGAAAGTAGGTAAAAAATATGTAGATAAAGTTCTTTCTAAGGGAGGAAGTGAAGATGAAATGAACCAAATTAAGAACTTTCTAAAAAGAGAACCAAAACAAGAAGCATTTCTGAAATCTTTAGGTTTATAAAGATTTAAACCTACTTATTTTGTTTTTTTTATAAAAAAAGATAGCTTTGTGCAACCCTTTTATGATTCGTTGGGTCTTAATAGTGTAAGGCAAACTTGCCATTTCATCGAAAATGCGAATGTAATTGTAGTTTTATCTTTTCAGTTTGTAATTTTTAATTATTTATTGACTTATCAATTTTTTGCGCCAACTGCAATTTTATTTCATTTTCGCTAATCATAAATTAAAATACCATTTCTTGTTTGTATAAGGAATGGTTTTTTTGTGTAATCGATTTTCTATTTGAGATTTATTTTTTTGTATCTTTACTAAGAATCCATTCATTTTAAACGATTAGACTATGCCAATACTTAATCCAAAAATCGATTTAGTTTTTAAAAAACTTTTTGGCTCAGAAGAAAACAAAGACATTTTGATGTCTTTGATTAACTCTATTTTGCCCGAAGACAAACAGATAGTCAAACTTTTTCTCAAAAATCCATACAATGTGTTCGATTATGCAGATGGAAAACTTTCTATTTTGGATATTAAGGCAGAAGATGAAAATGGTACTCGTTATGACATAGAAATGCAAATGAGAGGGTCTAGTTTTTATGCCAAAAGAACACTTTATTATTGGGCTAAAATGTTTGGAACTCAGTTAGACTGTATAGATGATGAGGATCAAGAAGATGATACTACTAGCTTGACCATGAATTATCCCGAACTCAAAAAATGTATTGTAATTAGTTTGATGGATTTTAATCTTTTCAAAGACGAACGTTATCATCGTTATTTTATGCTCAAAGATGCAAAAACGAACCAAACGGTCGATCATTTGGATTACTTAGATTTGTATTTTATCGAACTCAAAAAATTTAAAGGCAAATTACAACCTATCCAACCTATCTTAGACAGATGGATAACATTTCTGAATAGTGCCAACCTTTATAAAGATGATAATCTGCCTCAAGAATTATCTCAAGTAAAAGAAATCAAAAAAGCAAATGCAAGATTAGCTACCATGTATTTTACAGAAAAAGAACGTATGTATTATGAAGGACAACAAAAGAAGTTTTTAGATGACCTTTCTATTTTACAAGAATATAAACAAAGAGAAGAAGAGGCTACAAAAAGAGAAAAAGAAGCTAGAAAAAAAGCTGAAGAAGCTAGAAAAAAAGCCGAAGAACAAAAAGCTAAGGCAGAGAAAGCAGATAAAGAGTTAAATCAAATGAAAATACAAGCAAAGTCGGATAAAATTAGGGTAAACGCACGAAAAAAAAATGTACTCGTTTAAAGCAAATCAAGCTAGTTTTTAACTTTGCAAATTGAATTTACTCTGATAGTTAAAGTGTGTTTAAACATACTGAAAGCAGTATAAAAAGTTTCGTGCGTTTACCCTAGGATAAAATAGAAATGGCTAAAAATTTAAAACAGTTGAGTATTGCTAATGAAAAAATAGCCGAACTAACAGGGTTAAGTATCAATGAAATCGAAAAATTGTAACATAAAAAACTACTTCAAAAATTGTAAAAATCTAAGAAGTAGTTAGTTATTTGATTCAATATATAGAGGTAGTACACATAAAATTTGTTTCATAAATTGTATGGTAGTTTAGAGAGTGAAGAGTCTATATGGATTTTGTATTTTTACAAAAAGACCAAATGATTCGCTAAATAATTAGGGTTTTACCCAAGTTAAGATTGTAGTTTTCATAATAGATAGAATTTAATAGTTGTGTTTGTTAAAGCTAAAATCGAACCGTTTTAATAAGTCCTTGTAATTAGAAGAGTCGAAAAGTTATGTTTTGGTTGCATCTAGCAATTCATTTATTTTAGTGCTTTATTTTTTGGTTTTGTATTTATAAGACGTTGAAAACTCTACAAATGCACACGTAAACTATTAAATTTAACATGTTTTTTGATATTTTCTGTCATTTACTCTCAATAGCTTCATAATTACACCAAAAATGACTTTTTTTGAAGCTAAAAATTAAAATTTTAGTGTAATTTTTTAATAATTAGATTAAGCTATTTTTAGAATTCTTGATGTAGTTATGTTATCTCAACTGTTTTAATCTGTTTTAAAGTTCCATTTTTGATTGTAAATTGTGGAATCTTTATGATAAAAACCTAAGTAAGGAACAATCTCACCACTCGTTCCCATTCACTCGCCCCCATTTCCCATTCCCCAATTCCTACTTCATCGCATCATAAATCACTTGTTGTATTCTCGTTCTTGTATTTAGGTTCATGAGCATTTTACTTTCTCGTGTCGGATAAACTCTATTTGCTGACAACTACGGACTTTCTCCTTTTATTTGTTTCATAAATTCATCAATTTGTTGTTGAGTAATATTTTCTTTTTCCATCCATTCTACAATTTCTTGATGATGCGCAAGCTTTTCAAGCCCTTTGA